>JAEEGJ010007822.1_pt1 | contig 30085 bp, 13 predicted proteins | sample 8958761 | NCBI WGS metagenome assembly JAEEGJ01 (sample SAMN16246546, study PRJNA631951) | gut metagenome | biome: gut microbiome; feature: rumen; material: RS-attached | host: Bos | place: Iran: Karaj | collected 2018-10
CGCCGTCCACGTAGACGGAATGGACATTGCTTCCGGCCTCCCTCACGATGCGGTAGGTGTGGTAGGCCGTGGCGTCGACGCTGTGGATCTGCGTTTCGCCCCACCAGATGCTTCCGGCCCAGAACTTGAGCCAGGCGTTGATCTTGTCGTCCACGGATGCGTTGAGGACGATGATGCCGGCTTGCGCACCAGTTGTGTCAGTGATCTTGAGCCGCGCCTCGACCGTGTAGCCGGTCGCGGACGAAATGCCGGAGTTGCGCCACGCGCCGCCGGCAGAACCGGCGTCGGCGCCGCTCATAAGGAACTTGCCGCCAGCGGTGGTGTCTATCACCATTGAGCCGTAATTGACGCCCGTGCCAAGGGTGAACTTCGTATCGTCGCTAAGTGTAAAGTCCTTCGCCCCGTCGTTGTCGAGGTTCTGCTCGGAGGGCAGAACGATCATCTCGTACTTGTAGTCGAACTGCGCCGAATTGAGACGCGGCATGTCGGCCGACGCGTTGGCAATGGCGGCTGCGGCAATACAGACGAACGGAATGAGCGGTCTTTTCATGGTGTGTCTCCCGTTTGCGTTGAGAAATGTCGTTTCAGGGCAACTCCCCCGAAACAAACTGAATTCTATCACACCGTAAAAGGCATGAGACTTACTTTTAGGAAATAAAAGTTTGAAGTTCTGCAATTATCTTCTTTCGCTGCGGAAGCGGAGCGGGGGCATTCCGGTCCGCTTGCGGAAGAGTTTCCAGAACTCCAGCTCGGTGTTGAAGCCGCTGAAGTGCGCGACCGAGACGATGGGGAGGTCGGTATGGGCGAGAAGTTCCATCGCGCGCTCAAGTCTGACGTTCAGTATTTCATCTAACGCGGAATGGCCTGCGGCTTCGCGGAAGCGCATGTCGAAAAGGCGGCGAGTCCCGTGGAAGCGGGACGCAAGAGTCGCGACAGTGAGTCCGTCGCATGCCTCGCGCCGGATCATCTCCATCGCCTCTAGAATGCGCGGCTCGCTTCGTCCGTGGCCCCGGGTGGATTTCCGCCGCTCTACGATGAGCGGCGGAAATACCAATGAAGGGTCATTCTGCGCAAAGCGCAGCCCTTCATTCGCCGCGAACGCGCAAAGCGCTTTCGCGGCGAGGTAGCCCGCCAGTTCGAAATCGAGCCGGACCGTCGAAATCTCTCCAAGGATCTCCCTGTCCTGCGTCGGTTCGGCACCGTCGGCGCCGACAAGCGTCACCGTGCGCGGAAAGGAGCGCCCGGCTGCGGCGATGGCCTTCGCGGCGCAGCGCGCGCAGCAGTCGTTGACGGTGAAAACGGCGCAATGCGGTGGAAGCGCGGCCGCCCACGGAATCATGAGTTTGGCGCGCATGGGACACTCGGATGCGTTTTTGGCGGTGAAATACGAGACCGTGCAGTTGGCGCCGGCCTTGCGGCAGCATTCGCGGAATGTTTCAATCCGTTCACGCGCCCAGCGCTCCTTTTTCCAGCATGACAGCACGGCATATGACGACGGGTTGCCGGCGGAGAGTTCCTCGAAGGCCATTCGCGCCACGGCGGCCTCGTCGCATGTGACGCCGCGCGCGTTGCGCCAGCCGGGGCGTTCCGGCGGACTGAAATAGACCACGGGGACGCGTCCGAAAAGGGCGGGCCGCAAAGCTGTGTCGGGGCACCAGCATTCCGCCGCGCAGCCGATGGGGCGGATTCGGGCGAGTGCTTCTCGCAGGGCGGCAGGGGAGCAGTCTGCGTGATTGAGCGTCTCGACACGCCAATCGCGCGTGGCGGCATATCGGCGTATGCCGTCCAGTCGCCTCCGGTCGCTGTCCACGCCAGGGCTGTAATCAACGTAGAGAATGGTCGGCGGATTAACCTTGTTCGCCGGAATGCTATGCATGATGCTAATGGTAGCATGCCGTCTGGCGTTGATGCAAGCGGATTCTACTTGCTCAGGACAGTTAGCACAGCTGACGAGGCTTTTTTAGCGGACGAAGGGGGAAAGTTCGCGTAGAATCGACACAATCTTTGGCATGGTGTCGAGCGTGTAGTCGATCTCGTCCTCCGTTGTGTAGCGGCTCAGACTGAAGCGAATCGAGCCGTGCGCCGAGGTGAAGGGCACGCCCATGGCGCGGATCACATGCGAGGGCTCTAGCGAACCGGACGAGCAGGCCGACCCGGTCGAAGCGCAAATGCCCCTGTCCGAGAGGTGGTAGAGCATCGCCTCGCCCTCGATGTAGGCGAAGCTGATGTTCGTTGTGTTTGGCACGCGGCGGCTCCTGTCGCCGTTGACGCTGGCATCGGGGCAGGTGGCGAGAAGACCGCTTTCCAACTTGTCGCGGAGACGGGCGACTTCCGAGGTGTCGGACAGATGCGAAGCCGCGAGGTCGCACGCCTTGGCAAGGCCGACGATGTAGGGGACGTTCTCCGTTCCTCCGCGCCGACCCTTTTCCTGGTGGCCGCCGATCATGTACTTGCCGAGGCGCGTCCCGCGCCGCACGTACAGGACGCCGATTCCCTTTGGCGCGTGTATCTTGTGGCCGGCGAAGGCGAGCGTGTCGACCGGGACTTTCGAGACGTCCAGCGGAATCTTGCCGGCCGCCTGCACGGCGTCCGTGTGGAGGAAGGCCCCGGCTTCCTTGGCCATCCTGGCGATTTCGGGCATGTCGAAAATAACGCCCGTCTCATTGTTGGCCCACATGATGAAGACGGCCTTTGGACCTGGCTTGGAAAGGGCCTCCGCGTACTGCGTCCTGTCGAGGTTGCCGCCGCCGTCGACGCCGATTTCGACGAGTTTGTACCCGCGCTTGTCGCGGAGTTGGCGGAGCGGCCCGAGGACTGCGGGGTGCTCGACCTTTGAAGTAATGAGGGTGGTGTCAGGCCCCAGCGCCTCGGCGGCGCCGAAGATGGCGGCGTTGTCGGATTCGGTGGCGCAGCCTGTGAAAATGATTTCTGACGGGTCGGCGCCAATGAATGACGCGACGCGCGCGCGCGCCTCGTCGACGTCGTTCATGACCCGTCCGCCGAAGAGGTGCATGCTGGACGGGTTGCCCCATTTGTCCGTGAGGTACGGCAACATGGCCTCGACCACTTCCGGCGCGGGCTTCGTCGTGGCGTTGTTGTCGAGGTAGACTGGCGATGTGTCCGTGTAGTTCGACATGGCAGATTTCCAAACCAAAATGAGGAAGATATACTACCAAATCGGTTGGCATAAGTCAACTCATCGATACTTGCGGCATGGATAGAGGATCGTCGCGGACATTGGAGATTATTTTCCGGGGGCAGCCGCCAGTTTCTCCCTGAGACTGAAGCCGTTGGCTTCGGCAAGCGATATGATGCGAATGGCCGTGGCTCCGACGCGCCAATCGCGCGAGATGTCGAGGTAGTACATCCCGTCCTTTCGCACGAGCTTCCTGTCCGTTATGGCCTCAAGCCTCTCGGCGGTTTCCCTGTCGTCGCATGCGCGCGCCGCGGCGGCGAGGAAGGGCGCGACCGACGATGCCGGAACGGCCGCGGGATTGCGGCAGGCGTCGAACTCGGCGACGCTGTCGGGATTGTTCTCCAACGTCTTCCAGTCGATGCGCGCGGCCGCCTCGCGCCAGAGGGCGAGCGCGTCATTACGGTCCTTGGCCCACGGCTCGTACCACAGGAGCGACCAGCCGTCGAGTCCGTTGTGTCCGCGCGGGTAGAGCATGTTGGAGCGCGCGTGGTATGCGAGGTTCAGCGCGCCCCCGCCCAGGGAGGGGCGCACATAGTGGGCCAGCGCCCACCGTTCCCAGCGGCGCGCGTCGGCCGTCCAGTTGCCGTGGCCTAAAGCGGAGAAGAGCGCGAGGGCGATGTGCGGGTGGTTGTTGCAGGGGAAGAAGATGAGTCCCGGCTCGCACGAGATTCCGCCGCCAGGCCCTTTGCGCATCTGGAAGACCGTCACGTCGATCAGCTTCCTGACGGTATAGTGAACGCGGCGACCGTCAGTCCACACGAAATCCCATCCTTCCATCCAGTAGCGTTTGTCCCCCGAGAAGGTCTCGTAGAGCGCGAGAAGCTGGAGCAGGTGTCCCGTGTACATGACGTTCTCCCGCCAGCACGGGTCGGGCGCCCATGGCTTCAAACCCCAGTACGACTTGCTCATCGAGTAGGACCAGACGTCACGACGGATTATGCGATCTATGCAGTTTCCAAGGATTCGCGCCGCAACGGCGCGCTCTTCCGTACCCCCGCGCCATCCGAGCGCCGCCGCCGCATAGCCGCAGAAGGCGATATGGTAGCGCTTCGAGGAGAGGCCGAACTGCCGGCCGCCGTCGCCCCACCATTCGCGCTCCTCGTCGGTGGAAAGCTGTCCGGTCACATGGTCGAGCCATGCCAGCGCGGCGCGCTCGTCATTGGAGAATGGCGCTGCAATGCGCTGGCTCTCAGGTGATGGTTTTTGGCCGTTGCCAAGGGGCGGCACCTGAAAGCCGGCGGAATGCAACATGTGCATGCCCCATGGATGGGGGCCGAAAACGACGACACGCAATGCGACGAGTGCGAAAACCGCAGTCAGCAACGCCCATGTTCTGCGGCGGATATGCGCGCCGGGGCGATGCCTTGCGCTATCAAGCATCCAGATTGAGAAGAGAACGATTATGGATTTCTGCAGAGTCGGCACATACGGCGCAAACCGCAAAACCTTGGTTGCATGGAGCGCTATAACCGTGCCAAAGAGCGCCGCATCTACGGCAAGGACGATTGTCCATGCGCGGTCGCGGCCGGGGCGGTCGCGAGCGACAAGCATCGCGACGCCGCCGAGGGTCGCGCACCAGCAGCCGACATTGTGGCAGAAAATGTTCGCATTCTCCGGCACGAGCGCGATTGTCGCGAGGCCGGCGGCGTTCAACGCGAGTCCCCATCCGGCTGCATGGCGTCGCCAGCCGGAGAACCGGCGGATCTCCCCTGCGGCTGCGGAGACAACTGCGCCAATGGACAGAAACATCCCGGCCATGAAGAAGTAGTGGCACCAGGGCCATTCGACGCCGCGGACCATCGTTCGTCCTAGCGCGCTCAACATCCGCATGAAGGGATTGTAGCCCCCGCCGGGCCATGCCAGCGCGGCCAGGACGAACATTGCCAGCGCAGCGCCGCCCCAGGCGACTGCCGCGTCGAACGGATTCCAGGATCCGGATTTCTTTGAAGAGGGAATGTCGGGAATCATCTTTATTCTACATTCAATTCTATGATATTATATTCCCATGGCTAAAAGCTCCAATAATTTTCTGGCGCATGTTCTTCGCATCTGCACCTGCCTGCTGCTCGTCGCTGCAGCCGCGGCTGGCCGTGGCGGCCGCCTTCTCGGCCGCGACCTCGAGTCCATCCCGACCCAGGATTCGCACACGGAGAACGCCTTCACAACCGCCGAAGACGGCGCGACAGTCATCGACACCACCTCCCTCGCCCCGGACATCTCCGGCTACGGCGGCCCAGTGCCTGTCGCCGTGACAATTCGCAACGGTGTTGTGGCCGAGGTGCGTCCGGTTCTTCCGAATGACGAAACACCTCTCTTTTTCAGCTCCCTCGAGGAAGCTGGCCTTTGGAAAAAGTGGAACGGCCTGCCCGTCGAGGTCGCCGTCACCGCCCGGGTCGATGCCGTGACAGGCGCGACCTACTCGTCCAATGCGGCAATCGCCAATGTCCGCACGGCCCTTGCGACGGCCGCGGCCACGGAGGTTCTGCTTGAGGCGGCATTCGGGACGCCAAAGGTCAGGACCGTCATCGCCTTCCTCGTCATTCTCGCCGCCGCCGTCGTCCCGCTTGTCACCCGCTCGCGCAAGGTCCGCACCGTCCTGCTCGTGCTTGACATCGTCGTCCTGGGTCTTTGGAACGGACTCTTCCTCTCGCACGCCCGCATGATTGGCTGGGCGGGGGCGGGCCTTCGCGGCTGGTGGTACGATGTCGGCGCGTCTCTTCTTCTCCTCGCAATGGCCTTTCTCTATCCCCTCTTCGGCCGCAAGTCCCACTACTGCCTCCATGTCTGCCCCTTTGGGGCGGCGCAGGAACTCGCCGGACGCATTCCTGCGCGCAAATGGCGCCTTTCGCCGCGCCTCGTGCGCGCGCTGACGGCCTTCCGCCGCCTGCTCTGGGGCGCGCTGATGCTTTCGCTCTGGACGGGACTCTGGGCCGGCTGGCTCGACTGGGAGCTCTTCGCCGCCTTCGCCTTCCGCGCGGCGCCGCCGCTGCTCCTTGCCCTGGCGGTCGCCGTCCTCGTTCTCGCGATCTTCGTGCCCCGCCCGTACTGCCGCTTCGCATGTCCGACGGGAACGCTTTTCAAACTCGCAGAATCCAACGAAAGGGACAAACCATGACCACCTCCAACGCCCTCAACATCCTGCTCGCGGTAGCTCTCGTTTTCGTTTGCGCAAGGCTCTACTACGCCACAACGCCCGCTTTCGCCACGTTCGACGCGGTCGACTCCGATTCAGACGAGACCGTCCGCGACTTCCACGAAGGCCACACTCTTCCGGAGGCCCCTGCAAAGCCAGCCTCGGCGTCCGACTTCGCCCTCGCGGCGCTTGGCGCGGACGCCTCGGCCCTTCCCGTGCCGAAGGCCGACGCCGTGACAACGGCCACACCATCCGCGAAGAAAGAAGAACCCGCCCCAACCGTGGACGAATTCAAGCCGTTCGACGTAAAGAGGGAATTCGCGGACAACCCGTTCGACATCTTCACGGGGAAGGGGATGTTGCTTTGCGCGGGAGACCGGGAGAAGAGCAACGCCATGACAATCGGCTGGGGCGGCCTCGGCACGCTCTGGGGGCGTAACGACGCCGTGACGGTCTACGTCGCCGAAAAACGCCACACGAAGCTTTTCATGGACAAGGCCGCCTATTTCACCGTCATGGCCTTCGACAAGGAAAAACAGGCCAACATCCTCGACTACATGGGACGCAACAGCGGACGCGACGGCGACAAAGCCGCCGCCCTCGGCCTCCACCTCGCCTACACCGAACGCGGAACCCCGTACTACGAGGAGGCGGAGATGGTCCTTGAGTGCGAGATGATGTACTCCGCCCCCTTCGACCCCGCGGGCATGCGCGACGTCCCGCAAAAACTCTACTCAAACTTCCCCGCCGGCGTCCACACGATGTACATTGGCCGCATAGTCAGCGCACTTCACCGGCCCTGAGACCACGGTTCCCCACACTACTCCTATCGTAATGAAATCCCGTGGTCTTCCATAGGCTTGCGAAAAGCACGGATTTGTGCTACCTTTTCATACTATATGAATATGCACAATTTATTGCTTGCGGTCCTCGCGCTTCCGACCATTGCCGGGGCCGCGCCGAATTTCTTCCGCGTCACGCCGTACGTACAGCGTCCGGCGACCAACGCCATGACCGTGATGTGGTTCATGCAGGAGCCGGGGCGCGGCAAGATTTCATGGTGGGAGGCCGAGGCCGAAGGCCGGCCCAAAGTCGCCTCCGCGGCCTCAAAGGTGCGCTACGCCCCGGAACTCTACTACATCCCGACGCAGACCAACTACGCCAAACCCTACCTCCCTTTCACGATTCCGCTCCAGCACCGCGTCCGCATCGAGGGCCTCCGCCCCGGCACCCGCTACGCCTACAAGGTCGAGTGCGGCGGATGCACCTATACCAATTTCTTCCGCACCGCCCCGGCGGCCGACGCGCCCATCCGCTTCATCTGCTACTCCGATTGCGAGACGGAGCCGGAATCGACCGGCGCATGCGTCGGCTGGGACGACCCGCGCGACGAAAAGGCGAAGCGCCGCTACTTCATCGACCAGACCGTCGGCTACGCCTCAAACATCGTCGAAATCATCCGCCGCTCGCCCGATCTCATCATGATTTCCGGCGACCTCGCCCAGCAGGGGAGCAAACAGGTCGACTGGGACGAGTTCTGGCGACACAACGCCGGCGAGCTCAACGACCCTGCCGGCTCAATCCCCATCCTCGCCGCCCCCGGCAACCACGACTACCACGACTACTGGAACGACGCAGGCGAGGGCGGTCTGCGCAAGTACTTGACGTACTTCGAGTTCGAGCCCAACGGCGCCAACGTCGACCGCGACCAGCAGGAGCGCTTCCACCGCCTCGACTACGGCCCGGCGACCTTCATCTTCCTCGACCTCAACAACGGCCCCGACGACGACCCCGCCAAGGACACCAACCGCTACCTCATGGAGGCCGACTGCCGGGCCCCAGACTTCAACGAGGGCTCGGAGCAGTGGAAATGGCTCGAGGCACAGCTCGCGGACGCGCAGCGGAAGAGCCGCTTCACCTTCGTCTTCTCGCACCAGTGCCCGTACTCGGTCGGCTACCACGGGCGCGTCAACGGCGAAAAGGGCACCGAGGCCGGCGGTGAAGAACTTTCGGGAACCGCGACAAGGTGTCTGACACCATTGCTGATGCGCTACGGCGTTACCGCCTGGATTTGCGGACATGACGAAATCAACGAACGCTCCGAGGTGCACGGCGAATGCATCGGTCCCGACGGCAAGAAGCGCAAGCACCGCCTCCTCGTCTACGACGTCGGCTATTCGGGCGACGGCCTACGCGGACGCCAGCGCACCGAGAAGCCCAACCCCTTCGAGGCTTTCCGCGCCCACAAGAACTGCCCCGAGGTCTGGAAGGACGGCTTCCTCGTCGACGGCGGCAAGCACTACGGGCATCTCGAGGTCAACATCTCGACCAATGCCAATGGGCGCTGGGAGGCGACCTTGGAGTCGGCCTACGTTTTCGTCACGACAAACGCCGCTGGGCAAGCAGTAGGCTTTGACCGGCGCGTCTATCCCGATGTCATCCGCGTCCGGGCGGAATAATGGCATGTTTTTTGCTTTATAGAACCTTTAACCGACTTAATGTTGAGGTAAGAATGATGAGCAGACAAGTTATCGTTTTTTCACGTGGAGCCCTCTGGTCCATGGCGGCGGCTTTTTTGGCGGTGACGGCGTTCGCGGGTCCGATGGAGGACGCGCGCGCGCTTTTCAACGCCGGCAAGTACGGCGAGGTTGACGAGAAGCTCGGCTCCGTCCTGGACAAGCGCCCGGTGCCGATGGAGGCGTTGCGCCTTTCCTTCGACGCCTCCATCAAGGCCGGCCGCCCCTACACGGCCGAGCGCCGCTACAACGCCATGCTCGAGAAGGGCGAGAAGCTCCCGTCCGACGTGCTCTACAACGCCGCGATGGTCGCCGGCCAGATTGGCAAGCCCACGGTCCGTCGCGACCGTCTCATCTACTTCCTCAACAACGAGAAGGGCTGGAACGACAATGTCGAGATGGCCCTGGCCTTCATCTGCCGCGACGGCGGCGACGCCGGCCACTTCGTCCGCTACATGGAGAAGGCCCCGGCCACCCCGGCCAACTTCCAGCTCGGCATGGACATGCTCGCCCAAATGCGTACCGCCAAACGCACCGCCGACTACATTGAACAAGTCGGAACGCTTCTCGACAAGTTCCGCCGCGACGACTGGCGCACGCGCGTCCTCGCGGACTGCGACGCCTTCATAGCCGCGCCTCCGTACCCGGCCTTCCCCGGCGACCTCTTCGCCGCGCTTGTCAAGTTTCCGCTCCAAAACGACAAGTTGTTCCTCCGCATGGCCCGCAACGGCGCCTTCAACGCACCGCTCGTCATTGACTTCTGCAGCAACAACAAGACCCTGCTTCCGGCCCCGATCTTTGCGCGCGCCCGCAACCTCAAGACAGACCTCAACGACGTCCAGGTACGCGAATCGTACGGTCCCAAGCTGAAGGCCATCGAGAGCCTCGTCACCGCCGCAAACGAGCAGGGCGTCCTCAAGAACCCCGACCATCTCCAGACCTTCATCGAGACGGTTGTACAAAGCGGCGACGTCTTCCGCGACGGTCCCGCCCCGCTCTACACCCAGCTTTCTCTCGCCCAGCTCTTCGCCAAGCTCGCAACCGCGAAGTACAATACCGACCCCGCCTCCCTCCGCAGTCTCGCCACGATGTGTGTCGACCAGAAGGCCTGGAGCGAGGACCAGCAGCGCACTATGCTGGCGACCTACCCGAAGCTCTTCGACTACCGTCCGCTTGTCTGGGATTCCAAAATGGCCGAAACCGCCCGCAAGACGCGCGACCTCAACCCCACCAAGCAGCTCTTCGCCAAGCTGGAAGGCCGCCACGACGTCAAGTGGGGCTGCCTCGCCTACATCTGCGAGCTCGGCGACGCCGCCCTTGCGAAGCAGCTCGTCGAGGAGGAGATCCTGACGAAGCCGATTGACTTCGACTCCGACAATGTTGTCCGCCACTTCGTCTCATGCGAGGCCATGACGCCCGCCGACAAGACGAACTTCCTCAAGGGTCTCTTCGCCAAGACCGGCTATACGCCAGCATGGGACAAACTTGTCAAGTTCGCCGTCAACCCAATCAAGGAGGACTCCAACTGGAAGTCGTTCGTCGAAATGGTCAAGCCCGAGGCCAAGGGAACCGATCCGCTCCGTGGCTCCCTTGCCGCCCTCTGGAAGCTCACGCCCGGCGCGAACAACGTCTGCCCGCCCGAGGCCTTCACGCTGGCCGAGGCCGCCCTCAAGGCCTACAACGGCACCATCCCGGACCAGAAGCGCCCGAAGGATTCGCCAGCCGCCGAAAAGGTCTGCGAGAAGATGAACGAGCTCTGCAAGAACAAGGACGACCACGATCGCTTCGTCAAGCTCTTCATCCGCCACATCGGCAAGGGCGGGCCAGTCAACATGCTCCTCGCCCACGCCCGCGACAGCCAGAACGTCACCAACACCCTGGCGGTCGCCGCCACACTTCTCAAGGCCGGCGCCGTGAACCCCGATGACTTCGCAAGCTACCAGGTGCCGCCAAACTTCCAAAGCGCCATCCTCTCGCCCTTTTACAAGGACATGACCGCTGGCGGAGCCGCCTACCAGGTCTGGCTGAACTGCCAGGCGGACAAGGGGGCGAAACGCTGGCCGGACGATATCCGCATCCGCGAGATCAACGCCCTCTTCGATGCCCATCCCGTGGCTGAAATCCCGTCCTCCAACATGAGCCAGCTGCTCGACGTCGTCGGGGAGCTCGCCCTCACAAACTCCTACGTGGCCAAGCTTCCGCTGGAAAAATTCGCCACCGCCTTCTTCGACCAGCAGCTCGGCACTTGCTACAACCGCGCCAAGGCCGTCGCCGTTTTCCGCGTGGCAGGCAAGGCCGACGAAGCCGTGGCCCGCTACATCGCCGGCGCGAAGAAGCTCGATCCAGTTTCCCGCTACAACGCCCTCTACTACCTCTGCGGCGTCAACATGCAGGTGTCAGGCAAATGGGTCGGCGCACTTGAAGAGACCGCGGAGAAGGAGGAGCCGGCAAAGACGGACTTCGCCGCCGTGTTGCGCGACGAGTTGCTGCCCGCCCTCAAGGCCGTTCCGCGCAAGTCGTCGCCCACGCTCGTCCGCATAGACCTGAACAACTTCACCGACCGCCTCTCGCACCTCTGCGACCGTGGTCCGTCTCGCCAGCCCGAGTCCGTCCACAAGGCGAACCTCGACTTCTGCCGCGAACTTGTCGTCCGCACCGGGCTTGGCCTCCAGTGCGCCGTCGACCAGTGGCGCATCCACGTTCCTCTCCGCATCGGCTTCGATGAGCTCCGCAAGCTCAAACTCCCCGCCGACATGGCCGTCTGCGCCTACCGCGTCGGCGACACCTTCGCCAACAACGTCGACTACAATGGCAACAACATCCTCGCCGTCCTCGAAGCCTGCAAAAAGGACGAAATCTGGGAACCGGCCCACATCGTCTCCTCGCGCGTCAACACCGACAACGGCGCGCTCAACACAAGCCTCCAGCGCATCCGCTCCGACTGCTCCACCCACATGCCCGGCATCTACCCGGTCGACGAGAACCACCCGCTCTACCCGCTCTACGTCGCGGCCGACGAACTTGAGCGCAACAACTCCGAGCGTTCCTGGGCGCTCTTCCAAAAGAACATCCAGACCTTCGAGCGCGAGGCGGGCAAGCTTCCCCCGACCTTCGTCGCGTGGGGCGTCGAGCAACTTCGCCGCCAGCGCGGCAAGAACGACGTGAACCTCCTCAAGGCGCGCTCCATCGCCGCGAAGCTCCTCACCAACGAGAAGTCCCTCACACCAGAACTTGCCGCCTCGCTGATGCTCACGCGCGCCGAGAGCTTCCGCGACCAGCGCAACTACGAGGCCGCCCGCCTCGAGTACCAGTCAATCCGCAACGGCAACTACTACAAGGGCACGAAGGCCGCCCGCCAGGCGATGTTCCGCGACGTCGACCTCCTCATCGAGATGGGCAACATCAGCCAGGCCGAGTCACTTATCGAGTACTGGATTTCGCAGCCCGACGTCGAAATCCAGGCGCAGGCCCACTACTTCCTCGCCCGCATCGCCTTCGAGCGCAAGGACTTCGAGGAGACTCGCAAACAGCTCGACAGCGTCTTCGAACTTGACTTCACGCATACCGACGCCCGCCTCCTCCACGGCAAGTGGAAACTCGCCACGAACAACGAGGTCGACGATACCGACGTCATGATCGGCGACATCGCCGACCGCACGATCATCCGCCCCGGACAGGACCTCAAGGTCTCCGTCAGCGACCGCAACCTCGGCGTGGCCGGCGACGGCGCCTCGATCCCGATTGTAATCACCACGCAGCCGGGCGGCGACGTCGAACTCCTCACCCTCTACCCGTCGGCCCGCGTCCCCTACATATTCAACGGCGCGATCCCGACGGCGCTCGGTGCCGCCAACTCGACCAACCGCGTCCTTGAGGTATGCGGAAACGACGAAGTCTCCTACCGCATCGAACCTGAGTTCCTCGCGGCACGCGGCCTCACCACGACCGAGCCGAAGACCCTCCACGTAGTCGACGATGCCCGCCTCGCCATTGGCGCCGCCGCTCCTCTCGCCGAAGATGGAAAGGCCGAGGCAGACCTCGAACGCCAGCTTCTCTCCCTCAACACGGAGCGTGAGCGCGGATACCAGCTCGTCATCAACAACCTCAAGCCCGGCAACCCGATCTATGTCGTCGTCCGCGACCGCGACCGCAGCGTGACCACCGATTCCGACACCATCAACGTAGACGCCAAGACATCGTCCGGCGACAAGCTCGACGCCATCGTCCTCAAGGAGACGGCCGGCTCGACCGGCGTCTTCCGCGGCACAGTCCCGACGGCCCTTCCGCCGCCGCGCGCCTTCGCCTCCGACACAGCCACCGGCTCCAACCCGGGCGACACAATCAACAGCAAGCCCGAGCGCAAGGGCACGTGGAAGAGCGTCGCCGACGGCAAGCAGGGCAAGTGGCTCGAAGTCGACACGATGGGCTCACACAGCATCAGCAACGTCGCCATCATGCTCCCCGACGCCTCCGTGGTCAAGTCAATCCGTCTCACCGGCAAGCTCTTTGACGAATCCATACGCCTTGGCAGCTTCCCCCAGGAGGATATCAACGGCCGCTTCGGCATAAGCTACCAGGTCGGCGCCGGCCGCAAGCTCAACTCACCGGCCCTCATCCGCACATCCTTCTCCGCCAAGGGCGCCGCCGCCCCGAAGAAGGTCACAGGCCTTGCCTTCACCCCGGTCTACCCGAACCGCGACGCCGCGCAGAACGCCTACCTCTCCGCGCCGATGCAGCTCCCGGCCGGACAGAAAACCGTCCGATTCCACCTTCAGGCCAAGGACACCAAGGGCCGTACGCTCGCCGGACTCTGGATGGCGATCGCCGTCGATGGGGCCACGGTCTTCACGGGGCAGGGGAACTCACTTCACCGCAGGACGGTTGACGTGGACTTTGCCCCTGGCGCCCACCAGCTTGAAATGTTCTTCAGCGCCAGCTACCCGGACGACGCCCTCAACATCCTGGTCGAGGATGAGAGCGGCCAGCCCGTTCCCTTCCCGGCCGCATGGACCGACCCCAAGACCTCGCCCGACCTCGCCGAGTTCGTCAAGGACAGCGCAGTCATCCGCCGCATGGATAAGAACGCCGGTTTCCAGGCCACATTCACCAAGCCGGTCCGCGTCCGCTCCCTCCGCTGGGAGTTCCTCGACTACACGGGCCGTGAAATCGAAGTCCAGAAGCTCTATGTCCAGAACACGAATGGCAAGCTCATCATCCCAGTCGAAACCGACTACAGCGACGCCCTTCAGAACGACACGCTCGAAGTCGCCCCCGGCGACCACATAACCGTTACCTACACTGACGAACGCACCTCCAGCGGCGAGAAGCGAATCCGCGAGAAGACCATGGGTTCCTCGTTCAACGACGCAAAGGTCAACTTCTTCTTCGAGAAGATCGAGGAGACCCGCTACGGCAACAAGCTCAACCTCTACGATGCCTACCGCTTCATCCCGGGCGACATGCTGCTTCTCAGCGTCATCGACCCCGATGGTGACATCACGCCCGAGGCCGACAAGGTCAAGATCCGCATCTCCACCCGTTCCGGGCAGTCCGCCGAAATGTCCCTCGTCGAGCAGAACAAGCGCTTCGACAACATCCCGCGCTACGTCCCAGACGACATCGAGGGCATTCACGGCGGCCACTTCCTCGGCCAGCTCCGCACCTGCGAGGTCGGCAACACCAACGCCCCCGCCAGCGTCCTGCGCATCGCCCCCGGCGACGTGATCACGCTCTCCTACCATGACCGCGAGAACACGCGCCCCGGCATTCCGGTCGAGCGCACCGCGACCGTCATGGCCGCCCAGCCGTCCTCGCCCGAGCTCACGCTCTTCGACACCCACATCGAGCGCGAGGAGGACACCAGCTACGACGCCAAGCTCCGCCTCGAGCAGATCCGCCGCCGCCCCGGCAACGAGAAGATCGAGAAACTCTTCCGCGACCGCTACTACGCCAACGCGATGAAGCGCGAAATCATCGACGCCACCAACGCGATTCCCGTCAACGTCGCGGTTCCGTTGCCGATCCTCGTCACGGACAGCTCGCGCGCCCGCCACTCCGCCAGCACAATCCGCGTCGAGGCCGTCGCCAGCAGCGAACTTGAAGACGCCGAGAACACAGGCCGCGATCCCGAGGTCGTCATTCTCCCAATCAAGCTCGGCCACAACTTCCCCGGCTTCAAGACCAACCTGGAGCGCGTCGACGCCTCCGCGTCCGGTACCTTCTCAGGCATTTTGAAGCTTCGCCTCGGACCGCCCGACCCATCGATGGAAATCGACGAAAACGCCCCGCCGGAGCTCTCCGTCAACGGCAACGACACCATCCGCCTCCGCATCCTCGCCGAGGACGGAAAGGTGCAGATCGAGCGCCAGCTCCGCCTCTGCTCCGCCGCCCATCTCGCCCTTATGGACAGCTCCTACTCGGCCGACCGCAACATGGCCCACGTGGGCGAGCGCTTCTTCATCCAGGTCAACGACCCCGACCAGGACACGGGCGAGGACCTCAACGAGGTCATGGTCGACGTCACCGCCAACCCGCGCCTTCGTGACCCCGCCACCGGCAAGTATGTCAGCACCAAGGTCACGCGCAAGGTCGTCCTCAAGGAGACCCTGCCGCACTCCGGCGTCTTCACCGGCATGGTGCGCCCCGTCCTCTTCGCCCCGAACGAGGAGATTCCCTCCGTCGCCACGGGCGGCGTTGTCAACGCCACCGAGGAACTCGCGGACGACCGCATCGCCGTCAGCTACGGCGACACCGTCCACTTCGTCTACAATGACGAAGGCACGATTCCCGGCCGCGAACCCGGCCCGATTGAGACGAGCGGCAAGGTCTTCAAGGGGTCCGACGGCACCGTCCGTCTCTTCTCCAAGCGCTTCCGCGATCCGGACATGGCGGTCCTAGTCCAGTTCCGCCTTGCCGAATGCCTTTTTGAAAGCGCCAAGGAACACCGTCGCCTGAAGCAGCCTGAAAAGAGCGCCGAGGCAATAGAGGAAGGCAAGTTCATCCTTGAGGAGGCCCTCCGCAACTACCCGACGACCATCCACATCACGCAGGGCGAATTCCTCCTTGCCAACCTCTACCACGAGCTCGGCATGGAGCAGAAGGAAGCCGCGGACAAGGCCAAGAAGGACGGCGAGGAAGCCGAGGCGGCGGCCCACCGCAAGGAGGCCGACAAGCTCTTCACCGAGGCCCTCTCTCGCTTCTCCTCGATTCTCAGCACCTGGCCCGACTCCGAGTTCGCGCCGCGCGCCCAGTACCACAAGGCCCTCTGCCTCGAGATGCTCGGCGACTACAACCGCTCCAGCGAGGAATACGTCAAGATGACGTACCTCTATCCGGAGTCCCCGCTCGTCGGCGACGCCTCCATCCGCCTCGCCACGTACTACTACAAGAACGAAAAGCGCTACGACACCGCCGGCCGCATCTACTCGAACTTCCAGAAGCGCTTCCCGACCCACGAGAAGGCAGACCGAGCCCTCTTCATGAGCGCCCAGTGCCACATGAAGCAGGCCGAGGCCATCGCCGCCAAGGCGCGCGCGGAGAAGAAGCAAATACCGGCAGGCCTGGTCAACGACGAGTACGCCGCCGCCGTCTCCGCCCTCGACACCCTTATCGAGAACTATCGCGACACCGCGGCCAAGTCGCTCGTCGCGCAGGCCATGTACTGGGCTGGCGACGCCTCTCTCCGCGCCAAGGACTACGAGAAGTCCTTCCTCTACCTGAAGCGCACCGTCTTCGAGTATCCCGAGACCGAGTGGGCCCGCCGCGCCCGCGGCCTTCTCCTCCAGGAGTCCAAGACGTTCGAGAAGCTGGAGTAGCGCGGTGCGCTACTCCGCTTATCGAACGAGATAACAGATAACAGATAATGGATAACAGTTAGACGCCACATTTCAGCACCTTTCTAGCTTATCGCGGACTTGTTGACCCATGAAACTTGCTTTCGACAATCTGACTAACCCGTTGCAGACATCCCGGCTGAAGGGCCTCCCCGTCTGCACGGGGTCCAAGTGCCATCATAACAGAGGCAGATATCTATTATCTGTTATCTGTTATCTGTTATCTGTTATCTGCATTCTCCACGCCCCGCTGTCGGCGCTTGCCGCCGACAGCTGGACGTGGAGAATGCCGGTGAAGTACTACCAGCAGCTCGACTTCGAGCACCGCTCCGCGATAGATCGCGCCCGCGACGCCTATATTCGCGCAGAGGAGTCGACGCGCCGCAACGAGTCCTTCCCCGACAAGCAGCTTCCGCTCTACCGCGCCGCCGCAGCGGAATGGGAGAAGTACCGTGTCCAGTTCGAGCTCGACAACGAGTTCAACGCCGATGCGGTCAACGCCTACGTCGAGTTCATGCTCGCCTACTCCCTGCAAGGCGCCCGCGACCGCAACAAGGCGATCAAAAAGTACCAGGAGCTTCTGGACCTCTATCCCGAGGAGACCTGGATAACCGCCGCCGCGCAGTACATGATCGGCATCAACCAGCTTGCAAACGGAGAGAACTCACGCGCAAAGAACACCTTCCTCGCAATGGTCGAGGCCCCCGAGAAGCCGCAGTGGGCCAAGCATCCGCTCGCCTGCAACGCCTACCTCCATATCGGCGACTTCTACTGGGGCATCGGCAAGTACAATGACGCCCTCGACTTTTGGAAGCAGGGCCTTACGCCCGAGTTCATGCAGTCCTCAAAGGAGACCTACGACCGCCTCCACCGCTACTATCGCGCCGGTCTCGCCCTATTGGGTCGCTGGAGTGAACTCACCGAGTTCGAGCTTGACGGCCTCGACCCGAAGAACGTCAGCGGCCGCGCAAAGGCCATCGTCGATTCCGAAGACTACTTCCGCTGGTGGCAGAACGTCAACTGGTTCAACGACTGGTACTGGAACCGCCGCTACCTCGACAAGGAGAGCGAACGCAAGGCCGCCTACAACAAGTGGCTCAAGGAATTCGCCGACTGGCACGAGGGCAACCGCGGAATCTTCCTCGACGACGGGCGTGAATGGCAGTTCACGATGCGCAAATTCCTCTACCGGGACCTATACTCCCGCGAACAGGCGAAGAAAGTCATTCCTGAACTTTCAAAGATTCTTTCCGCCTCCTCCCCCGACGACGCCGAGAGGCGCGCGAAGGAGTTCATCAAGACCCTTTGCGACTGCTCCATGTTCATCGAGGCGCGCACACTTCTCCCGCACATCAAGAACAAGATCGCCAACCTGTGGGCCGCCTACGGCATAGACCTCGCCGACAAGCAGTACAAAGTTTGCGTGATGTCGCTTGAGGCTATCATAGCCGATCCAGATCCGCAAACCTCCCTAAGCGGCAAGAAGACCCTTGCCTGGCTCTACAGGGACCGCATGGGCGAGTACGAAAAATCAATCAAGCTTTTGGAAGAGATCAACCAGCCTCCGGGCACACTTTGGGACATCCAGTGGTGCTACCGCCGCCTCGGCGAGAAGAAAAAGGCCCAGGCGATCCTTGACGAAATCATGTTCTTCCCGGCCGAGGCCGCCCGTGCCGTCTGGACCAAGGCCGAATACTTCCGCGAGGACGGCGAAAAGGACATGGCGATCGCCCTGTACCGCCGTCTTCTCTCGCAGCCGGAATGGAAGAAGTCCCAGGAGTCCTCCTGGGCCCACCAGAAGCTGGAGGCATGGGGCATCGCCACCGGCGGCGCCGTAATCAACGAAGTGAGGTAGCAGTTTTGCAATCCGCGCGCGCCAGGAACTTTGAACTAGGAACCAGGAACCAGGAACTTTGAACTAGGAACTTAACCATGAATACACGACTGACACTCAAACTTGCAGCGGCCATCCTGATCGCCGCGTCCGCCGCCTTCGCGCAAGAGCAGCCCGCGGCAGAGCAGAAGGACAACTCCGGCTCCCCCGAGCAAATCGAGGCGCGCGCGAAACGCATGGTCCGCAACGCCAAGGAACTCCTCGAGAACAACGAGGAGGATCGCGCCGTCGGCATGCTCGAGGCCGTCCCGAAGATGTTCCCAGAGGCCCCTTCGCGCTTCAACGCCTACCTTGAGCTCGGACGCCACCAGATTGAAAAGCGCCAGTTCGACCAGGCCACCGCCAACTTGCGCAAGGCCATGGGCTCCGAGGACCGCGAACTCCAGGCGGAGTCGCTTCTTCTCCAGGGCGAATGCCAGCTCGCCCGCGGCGAGTCCGGTGACGCGGCCATGGTCCTTCGTCGCGTGACCCAGGACTACCCGACGAGTCTCTTCGCCAACGACGCGTTCTTCCTCATCGGCCAGATCCACTTTGACGCCGGTCGCTGGGCCCGCGCCTCCGAGGCCTACAAGATGGTCGGCACGGCCGTCCCGGACGATGGCGAAACCAATGCCACGGTCCTCGCCGAAGCCGGTCAGCGCATCTACGTCCACGTCATGGACAAGGACCTCGCCGTCCTCGCCGCCCTGGGCGAGACCTCCAAAGTGGAGCTCACGTCCAAGTCCGGCGACAAGGAAAGCGCCGAGCTTGTCGGTTTTGGCCGCGGCGACGGCGACTTCCTCGCCTCCGTCATCACCACCACCGACCCCACACAGCCTCATGACGGCCGCCTGACGGTTCAGGGCGCAGACGACATCTCCGTCGTCTACGTCGACGGCAACTCCGAGGACGGCTCCCGCAACCAGACCCGCTCCGCCGCGGCCAGCGTCGTCTCCACAGCCACCCTCACATTCATGGACGGCGCACAGCGCCAGCGCGTCCGCGGCGTCTTCGTCGACCAGCCCGCCTTCATACGCCTCCGCGACCTCGACTGCGACGTCTCCCCCGAACCGGACAAGGTCAAGATCACCGTCTCCGCCAAGTATCGCGAACGCCCCGAAGTCGCAGAAGGCGTTGCCCCTCCGCCGCCTGATCCAGACGCCCCGTGGATCACCCGCTCCACCACGGAGATCGAGCTCACGGAGACGGCCGCCCGATCCGGCGTCTTCACTGGCCGCATCACGGCCAAGATTCTCAACACCGACACCAACCTCCCGCCAACGATCATCAACGCCGGGGAAATAGGCGTATTCCCTGAGGACCGCGTGGAGGCCAGCTACGAGGACAAGTCGCACCTCGGCGGCACCAAGCCTGAAATGCGCACGGCCTACGCGGTGGTCCTCGTTGGCGGCAGCACCGAGCCGCAGAGCATCGTGGCCAACGCCTCCGACGCCACCGTCCAGGCCAAGAAGCTCCTCCTCGAGGCCCAGCTCCTCCACAAGTGGGGCAACATCTTCAAGGACGTCGGTCTCAACACCCACGCCGCCGAAAAGGCAGAGGAAGGCCTGCTCCGCGTCGAGGAGCTCATGTCTCTCGCCTCCCGCTTCAGCCTTGAGCGCCAGATCATCGAGGACGCATTCGCCGTCAAGTGGGACCTTCAGCTCGTCCAGGGCAACCTGACCGACGCCATCGCCACCTGCCGCCAGCTCGTCCGCCTGTACCCTGACACCACGCTCGCCGACCGCGCGTTCATGCAGATTGGCAAGGCGCGCATGGAGGACAAGAAGAACAGCGAAGGCCTACGCTCCGCCATCCAGGTCTTCAACGCCATTCTGACGCTCCCGAACTCCCCGCTCAAGGCCGAGGCGCAGTACCGTATCGGCGAGGCGATTGAGCAGCAGATCAAGATCAACATTGCGAACAACCCGATGCAGAAGGCCGACTTCTCATCCGCCATGGTCGCCTTCAAGCGCTGCGCGGAAGCCTATCCCGAATCGGCCTACGCTGGCGACTCGTTCAAGAAGGTCATCGACTACTACATTTCAATCCGCGACTACGCACGCTGCGTCGAGACGCTTGAGCGAGTCTTCCAGGACTACCCAGACGCCCCGTGGCTCGACGAAATGCTCCTCAAGTGGGGCGTCGTCCTCTACCGTCAGGGCAACCGCACCGGCGCCGTCGAGAAGTTCCAGCGCCTCGTCGAGGAATATCCTGGCGGACAGGCGGCGGCCCAGGGCCAGCAGTTCCTTCGCCGCCTCACGAACGACTAGCCGCGCCGCGGCTAGTCTGGGCAATCGCTCAAGCGAATGGACCTAGGACAGAACTGGAAACTCCCCAGATGAGAATCCAGGAATAAATGTCCGCCACTAGGTCGTCGAGTACGACGCCGAGGCCGCCGCGGACGGCTTGGAGCTGGCGGGCCGGCGATGGTTTAAGGATATCCGTGATGCGGCTTATTACGAAAATCACGGCCACGAATGCGAGCGCACGCCAAGCCGCCTCGCCGCCGGACGCAATCATCCGCCAGAGTGGGGCATGGCCGATGAAGCAGATTGGGAGCAGCATGTACTCGTCCGCGACGATGCGTCCGTCATCCTTTACGCCGTAGATTTTTTCGGCGGCATCGCAGATCGGGATGGCGAGAAGAACCAGCGCCGCCGCGATGGCGAGCTGGATTGCCAGATGGCCGTGGAGCGTTGTCAGCGCAAGGCCAAGCGGGATTCCAAGCAATGCGCCGCACGTGCCGGACGCAAAAGGCGAGTAGCCAAGTCCAAAGCCGGAGGAGACGAGAAGGATGAGTTTTTTCATGGTCCCTTTGTGGACTATTTCCGTCCGGGCGTGAGGTCGCGGACGAGGCGGGCGAGGTCTTCCTGTTCGGCAGGGGGGAGCTCGCTGCGGCGTGGGTTGATTTTTGCGACGATTTCGCGCGCCTTGACAAGGTTGCCCATTCTGAAGAGGAGCTTCGCCAGGTTTAGATGGACGCGGAGGTCGTCGTCGAAAAGTTCAAGTGCCTTGTTATATGCTTGTTCGGCCTCGCTAAGACGCTTAGTGTCGGCAAGGACGCCGCCGAGCGTGTCGTAGGTGACGTAGAAATCCGGAGCGAGGTCAATCGCGGCGCGGGCGCGCTCCTCGGCCTCCTTGTAGTTGCCGGTCTTGCGGAGAAGTTCGGCAAGGTCGTTGAGCGCCTCTGGCGAATTCGCCGAGCTGACTGAACGGCGGAGGTAGTCCTCGGCCACGTCGCTGCGGCCGCGCTCAAGCATGAGCGAACCCATGATGTAGTTGGCGAAACCATTGTCGCGGTCTATGCGGAGTAATTGGCGGGCATGCTGCTCTGCCGCCTCCTTGTCGACAAGCATGAAGTCGAGGCGGAGAATCCACTCCTGCAGGACGGGGATGCCGGGACGGAGCGTGGATGCCCGCTCGAAGGAGTCGCGGGCCAGCTTGTGGAAGTCCTTGCCCTTTGCGTATGCGAGCTGGCCGCGCGTGATATGGATGAGGTAGTCGTCCGGGGTGCCGGCCACGGATTCCATTTTCGGGAGAATGCGCTTTTCCACCTCTTCGAAATCACGCATCTGGATGACGGAGACAGCCAGCATTCCAAGCGCCTGAAGGTTTCGCGGCTGGAGTTCGGTGATTTCGGTAAGCGTGATACGGGCGTTCTCGGGCTTGTTGGCGGCAAGGTCCAGAGCGGCGCTCTCAAGAGCCACGGCCCCGTTGTCCGCCCCCGCGGTCTTGGCCTTGGACAGCCATTCACGCGCCTTGTCGAACGAACCGCGCCGGGCTGCGATACGCGACATTGAGAGAAGCGCGCGCTGGTTGTCCGGATCCTCGGAGAGGATGTCGGCGTATATGGATTCGGACTTCGCATCCTCGTTCTGCCTGAGCAGAATGTCCGCCATCGCCTCGCGAACACGCGTACGGGACGCGGTCGTGGTGGCGACATCGGCCGCGCGACGCATTCCGGCGAGAGCCATGCCCGGTTGCCCGGAGAGGGCCCATGTCCAGCCCAGTTGCGCAAAGAGGATTGGCGAACGCACGTAGCCGAAGGAACGGGAAAGGGACCATATTGGAAGGCGATGCTTCATCTTGCCGACGAATTCGCGCAGATCCTTTTCGATGACGGCCTTGTCGGCTGCATGGAACCCCTCCTTTTCCTTGCGGTGGAGCATTTCGACGCGGTTCAGGAGAGCCGATATATTATCTGAGTCAATCTGCCGCACAATACCGTAGACCTCGTAGGCCTCCTCGTCTCGGCCGAGATCCTCGAGGAGGACCCCGGCGTTGTTGGCGACAAAGCCGACCTGGCGGCGGACATCGGCGCGGTATTGGGAGATGGGGTCGTTGCGTCCGCGCGACTTCGCCAGGGTCTTGCGCATTCTCTTCCAGAATTCATCGTATTTTTCCAGAACAGGTTCGTCGCGAAGCGAATCGAGGTTGCGGGCGCCTATGAAGCAGAAGTAATTTGGCGCCACCACGTATCCGGCCCCCACAAGCAGGTCCGGCGCCGACATCACGGCTATGCGGTCAATGACATTGGAGTCGCATTCAATCCAGTCCTGGACGAAAGCCATGACGCCCAAATCGGCCGAATTTTGAAGACGGATGCGTTCGGAGGGCGGGAAGTCCGGGTCGGACTCTATTGTCTTCTTGAGTTGGCGTATGTAGATGGGATTGTCGTTTCTTTGCAGGGCGATGAGCTTCAGGGGCTGTCCAATTCTCGCCGCCTCCAGGCGGAGATGGTTGTCGAACATTCCATCCGTCACGAGCCAGGGGCGGCCTTTAAGGTTTGCAAGCAGCTCCCGCGCGCATGCGTCGGCGAAGTCGCCTCGCTTGCCGCTTGCCTCCTGTCCGTTGATGACTGCGGCCAGAAGGACAATGACGGCTACGAGCCAGCCGAAGACATAGCCGCTCCAAATGCTGAACTTCACGTTGGGCAAGTCAACGAGCTGCTTGAGGATGTTCTCGCGGTTCTTCACTATGACATACCAGTACGCGACCGCGTAGCCGGCGACCATGGCTGTCATGGCATAAAGGAAGACGGGGAGGATTCCGGCCAGCTCTCCTGCCGATTGCCCCTCTCGCAATCTGGCCAGCTCCAGGCCCCAGCGGGAAATGCCGGTGTTTGTGACAGTCGCCACGACGACGACGGACAGGGCAATGTGAAAGAAGATGAAACTCCAGTCGCGTGTTTCGTTAAAGGCCCGGGGGGCGATCGCAAGTGACGCAAGCCAGGGAACGACAACAAAGGCAACGGGGAAAAGCCAGCCAATGTCCGGAATGGACGCCTTGAAGATGTGCGCCTGGTCCTTCAGCATTTGGCGGACGACATCCCAGTAACCGCCGTAGCCGCGCAGTGAGATGTCCTCATGCGTGAAGAAGTGGTTGGCGGCGAGGAGGTAGAGCGAGAGACCTGCCAAAGTGAATAGGATGCCAAGGAAAAGACGGTAGCCTTTGAAGTCGTCGTCGCGAAGCCACGCGCGAAAAACATATAGGGCAAAAAGCGGCGCAAAGAGGGCAATCGACACGGCCTCGACAATGGAGACGCCTAGCAGCAGCGAGAAGATCAGGAAAAGAACCAAGGCCTTTGTGCGGATGTAGAGAAGAAGAAGATGCGCGAGAACGAGTAGCAGGAAGAGGTCGAAAACCTGGAAGTGCAAACGCGTGGCGGTAATCCAGAAAGGCACGGAAAAGGCGAGGGCCATGGCGGCGAAGGCCGCGCCGATGACCGAGGCCTTGGCGGCGACGGGGGCGGGAACCTTCTGCGTGTCGAATAACCCGTAGGCGAGCTCCGAGAAAAGCAAATAGAGCATTGCAACGCAGCAGACCGCCGTTGCGAGACTGAAAATGTTCAGTCTCAATGCCGCTCCCGCACCGCCGGATCCCATCTTCCCGATTGCGCCGACGATGGCGCCCCATACGGGATGTATTGGCGCGACCATGGGCTCAACGCCTGTGTACGTTGCCATAAGGGACGCCGATTGTCCGGGGAAGACGCCCAAGGACAACGTAAACAGGTAGACGATGGCGGCGATGGCGACAACTCCAAGTCCGACAATAACGTCCAATTTGCGCTTCGCGGCGCGTTCGGCGGCATCAGTGTGGTTGTTCATGTCAAGTCCTAAGTCGTAAGTCAAAAAGTCCTAAGAGCCCGAGAGTACTAAGGCCAGGGCAAATCGAGTGTCAAAAGACATTAATATTGGCATTTCTATAATACCATACTATAGCAAGTTTGCAAAGCAAGAAATATAACTGGCGAAATCTGACTCTGGAAATGCACATTTCTCTGCTGCAATTTGCCAAAAAAACCAAATACGGCTATAATTTTACCATGTACAATCCCGTTTCAAACAAGACCGACTTCCCGGCGATGGAGAAGGAAATCCTCGCCTTCTGGGAGGCTGACGACACTTTCAAAAAGAGCCTCGACAAGAACCGCGACAAGACGCCGTTCGTTTTCTACGACGGCCCCCCCTTCGCCACGGGCCTGCCGCACTATGGCCACCTTCTCGCGGGCACCATCAAGGACATCATCCCCCGCTACCAGACAATGCGCGGCCACTATGTGGAGCGCCGCTTCGGCTGGGATACCCACGGCCTTCCCATCGAGGCCTTGGCGCAGGACGCCCTCGGCATCTCAGGTGCGGGCGCAATCAAGGAGTTCGGCGTCGACAAGTTCAACGAGCAGTGCCGCTCCATGGTCCTCAAATACGTCTCCGAATGGCGCCGTACCGTCACCCGCATGGGGCGCTGGGTCGACTTCGACAACGACTACAAGACGATGAACTTCTCCTTCATGGAGTCCGTTTGGTGGGCCTTCAAGCAGCTCTGGGACCAGGGGCGCATCTACAAGTCGCACCGCATCATGCCCTACTCCTGGGCCCTCAACACCCCCCTCTCCAACTTCGAGGCCGGCTCCAACTACAAGGACGTCCAGGATCCAGCCGTCACCGTCCGCGTAAAAGTCACAAGTCTAAAGGTCCAAAAGTCTGAAAGTCCGACCTCCCGACCTTCAGACCTTCAAGACTTTCCGACCTGTGGTCCAGATGAGGAGGTCTACCTCCTCATCTGGACCACGACCCCCTGGACGCTGCCCGAGAACCTCGCGATCTGCGCCGGCGCCAGCATCGACTACGTGGCCGTCCGCGACCTCACGGACGACGCCCGTCCAATCTACGTCATGGCCGAGGCCCGTCTTCCCTCCATCTTCAAGAAGACGGAGCAGTACGAGGTCGTCGCCCGCTTCAAGGGCTCCGACCTCAAGGGCTGGACCTACGAGCCCATCTTCCCCTACTTCGCCGACAAGAAGGACGAGGGCGCCTTCGTCGTCCTGAACGACGACTATGTCACGACCGACGACGGCACCGGCCTCGTCCACCAGGCCCCCGCCTACGGCGAGGACGACTTCCGCGTCTGCCGCGAGAACGGCATGTTCGCCTTTGTCGACCCCCTCGACGCCTCCTGCAACTTCACCGATGCCGTCCCCGACTACGCCGGGCGCTTCTGCAAGGACTGCGACAAAGACATCATCAAGCGCCTCAAGACAGAGGGCAAACTCGTCCATCAGGCGACGATCGTCCATTCCTACCCCTTCTGCGACCGCACCGACACGCCCCTCATCTATCGCGCCATCGACGCGTGGTACGTCCGCGTCGAGGACCTCCACGACCGCCTCGCCGCCAACAACGACACGGTCCACTGGATGCCCGAATATGTCGGTGAGAAACGCTTCGGCAACTGGCTCCGCGAAGCGCGCGACTGGAACATCTCCCGCAACCGCTTCTGGGGCTCCTGCCTCCCCGTCTGGATCAACGACGACGACCCCTCCGACATGATCTGCGTCGGCTCCGCCGCCGAGCTTGAGGCCCTCTCCGGGGAAAAGGTCACGGACCTCCACAAGCACTTCGTCGACAAGGTGGTCATCCGCCGCAACGGCCACACCTACCACCGCACCCCCGAAGTCCTCGACTGCTGGTTCGAGTCCGGCTCCATGCCCTACGCCCAGCAGCACTACATGGGCGAGGCTGACGCCTCGCCAAGTTCTCGGTTCTCAGTTCCCGGTTCTCAATTCGGAGCGCAGGGACCAGGAACCGAGAACCAGGGACCAGGAACCGAGAACCAGGAACCAGGAACCGAGAACCAGGAACCAGGAACCGAGAACTTGGGTAGAAGCGACCTTGTAAGCCGCTTCTACCCAGCCGATTTCATCGCCGAAGGTTTGGACCAGACGCGCGGCTGGTTCTACACCCTCATGGTGCTCGGCACCTGCCTCTTCGGCAAGTCGCCGTACCGCAACGTCGTCGTCAACGGCCTCGTCCTCGCCGAGGACGGCAAGAAGATGTCGAAGCGCCTCAAGAACTACCCCGACCCCGTCGAGGTGGTCGAGAAGTACGGCGCAGACGCGCTGCGCCTCTACATGATCGCCTCGCCCGTCGTCCGCGCCGAAAACCTCCGCTTCTCCGAGAACGGCGTGAAGCAGATTCTCAAGGACCTCTTCATCCCGTGGTGGAACGCCTACGCCTTCTTCGTCACCTACGCCAACGTCGACGGCGTCCACGAGGATCGCGTCCGCGTGCCAGACTCGCCGAACGAACTCGACCGCTGGATCGTCTCATCCCTCGAGACGCTCATTGCGGACGTCACGGACGCCATGGACCGCTACGACCTCCAGAAGTCCGTGCGGCCCTTCATCGACTTCGTCGACAACCTCACGAACTGGTACATCCGCCGCAGCCGCCGGCGCTTCTGGAAGTCGCAGAACGACGACGACAAGATTCACGCCTACCGCACGCTGCGCTACGTCCTCCTCCAGCTCTCAAAGGTCGCCGCCCCCTTCACGCCCTTCATCGCCGAGGCCATCTACCGCAACCTCCGCGACGAGACGATGCCCGAATCGGTCCATCTCTGCGAATTCCCGACGGCCAACGCCGCCGCGCGCGACACGGCCCTCGAGGAGCGCATGGCAATCGCGCAGCGCGCAGTCAACCTCGGTCACAACCTGCGCAAGCAGAAGAACCTCAAGGTCCGCCAGCCGCTCTCCCGCGCCGTCGTCATCTGTTCCGAACCCGGCTTTGCCGAACGCCTCGCGCCGATGGCCCCCGTCATCGCCGAGGAGCTCAACGTCAAGGCCGTCGACTTCGCTGCCGACGAATCGAAGTTCGTCACCGTCTCCGCAAAGGCCAACTTCAAGGTCCTCGGCTCGCGCCTCGGCCCGCGCATGAAGGCCGCCGCCGCCGCCATCGCGCGCCTTGCCGCAGCAGATGTCGCCAAGCTCCAGAATGACGAGACCGTCGCTCTCGACCTGGGCGACGGCCAGCCCGCCATCGCGATTTCAGCGGGCGACGTTCTCGTCATCCGCACAGAGAACGCCGGCCTCACGGTCGCCAACGAGGGGAACCTCTCCGTCGCGCTCGACCCGAAACTTACACCCGGACTGATTGAGGAAGGCATCGCCCGCGAATTTGTGAGCCATGTGCAGAATCTCCGCAAGGAAGCCGACTTCGTTGTCGATCAGAAGATCAGGATCGTCTACGCGGGCGACGAAGCCGTCGCCAAGGCCGTCGGCGCATTCATCGACTGGATCTGTGGCGAGACTCTAGCCGTCTCCTGCGAGCGAGGCGAAATCGCCGCCGCCCCCGCCGATCTCAACGGACATCCCTGCACTATCAGCGTCGATAAAGCCTAGTCACCTCTGAGGAAACTTGTGATATAGGCAAAATAACCAGGGGCGATCACGGTGTTGTTGTGGTTTGAGTGCTCCAACTTTACCAATCTCTTTCTATCTGCAGCGGCGGCACCTATGTTTTCCGATGCGGCGGAAATGGGGATTAAGAAGTCCCTTTGCCCGTGAAGAAGAAGTGTTGGAATACGGATTTCCCTAAGCTTGTCGACATTGTCATAAAACCCATTTGGAATGGGCGGCAAGAGAACGTCGTCAAGACGCTCAATCAATTCAGGCAAATGGGCAAAGCCGCTGTCAATGACCAAAGAAGTGACATTGGCCTGGAACTTCCATGCCAAATGGATGGCGGGTGCGCTTCCGATTGACCGTCCGAAGACATGTATTTGCTCGAATTTGTTCCGCAGCATTGCTTCAAAGAAGGCTTCGGAATCGGTCAGCATCGTCTCAAACGTAGGCGTGCCATCGCTTTTCCCATAGCCGCGATAATCGAAAAGGAAAACGTTTGCGTCAAACGCCATTCCAATTTTCGGGGCAATTACAAACCAATCTGAAGCGGTTTCGCCATTGCCATGGAAAAAAAACACGGCATTGCCGGGCGCTATGACATTCCGCCAAACCGGAACACGCAAGGTAAGATTGTCCCAAGGAAATTCCACAACATCAAAACCATTGGGAATGGGCGCGCAGCTCCTAGTTGGATGGAAAAGAGTTGAGGAAATATCCTCTGTGCTGAAGATTGAATAATCAGAATTCATGGGATGTTCTCCTTTGTTTGCAATTTGATGGATAGACGAAAGCATAATGGCGGAGGGAGAGGGATTCGAACCCCCGGTACCTTTCGGCACGTCGGTTTTCAAGACCGATGCTTTAAACCGCTCAGCCATCCCTCCGAAAGCCGTATATGACTGCTTAGAATCATAACATAAAGGGGAGCCCTTTGACAAGCGCTTCGCGCGGCGGATTGAAAAACACATTGAAAAATGTGCGTCGACTTGCTATGATTTCAAAGACCCAATATGACAACAAAAACCCCTCCGCTTTGCCTCTGTCTCTCACGAAACTGGGGACCGTTTGAGGCATCCCTTGACCTTCTTGCCGAAATCGGCTGGAATGGTTGGTTTACCGTCCGGAGGCCTGGCGACGACCTCCGCCCCGCAGCCTCATACGCCGCCGCCCGTGGTCTTTTCGTGCAGTCCCTCCACGCGCCGTGGGGCAAGGCCGCCGACCTCTGGGACGATAACGACGCAAAAGGCGAGGCCTCCGTCCAGGAACTTTGCGACTGCCTCCACGCCGCCGCCGACATTGGGGCGCCATTCGTCGTTGTCCATGCCTGGATCGGCTTCACGCCCACGGCGCCGACGGAAGCGGGGCTTGCACGCTTTGCCCGCGTAGCAGATGAGGCTGAGCGGGTGGGTGTGGCCATCGCACTCGAAAACACAGAAGGTGAAGAGCATCTTGATGCGTTGCTCAACCATTTTCCCGGTCACCCCGCAGTCGGATTCTGCTGGGACACCGGCCACGAGCTCTGCTACAACCGGGGACGCGACCTGATGGCCCCGTATGGTGCCAGACTTCTTGGCACCCATCTCAACGACAATCTCGGCATTTCCGACCCGTCTGGCCCGACGACCTGGCTGGACGACCTCCATCTCCTTCCGTTCGACGGCATCGCCGACTGGCCCGGCATCGCAAAACGACTTGCACAATCCGGCTTTTCCGGCCCGCTCACATTCGAATTGAACCGCGACTCCAAGCCTGGCCGTCACGAGAACGACGGCTATGGCGAAATGCACCTGCGCTATTACCTGAACGAGGCACTCGCCCGCGCCCTTCACGGCTCAGACCCCGTCGTCGAT
>JAEEGJ010007823.1_pt1 | contig 30077 bp, 21 predicted proteins | sample 8958761 | NCBI WGS metagenome assembly JAEEGJ01 (sample SAMN16246546, study PRJNA631951) | gut metagenome | biome: gut microbiome; feature: rumen; material: RS-attached | host: Bos | place: Iran: Karaj | collected 2018-10
AACCGTATTATGCTGGATGAAACATTATTTCCACTGCTAAATAAAGCAGGCTCACTTACAGAGGAAGAAACAGAAAATCTGAATGAATTAAACAGAATGCTTGCCGATGGTTCACTGGCTACGGAGATAGATTTACATCTTTCAGAATTGATCAGCGATTTCCTTTTCAGGAAAGAAGAAAAACAGCTCCCAACACTAAAAAGCAGCCGTAATGATATAGAAGAATGGATCCGTTTATTGGAACGCCGGGTAGACATTCTTTATACCAGACTTTACTATTGCGGCCGGAGCAACCCACGTGAATGGAAAAAGCTTTTGGACGAATCAGTTACATATTATGTGGAGGCATTTTCATATCTGGATCGAAAGGTATTCCCTAAACTTTCCGAAAAATCAAGGGATACTCTTATTATGCTCGCCATTAACGGAACATCCATGTACAATACCAGACCACAGGCACCAAGCAGTGTAAATATGGAGTTGGCTACAGCACAGAAGAAATGGCTGGACCGTATATCAGATATCCTGGACGAGCCATTTTATAAGGTCCTGCTCACAGAAGAAAGCCTAAAAAAAGCGAAATTATATATTCATTCCTACATTGCAGCTTTTGGTCTCATTAAGGGGCTTTCTCAGGAACTTTATAAAGAGGCTCATACTTGTGCCATGCAGTTGGAAAAAGAATGGGCGGAATGTCCTAATTTAGCTGAAAGAGAATTGTTTCTGCTTTCTATCCGCGAGCTTCAACTATATACATCATTTTATATAAACAGTCCGGAATTTGACCGGAGTTTAAAAAATGTAATAGATATTTATGAAAACCGTAATGCCACAGATTACTCCTACAGCGGCATAATACCTAATTTAAGCATTGGAAATGTTCTTTTCTTTGTACTCTCAGGGCTCAAACAACAGCAGCCTTACAGGCTTACAGAAAAAATGGAAGGAATACTGTACGGTATTCCCATGGATGTCATCCGTTATTTGTTCAAGGCACCAAAAAGAGAAAACCTGGGGCAGTACGTAAATGCCCTTTCATCTCTGCTTGAAAGCTTTGTCGAGTTACCCGGCGGGATTCAGATCCATAACTTCTGTATCCATTCCATGGCAGCTATGCATCCGCCTACCTATATACATTCGAACATGGTAGCAAAGATATGTGTTTGTCTGTGCAGGCATCTTATCTTTTTAAAACCGGAAGTATTTTGTGGTTTCCCGGGTTGCGATACTGTTGAAAAGGTATTGGAGAATCAGAGTAAAATACTTGAATATGCATGGTATGCGGCACTATTTCATGACATTGGCAAGCTTTACATTATTGATACCATCGCAATGTATGGCCGAAGGCTTTTGGATTCTGAATTCGAACTAATTCAAAGCCATCCGGACAGAGGAGCCGACCTTGCAGAACGTTTTGAATCTACACGGAATTATGTGGATGTGATCCGTGGACATCATATATGGTACGACGGAAGCAGAGGGTATCCTGATGACTTTGATATCTCAAAAAGTCCCTACAGGATGATAATAGATATCGTGAGCGTATCAGACAGCCTTGATGCAGCGACCGACGGGGTAGGCCGAAGCTATCGTGTAGGAAAAACCTTGGATGATTTCCAAAAAGAACTGGAAGAAACTGCCGGTAGACGTTATGCACCCTATATGGCAGAAACATTTAAAGATCAGGCTACCCATGAAGATCTTGTATATCTGCTTGAACATAGCAGAAAGGATATGTACAAGGAGACCTATTTTAAATTAATAGAACTCTTACAAAAATGAACGATCACCGAGAGTTACGATGATCGTTTATTTTTTATTGTCCTGCCTGCTGCATCTTATAATAGAAGCCCTTAAGTGCCATAAGTTCTGAATGTGTTCCCTGTTCAACGATCCGGCCTTCATGGATAACAAGAATAAGATCTGCATTCATGATGGTGGAAAGACGATGTGCAATGGCTATGATGGTACGTTTGCCTGCCAGCTCGCTTATGGCTGCCTGTATCTGACGTTCGGTCTGTACATCGACGGATGCTGTGGCTTCATCCAGTATGATAATTGGGCTGTTACGGAGTATTGCACGAGCTATGGCTACACGCTGCTTTTGTCCTCCGGATAATCTCAAACCTCTTTCGCCTACCTGTGTTTCATATCCGTCAGGCATTGATAGGATGTCTTCGTGAATATTGGCAGCTTTAGCTGCTTTTTCTATTTCTTCCCTGCTGGCATCGGGACGTGCGTAGCCGATGTTTTCTGCTATGGAGCCGTTAAACAGGAAGGTATCCTGGAGTACCGGCGATATGTTGTGACGGAGACTTTCCAGGGTTACCTTTTTTATATCCTGTCCGTCTATCAGGATCCGGCCTTCGACAGGATCATAAAAGCGTGATATGAGCTGTGTCGCAGTAGTTTTTCCTACTCCGGTAGGTCCGACTAAAGCTACCATCATACCGGGTTCACAGGAAAATGAAATGTTTCTCAATACAGGTATTTTATTTTCATAGTTAAATGATACGTTTTCAAAGCTGACAGCACCCTTAACATCTTTCAGATCTACAGCATCCTTTTCATTTTGAATGGCCGACGGTGTTGAAAGTATCATGGTAACACGTTCGGCACCTGCCAGAGACTGCTGAAGGTTTTCGAGAAGATTTGCAAGGCCTGATACGGGAGCATAGAATAGAGAAAGATATAAAACAAATGCAACTATATCCGCTACGCTTATCTGTCCGCTGTAGGCAAGATATCCGCCGTAGAAAACTACCAGGACTGTACCTGCTGAGGAAAGTAGTTCGACACAGGGATGGAAGATGGCACTTGCTTTTAGTGCACGGAGCATGGCGATAACCTGTTCAAAGCTCTTCTGACGGACTCTTTCTCCCTCATAGGATTCCTGACCGAATGCCTGGATCTCGTGCAGACCGGAGAGACTGTCCTGAAGCTGTGCATTGAGGTCGCCCATAACCTTTTGTGATGCACGGAAGAATGGCCGTACGATTTTGGCAAATATAACTCCGGAGATAAGTATCAGCGGGATGGGGCAGCAGGTGATAAGAGCCAGCTTCCAGTTGATGGAAAGGAGTATTATGAGCACACCTGTAAATGTAACAAAGTTGGTGATGAGATCCGGTATCATATGAGCATAAAGAAGCTCGAAATCTCTGGTATCGTTAACAACACGGCTCATAAGGTCGCCGGTCTGCTTATCATGAAAGAATCCCAGATCAAGGCTTTGCAGTTTGTTGTAGAGACGGCTCCTCAGGTCTCCTACAAGATACCATGCAGCCCTGTGAGCGAGGTAGTTGCTCAAAAATCTGAAAAGTACACGCAAAAGATATAATCCAAGTAATATGAGAGCTAACAGCTTTACTGAAGAAAGGCTTTCATCATCCATGCCCTTTTCGACATATCCTGTCATGGCAGAAAGTACTTTTGGAGCTGACAGATTTATCACTGTAAGTGAAAATGTCGAGAGTATTGCTATGATATATAGGCCTTTATATCGTGCGGCTTCTTTAGTGAGTTCCCAGAGTGTCTTCATAAGAGCATCCTTTCGTTGATATGCCATCCGTATATTTTATCATTGACATAATAATAGAAAAGAATAATAAAATATGAAATGGATTATTTTGTATTTATCACAGCATAATACATTGTTTTATAAAATAATCAGAGTATAATTCGTTATAGAAAAAGAAAACGGAAGGAGAAGAATTCAATGTTTAATTTCAACTATTATACACCTACCAAGGTGGTTTTCGGCAAGGACACCGAATTGCAGGTAGCCGACCTTATAAAGGAATACGGCGGTAAAAAGGTACTGATCCATTACGGTGGCGGAAGTGTTATACGTACCGGATTATTAAAGAAGGTTACGGAAATTCTGGATGCAGCGGGGATTACATATATTACACTGGGCGGGGCAGTACCGAATCCACATCTTAGCCTGGTGTATGAAGGTATAGAGCTTTGCAAGAAGGAAGGCGTTGATTTCCTTTTAGCAGTCGGCGGCGGCAGTGCTATCGATTCTGCAAAGGCTATCGGTTATGGCGTAGCCAATGAAGGCGATGTATGGGATTTCTATGATTATAAGAGAAAGGCTACCGGATGTCTTCCTTTGGGAGTAATACTTACATTGGCTGCAACAGGAAGCGAAATGAGTGATTCATCGGTTATCACTAAGGAAGAAGGCCTTGTAAAGCGTGGATACAGCAGTAACTACTGCAGACCGAAGTTTGCCATAATGAATCCCGAGCTTACCATGACATTGCCCGATTATCAGACTGCCTGCGGATGTACCGATATTATGATGCATACCATGGAGCGTTATTTTACAAACGGTGGAAACATGGAAATAACAGATGCTCTGGCAGAAGGTCTTATCCGTACAGTCATGAAAAATGCTAAGGTGCTGGTAAAGAATCCTAAGGATTACGATGCGCGTGCTGAAGTTATGTGGGCAGGAAGCCTGGCACATAACGGACTTACCGGATGCGGAAATGATGGCGGAGACTGGATGACACATAAGCTGGAGCATGAGCTCGGAGGTCTGTACGACGTGGCTCACGGTGCAGGACTTGCTGCTATATGGGGCAGTTGGGCTAGGTATGTGTATAAGGAGTGCCTGCCGAGATTTAAGAAATTTGCGATCAATGTAATGGATGTTGAGGATACAGGTACGGATGAAGAGATAGCGTTAAAGGGTATCGAGGCTATGGAAGATTTTTACCGAGAGATCAAGATGCCTACGAACTTAAGAGAGCTTGGAGTAAATGCTACCGAGGAAGATCTGGTTACCATGGCACATAAGTGTGCGGTGGGAGTAGGCGGAGAGATGGGTTCTGCCAAGCTTCTTAATGAAAATGATATGTTAGCTATTTACAGAGCAAGCATGTAATAGAAACGGAGTGTCCGGGGGGAACACTCCGTTTTTATTTTCTTTTTATGGTTTAGTTTTTTGCCAACTTATCCGATATAATATATATTAAAGGAAAATATGAGGTTATGACTATGGAATTTAAGATACTTGTTACAGGGAAAAATGAAGAGGTTGCTTCAGATCTGCACGAGCATCTTGTTACAGACAAGGGGTATACGGTTGTCAGATGTGAGCCTACAAATGCAGCTATATTTGATACTCTTTTGGATGAATCCCCCGAGGTGGTCATCATATGTCTGGGCGAAGAAACATCGGAGTCGATCAAACCGTTTGATCTGTTGAAAAACGGTACACATAAAGGAAACTGCATAACCATAGTAATCGCAAACGAAAAGGATGAAAAACTCTTCCTGAGATATACCAGATTGGACAGGGCCTATCTGCTTTCAAGGCCTGTTTCTTTAGATGCTCTTTATGATAAACTGGTAAGTATTGAAAGCGAAGTAGCAAAGGAGCAGGAGGAGAGTCAGACCAGGGTACGTGAATTTGTCAATGAAAGACCGGAGAAAGAATTTAAGAGAAAGCATATTCTGGTAGTTGATGATGATACCGACCAGCTTTTACAGATCCGGGAGCTCCTTAGAGAGTTTTATGATGTAACACTTGTCAGATCCGGTAACGATGCATTTAAATTCCTAAAGAAAAAGGTACCCGACCTTATCCTGCTGGACTATCTGATGCCTGAAAAAGACGGCTCTGACGTTGCCAAGGAACTTCGTGAAACAGAAGAGTACGCCGAAATCCCTATAGTATTTTTGACCGGTATGACGGAAAGAAATGCCATCCTTGATATACTGGCTGAATTAAAGCCACAGGGTTTTATCATAAAACCGGTTAAAAAATCGGAACTGATAGCTAAGATAATTGATGTACTTGGATAACAAGGCGGGGAGTAATGACATTGGAACATATAATTGATATGATTCAGGGCACAGGTCTTGATATTAATAAAGGAATAGAGTATACTGGTGGAGAGGAAAACTATATCTCTGCCGTTCAGCGTTTTTATAAGAATCATGATAAAAATAATGAAAAAATTGCGGAGTATTATGCAAGTAAGGATTATAACAGTTATATGATAGCCGTCCATGCCTTAAAGAGTAATGCTAAAATGATCGGTGCCAATGATTTGAGCCTGTCTTTCGAAGAACTTGAGTCGGCAGCCCGTGAAAATAATATATCTGTCATTGAGGCAAAACATGAGGCGGTATTACAGGCATATACTGAACTGGTTGAGAGGCTTAAACCGATCGGAGATCTGGAAGAAGTGCATCCTGCAGACGAAATATCTGCGGAGGAGGCAAAAGAGGTTTGCGAGCAGCTTCTTTCGGCACTTGATGATTTTGATGACAGCCTGGCTAAAGAGCTTGCCGTGAAACTTTCAGGATATCCTTTTAGGATCACACAGCGCGATAAGCTAAAAGAAGCTATCGGACTGATAGATGATTTTATGTATGACGATGCAACAGATATTATAAAAGAAATCTACCCGGGCATCGAATAGCAAGAGCTGTATTACAGAAAGGTGTCTCATGAAGAAGTTAGGTTTTTTGAACAAAAATCTTTTCTTATACTGTGGACTGAAAAAAGAAGAATTTGACAGTATTTACACCCTGATCATGGAGCGAAATGTTAACCTTGTAGCGAAGACATCAGTCGGAATAATGGTTTTGGGTGTTTTTTTTCTTGCACTCAATTTCTTCCTGGGGACAGATAATCTTGCGGCCTACTGGGTGCTGATAATCGGCGGTATTATATTATCTCTTACGGGGGAACGCATAAAAAACTATGCAAAAATAACTTCACTTTTATATTGCTATGTATTTGTCCTTATCGTTTTAGCATATGGTATGGTGCTAAGTGTGCAGCCTTCAAATGCCGATTCGCCTTCTACAAGTATTGTCGTTTTTCTGGCACTTGTACCTCTGGTTGTTACGGATAAGCCTTACCGGATGGGAATTATAGTTTTTTTATCCACTGCCGTATACCTTTTTATGAGCCACAGTATCAAAAGCAGTTCTGCATTCAGTACGGATATAATGAATACGCTCACTTTTTCTGTGCTTGGTTTCCTGCTTTATCTGAGTCTGACAAACAGAAGTGTAAAAGAGATATTTTACTGGATACAGGCCGCTGAAAATGAACGTATTAAAGAGGAAGCAAGAGTTGCAGAGAAGGCAAATCGTGCCAAGAGCGTATTTTTAGCTAATGTGTCTCATGAAATCAGAACTCCTATGAATGCCATAATCGGTATGGATGAAATGATACTCAGGGAAAATCCGGGCAAAACAGTAGAAAAATATGCCATGGATATCCAGAGTGCCGGCAAAACGCTTTTATCCATAATTAACAATCTTCTTGATCTGAGCAAGATCGAGTCAGGCAAGATGGAGCTGGCTCCGGTTGAGTATAATGTGTCATCCGTATTAAACGATCTGATAAACATGACTATGAAAAAGGCTACGGATAAGGGCCTGAAATATAATCTTGAAATATCTCCGTCAATTCCTTCTGTATTATGGGGTGATGAGATTAGGATAAGGCAGATAATGCTTAACCTGATAAATAACGCTATAAAATATACTCATGAAGGCAGTGTAACTGTTAATGTCTCATTTGACAGGGAAAGTAAGAAGTTAAAGTGCCGTGTTGCAGATACCGGTATAGGCATACGTCCCGAAGATATGGAAAAGCTGTTCAGTTCTTTCCAGAGACTAGAAGAAAACAAAAACAGGAATATCGAGGGAACCGGACTTGGCCTTAATATTTCAAAACAGCTTTCAGAGATGATGGATGGCGGTGTAGAGGTAGAAAGCGAGTACGGAAAGGGTACCACGTTTACTGCTACCATGGTCCAGAAGGTGATGGATGAAAAGCCTATAGGCGATTTTGTTGAGAATCTTGCAAAGCTTCAGGAAAAGAAAGAAGAGTATAAACCTTCCCTGATAGCACCTGATGCACATATCCTTGTGGTAGATGATAATGATATGAACCTCAAGGTGCTCAAAGGATTACTTAAAAAGACAAAAATACAGGTTACGACTGCAGAGTCCGGAGATGAATGCATCGGGCTGCTTAAGGAGCATACATATCATGCAGTACTCCTTGACCAAATGATGCCCGGGAAAACCGGTACGGAAACTCTGAAAATCATCAGAGATGAACAGCTGGCTGATATTACTCCCATCATCGCTCTTACGGCAGATGCTGTTGCTGATGCAAAGGATGCATATATAAAGGAAGGCTTTACCGATTATCTGTCTAAGCCTGTTATCTATCAGGAGTTGGAGGAAATACTAAGGAAATATCTTGATAAAAGCCTGCTCGTAAATGAGGAACCGCAGAAACCGGTTGATAATAAAGGTGCTTTGACAAATGATAAACCACTTGTAATCGTTATTGATCCTTCATCTGATAAACTCCGTGAAATGAAAGATTTCCTGGGTGAAAACTGTAAAGGCGTATTTGTTAAGGATATGGAGAGTGCGTCTAAATACTTGGCTAAACATAGTTGAGCAAATTTTTTGCACAATTTACACAAAATTAAGGTTCAATATACTTTCATTTTTGATGCTATACAGAGCCTTTTGTGAAAGTTGCACAAAAATCACCCCTCATATTTGGTGAAAATCCACAATTCACCATCTTGATTTTTGAATTATGCCGCGTTATAATCTCAACCATCAAGAGGGAAAAAAGTCTAATAACCTAAGATATTAGAGTGCTTAGGTACGAGGGGAGAGATTTTTATGTTAATGAGAAAATATGTTAAGCCTGAAACTTGGGTAAACAGAAAGAGCATCAATAATTCAATGTACGGTATCAAATTGACAGACCGTGAGGCATATTTTACAGGATACTATCTTGATAAGAAGTATACAAAGCCTGAGTTTGCACATTTTGATTACGCTGCACTTTTCGATGTTGAAAGAGCTCATGCTGTTCTTGAGGAAATGAAGGCTCAGGGAATAGAGAATATCGAGATACAGAGTTTTGCTGAAGGTATCGTATGTGAAGAGGATTACGCAGCACTTGATAAGATGTTAAATCATACATCACTTTTCAGATCGATCGTTAACGTTATAGCTAACAGACGTTACATCAGAGCCGCTATGGACAGGATCCAGTCAAGAAATGAGAACTATCAGTTACTTACAAAAGCAATCGTAACAAGCGGTAAGACAGATATCAACAATCCCGAAAAGGCAATACCTTTTAATATTGCCTGCTAAAAAATAGCACAGCTGTCTGTATATATAGAAAGAAGTCGGCCATTGAGGTCGACTTTTTTATATGTCTTGATTTTTTGAGTAAATGATGGAAGGGAATATTTCTGCGTTGACCAATATGCTGCTTTATGATATAAATAATAGTATAACTATATAGGTTTTTTAGGTGATATGTGCAGGTATATCACCGGTATGCACGACCTGCGACAAGGTATGACGGATGAAGAAAAAACTATCTATGTTATTGGGGATTTTGCTGGTATTTACTATTTTGACAGGCCTGACAGGCTATATTTCAACAAGCGCTGCCTCTAAGGTAAAGCTCAGCAGCAAAAAGAAGACACTTTATGTAGGAGAGACATTTAATCTTACACTGAAAAATGCAAAGGGTAAGGTAAAGTGGTCCAGCACGGATAAGTCGGTTGCTATAGTCAAGGGCGGAACCGTAACGGCAGTAAGTAAAGGTACTGCCACTATCAAAGCAAAAGATACTGCTACAAAAAAGACTTACAAATGCAAGATTACAGTAAAGAAAAAGCAGAAAACGGAACCTGTGACTGATCCGACACCGACACCCGAGCCGGTAAAGGATTCAGAGACTGTCGAGCTCACCTTATGGATGCTCGGCGTGGACGGAGATGCTTTAGATTATGCTTATTCACAGGCTATAGAAGATTTAAAGATCACTTTCCCTGATGTGAACGTAAAAGTTGTCAGTTTTGACAATGAAACATATAAGGATGTGATTAAAACTGCAGTAAAAAAGGGTCCATTACCGGATATATTCTTTACCTGGTCGTGTTCATTCCTTGGAGACTTTGTAGAACAGGGTAAGGTTTACTGCCTGGATAAGACCTATAAGGAATATTTATCTAACGGTGATGTAACCGAGGCAATGCTTAGGAATACTACTTACAACGGAAAGCATTATGGTGTGCCGCTTACCATGAATGTAGCATGCATGTATTCAAATATGGATATATTAAAAGCGGTAGGTTATAAAAAGGTCCCGACCACATATGATGAGCTGATAAAGTGCTGTGACAAACTGGTAGAGGAAGGATATGTTCCGTTTTCTATGGCCGGTGCAGAGGCATGGTGCATTGCTGAATATTTAGAGCCTCTGATGCAGAGTAAAGTCGGTGCTGCTACACTCAGCAATATGTTTGATGGGAATGCCTCATTTGAAAATCAGGGAATTGTTTCTGCTGCTAATGAATTCAGGTCGATGGTAGAAAAAGGATATTTTAACAGTAATATGATGGAAACAAATTCAATGGAGGCACAGGAGTTATTCTACAACGGAGAATCTGCATTCCTGATAAACGGATCATGGCTTTGCGGTGTTATACAGGGTGATCCTGAGCTCTTAGCACAAACTAAGGTTTCGGCTATACCTTATGCCGCTACCGGAGAGTTTATCGGAGGTCCTTCAGACAGTCTGGCAGTTTCGGCTTCATCACCGAATGCTGAACTCGCTGCAAAATATGCTTTGGAACTTGGCAAGCTTGTAAGCAAATACAGCTACCTGGATGGTGCAGGACTTCCTGCATGGAAGATAGACTATGATGACAGTAACATCAATTCTCTTACAAGAACAGTTGCTTCTATGTGTGCTAAGGCCAGCGGCTATACTCTTTTCGGAGATACCGAGATAAAGGCTAAATATGTTGATGCTTATCTGGAAAGCCTTACAAACTTACTGGCCGGTAAAGAAACAGGTGAAGAATTTGCTTCAAACCTTGCTCAGGAAATTAAATAAAATCGTTTGTATATAAACCATACCACCCCTCAGCAATCAGTTGAGGGGTGGTATTATTTATTGCCTATTTTACGGCTTTGCTGTCTCTTTCCTCACGGATGATCTTTTCAAATTCTTCGTACTTTAGCGCACCTAAATCTTCTCCTGCGCGATGTCTTACAGAAATTGTCCCGTTTTCCATATCCTTATCACCAACAATTATCATATAAGGAATCTTTTGACCCTGAGCCTCACGGATCTTATATCCGAGTTTTTCGGGACGGTGATCAACCTCAGCTCTGAATCCTGATGCTTCCAACTGTTTGGCGATACCGTCTGCATATTCACCGGCACGGTCTGTTACAGGCAGCACTATAGCTTGGACGGGAGCCAGCCACAGAGGGAAAGCACCGGCAAACTGCTCTGTGATAATGCCGATAAAGCGCTCGATAGAACCGAATACAACCCTGTGTATCATGGCCGGACGGTGTTTCTTGCCGTCAGCTCCGATATATTCCAGTTCAAAACGTTCGGGCAGCTGCATATCGAGCTGTATTGTTCCGCACTGCCATGTACGGCCCAAAGAATCAGAAAGATGGAAATCCAGTTTAGGTCCGTAGAAAGCGCCGTCACCTTCGTTTATTACATAGCTTTTACCCATATCATCACAGGCTGCTTTTAATGTATTTGTTGCAAAATCCCATGTCTCAAGATCGCCCATATGATCCTCGGGCATTGTGGAAACCTCTATCTGATATGACAAACCGAAAACAGAATAAACTTCGTCAAACAGTTTAATAACATTCTTTATCTCATCGCGCATCTGATCCCATGTCATGAAAATATGAGCATCATCCTGTGTAAAGCATCTTACCCTGAAAAGACCGTGAAGTGTGCCTGATAGTTCATGGCGATGTACCAGACCGAGTTCGCCGACACGTAAGGGAAGCTCTCTGTATGAATGCTGCTCTGACCGGTAGACCAGCATACCACCGGGACAGTTCATGGGTTTTATGGCAAAATCCGTATCATCAATGACAGTTGTATACATTTTGTCTTTATAATGCTGCCAGTGTCCGGATCTTTCCCAAAGATCTCTGTTCAGCATCATAGGTGTAGATATCTCAACATATCCGTATCTCTTATGTATTTCCCTCCAATATTCTATCAGAGTATTTTTAAGTACTAATCCTTTGGGCATAAAGAACGGGAATCCGGGGCCCTCATCAGCCAGGAAAAACAGTCCCATTTCCTTTCCAATCTTACGATGGTCACGGCGCTTTGCCTCCTCAAGCTGTACAAGATATTCTTCCAGTTTCTCTTTTTCAGGAAATGCTATGCCGTATATTCTCTGCAAGGACTCCCTGTTTGAGTCACCTCTCCAGTATGCTCCGGCACAAGACAAAAGCTTAATGCCGTCTCCGTTTACAATGCCTGTTGACTCAAGGTGCGGTCCTGCACACAGGTCTGTAAATTCACCCTGGCTATAAAACGATATGACTGCATCTCCGGGCAGGTCATTTATGAGTTCTACCTTATAAGGCTCATCCTTCATTAACTCAAGAGCCTGCTCCCTTGGCAGTTCAAATCTTTTTAATTCCAGTTTTTCTTTGCAGATCAGACGCATTTCGTTCTCGATTTTTTCCAGTATCTCGGGGTTAAAACCGAAATCGGCATCCATATCATAGTAAAATCCGTTCTCAATCGCAGGTCCTATAGCCAGCTTAACTTCCGGATACAGGCGCTTTACAGCCTGGGCTAAGATGTGGGAACATGTGTGCCAGTAAATCTTCCTGTACTGCTCGTTTTCAAAATTCATTTCGTTTCTGCTCATAACTTTTTCCTCCTGTTGTAAAAATTTTTTCATCTGAATAGTGTTACAACATAAGAAAAGCACCCATAAGACACATATATATGTATCCTAAGGGTGCAATTAGCACGGTTCCACCTTAACTTTTCACTTCAGATTCTATCAAATCCTATCTCTTAACGCGAGCACACGGTAACGCTTACTAAATTTCGGCCTTACAGCTCAGGAATGGTTTTCGTCCATCGTCCTCATAAACGGCTCTCACCATACCGCCGTTCTCTCTGGATGATTCGTAATGAATTACTCTTTCCGTCATTGCTTTTCTTATGTTAGTTTGTAAAATACCACAGAAAATTATATTTGTCAACCCCTAAATTTCTAATTATCAAATAAGAAATATGGAATTACCATGGAATTAAACCGGATTGACATAACCGATAATATTTTGTAAAATTATACTACTGGTATAAAAATAAATATCCTAATGGTACTGATAATGTATGGAATTATCTCAGAACAGAGTTTAATATATAACCATGATGATCAGTTTCGGAGGAATTCAATTATGAAAAACGAAAAAACACTATATCAGCAATTAAGAGGAGAGTTTTTTCATCACAATAAACTGCTTTTTGGTTTAGCGGCATTCTCGGCTTTCTTTTCAGGATTTGGAGGCTTGATAATTTCATGGCTTTTAAAAGCACTGATAGATACAGCTGCTGATGAACCCGGATCGATGTCGTTTGGAATGGACATGATATTGGTGGGCGTTTTTCTGGTGTTGATGATAATGGCATTTATACTTGATTATTCAACACGTCCTGCTTTTATCCGAAGAGCCATGATACAGTATAAGAACATGGCTTTTGATAAGCTGATGGGAAAAGGTATCGCTACATTCCGTGATGAGAGTACAGCAACTTACCTTTCTGCACTTACAAACGACGCAACAAGCATAGAAACAAATTATCTGTCCCAGCTTCTTTCGCTGTTTACAATGTCGGTAATGTTTTTTGGGTCTATTGCTTTGATGATCTGGTATTCGCCATTATTTACGGCGGTTGCAGTCGGAGTAACGATCCTTCCGCTTTTGGCCTCACTGCTTACCGGCAAAAAAATGGTTACCGCTGAAAAGAAAGTTTCTGAACAGAACAAGAATTTTACGGCAGTACTTACCGATTGTCTGGGAGGATTTTCCGTTATTAAGAGCTTTAAAGCAGAAAAAGAAATCTTTAAGATGTTTTCCGCTCAGAATAAAGAACTTGAGGGCTCAAAGTTTTCGAAAGAACGCATTAAGACCATAGTCGGTCTTATAGGCTCCATGGCAGGTATGCTTGCACAGACAGGAGTATTTGTTGTGGGAACATATCTTATCATTTCGGGATACGATCTGACTACAGGTACTGTAATGATGTTTGTCAATCTTATGAACTTCATGATACAGCCGATCGCAGCTCTGCCCGGATTGCTTGCGGGACGCAAGGCTTCATTGGGTCTGGTAAAGAAACTGGCTGATGCTTTGGAGCAGAACAATGAAAAGAGCGGAACAGAAGAACTTAAATCATTAAACAGTGAAATTTTATTAAAGGAGGTGTCATTTGGGTATGATAAGGAGAAAGAAATACTTCACAATGTTTCTGCTGGGTTTAAGGCCTCAGCTGCTTATGCGATAGTCGGAGCAAGCGGAAGCGGAAAGTCGACCTTGCTGAATCTGATAATGGCTTCGAGTCCTGATTACACGGGTAATATCCTTATGGATGGTAAGGAGATCAGGGATATAAAGGCAGAATCTTTGTATGACGCAATTTCGGTCATCCAGCAGAATGTATTTGTTTTTAATGCATCTATCCGCGACAATGTAACGATGTTCAGGGAGTTTCCCGAAGAAGAACTTGAAGCAGCGATTAAGCACGCTCATCTGGATGAGCTGATAGCAAAACGAGGAGAGGATACTCTTTGCGGTGAGAACGGAAGCGGACTTTCCGGAGGAGAAAAGCAAAGGATATCTATTGCAAGAAGTCTGCTTAAGAAATCCTCGATACTTTTGGCTGACGAAGCAACTGCAGCCCTGGATGCACAGACCGCATGGCAGGTTTCAAACGATATCCTGGATCTTGAGGGGATTACGCGAATCGTAGTAACCCACTCTTTGGAAGAAAACCTGCTTAAACGTTATGACGGTATACTGGTTTTAAAGGACGGAAAAGTGGAGGAATTCGGAAGCTTTGATGAACTAATGGAGAAACAGGGATATTTCCATGCGCTTTATACTGTATCACAATAAGAACATTAATTGAGCACGAAGGAGAAGACAGAGTGGATATAAAACTATCTGAAAACATTCGAAAATTCAGGAAAGAGAGACGGCTTACACAGGAACAGCTGGCAGAGGTCCTGGGAGTTACGACCGGTGCGGTACACAAATGGGAATCAGGAATGTCGATACCTGATATAACTCTGATCGTGGAGATGGCCGATTTCTTTAACACCTCAGTGGATGTGTTATTGGGCTATAAGATGAAAGATAATCACATTAAATCGACTATTGAGAGAATGGAAGAAATGTGTCGTAATTCGGATCGTGAAGCGTTAACGGAAGCAGAGAAACTGCTTAAGAAATATCCGAATTCTTTTGCTGCGGTAAATGCTTGTGCCGGTATATACGTTTTCTTTGGTGTTGGAAACGGAAAGGAAAAAGAATGCCGAAGGGCGCTTGAATTGTATGAACAGGCAAGGATTTTGATCGACCAAAACACTGATCCCAGTATAAGCGAAGAGACTATTCTGGGAAATATGGCGACTGTATACTTACTTATAGGAGAATATGAAAAGGCTGTTGATATGCTCAAAAAGCATAATCCAAACAGGATGTTCAGTGATAATATAGGCTTGATAATGGCATTATATCTGAACAAACATAAGGAGGCTGCCCCGTATCTTATTCAGGGAGTGTTCTCGGGATATAGTACAATAAGTAATTCTATCCTTGGATATACAGCCGTGTTATGTGCGGAAAACAAATATTCTGCAGCAAAAAAACTGATTGAAACGGTATTGGATCTGATAAAAGGGATATTTGAGAATAACACGATCAGTTTTGTCGACAAAGAGTATTCGATGGGATATATACTGCTTGCTGCAGTTTCTTTGAAAATGGGAAACAAGGATGAGGCTAAAGAGTTAATAAAGAAAACGGTATATCATACAAAAAGATTTGATTCTGCACCGAATTACGGGGTTGGAAAATTAAATTTTGATGTTCCGGAAGATTTTACAGTTATATCCCGCGATATCCTGGGCGACAGTGCCAAGGAAAGCGTAGAAACTATGCTGAAATTCATAAATGATCCGGAAATAAATGAGCTGTGGAATTCTTTTTATGAATCGGAAAAGGAAAATCAATCAGAGAACACCCCCTCAGCAACCAACTGAAGGGGTGTTGAAATTATGCGTTCTGATAATATTTTGCCTGTGCATTCCATAACTGGGAATATTTCCCGAGAGTATCTTTCAGCAGATCAATGTGTTTTCCTTTCTGGATGATCTCGCCTTTGTCAAAAACTGTGATTTCATCACAGAATTGGCATGATGATAATCTATGGCTGATATAGATAGCCGTTTTATCCTTTACTATATTGTCAAAGTTACGGTATATTTCCTCCTCTGCGATAGGATCAAGAGCAGCAGTCGGTTCATCAAGAACTATTATCGGTGAATCCTTGTAGAGTGCTCTGGCCAGTGCTATCTTCTGAGCTTCACCACCCGATATCTGAACACCTTTCTCGGAAACATCTTTATATAAGTATGTTTCAAGTCCATCCGGCATGGTTTTTAATCTGTCGGTAAACGAAGCCTTATCAAGACAATCCTCTGCTTTAGCCTTATCATAATTAATATTGGCGGCAATATTCTGTCCCAGAGGAAATGCCAAAAGCTTAAAGTCCTGGAACACAAAGGAGAAAAACCTTGAGTATTCTTCGTAATCATATTCTCTGATATCCTTGCCGTTTAACAATATCTGCCCCTCCGTCGGCTCATACAATCCGCATAACAGCTTGACAAATGTCGTCTTTCCTGCACCGTTCGCACCGACAAATGCCTGTTTCATACCGATATGCAGCTTTGTATTAATATTCTTTAGTACAAAAATATCACTGTTCGGGTACTTAAAGGACACATCTTTAAATTCTATCTCACATTCCGATTTAAGAATGCTCTCATCTATATGAACATTTCCCGTATTTTTCCTGTTGGGCAGATCAAGATATTCATACAGCTTCTCCAGATGCTCCGTATATATCTTATTTTCCGAGATAACATCTGAAAGCTCTCCAAAACTCTCAACCATCTTAATGAGCGCCCCTACATACTGAACTATACTGCCTACAGCAAATGCTCCGAGTCCGGCCTTTGCTACAACAAGCAGATAACATAAGCAGGCACATATTCCCTTGAACAATGCCAATCCTGACTGGCAGGAACTCATTTTTCTTAAAAGCCCATTATCCTTTTCGTTATTTTCCTGCAGCTTCTGCATCTCACAGTCGGCAAATCTGTCCTGACGGTATAGTCTTACATCCTTTGCCCTTGCGGAATCCGAATAAAGTTCATGTCCGTAAAACATGAATGCTCTGTTAAACCATACATTGCTTTCGGTCCATTTTTCAAATACATTCTGCTCTTTAGCCTTAAGCTTTGAAGTGATAAATCCCGAAAGGATAACTATCAACAGAAGTCCTACTATCCATATGGGTGAATCTATAATGGCATTTCCTGACTTCGAGGTAAAAAACGATACTGTCAATGCTATAGAAGCAACTATTCCTATAAATACCTCCACAAGTCCCGAGGTGTCCCATACAAGCTGTCCCAAACCGTTTCCGAACATAAAAAGGTTCTCTTCCGCTTTCTGCTTTTGCTTTCTGATATCCGGGTCTTCCAGATTAACAAAATCCATCTCCATCTGCTTATCGGAAAATACCTTGGAGAAATAATTCCACATTCCGGACTCTTTGTCATTCACCTTTTTCTCCATGACGTTTTTGATCATGGAAAGGACGAAATTGATGCCTATAGTAAGGGCCACATATAATACCAGTCTTGATAATTTTCTTTCATTTGAAATTTCATTTATAATCCTTGCGGAGAACCATATAGTAACAAAGGGAGCTATGGTCTGAGCTATGCTTTGAAGCACCTTTGCCCTGATAAGTCCCGGGCAGTATTTAGCAAGTATCCCGTATCCGCGTTTAGTATTATCTATGCGCTTCTTAAATCTCATCCCCGCTCACCTCCTCCTTTTGCAGCTCATTATTATCCCTGTAATACTTTGCCTGGGTTTCATACAGCTCATAATACCTGCCTTTTTTTGCAAGCAGCTCATCATGAGTACCTTCCTCTATGATCCTTCCGGCTTCTATTAAGATAATACGGGTGCAGAATCTGGTGGATGCCAGACGGTGTGAGATAAATACAGTCGACTTCCCCTTCATCATCTCATCATATGTCTCGTAAAGACTATTTTCCGATATCGGATCAAGAGCCGCCGTAGGCTCATCAAGTACCACTATCGGAGACTGTCTGTAAAGGGCCCTTGCCAGAAGAAGCTTCTGTATTTCTCCTCCCGAGAAATTTACCCCGTCATCCCAGAACGTCTTATCATATTTACTATTGATCCCTTTGGGAAGAGATGCGATCTTATCCGACAGACCTGCTGATCTCAGGCATCGTTGTACTCTTTCCTTATCTATATTTTCACTGTCCGGCTGTTCCGATACTATCTCGGCTATAGTCACGGGAAGCAGTGAATGATCCTGAAGAACCGCACCCAATATCTCATAATACCTGTCACGGTTATATTCCCTGATATCCGTACCGTTATAAAGCACCTCACCCTTAGTTGGCTCAGACAGTCCCATCAGAAGCTTTACCATAGTCGTCTTACCGGCTCCGTTAAGCCCCACCACTGCCAAGTGCTCACCGGGTTCTATAGCAAGGTTAAAATCCTTTATAATATCTTCTCCGTCCTCGCTATATCTGAAGCATACATCCTTTAGCTCTATCCTACCGGGCTTGTCCTTATCCTTGATTTCCGTGCCGCCTTCTCTTTTATACTCTTCAGGATACTCTAGGTAAGATCTGAAACGGTTCATTGCGATACTCAGCCGGTTAAGATTATTGAGCTGTCCGAGCATGCTTCCGAGCCAGGTTGAAAAACCCGCCACTACATTAAAGTAGAGCACAAACTCTGCCACAGTGATATTTCCTTCAATTACGAGGTAAAGCAGATAAGCATATACCGCTCCTTCTCTTAAAAGAGACATACCGCTGTCAACAGCCGATACTCCAAACAGCTTAGCAGTATATCTCCTGTACCATCCCTTCAGGCCTGACATATATCTTTCATAAAGTTTGTCAAGCCATGCCGGCATGTTGTAAAGACGTATATCCTTTGCTGCCTGTACATCATTTGAAACACTTATGATATACTGCATACCATGCTCGTAACCGTTCTTTTCATCCATATTTGTGTCAACCCATTTTAATACCTTGCGGTTAAGTAGGAAGCTCACTAAAGTAGTAACAATAAGAAACAGGATGATCCACATATTAAGCATAAACAGTATCCCGGCAAATGCAATAAACCCGAGCAGATTTGAAAAGAACATGACAACCGCATCATAAGTCTGGAGAAAGTATGAGAAATTACCGTTGCAGCTTGAGAAACTTTCACTCTGCAATTCTCTGAAATGCTCATCCTCCTGATTCCTGTAATCGGTAGTAAGTCCTTTCTTTGTAATCTTTCTTAAAAAATGTGTATTCATCTTGAACTTATTCCAATATATCATTCGTTCAAGATATTTCTTTAAGGTCTCAGTCAGCGCCAAAGCTAAAGCCAGACCTCCCGTTAGCAGTAATAATCTCTGTAAACCCGACCCTACCGTTATCTCCTCTATTATCACCTTTGGCAGGAACGCCGTAATGACCGGTACCGCACAATTGGCAAGTATTACCAGAGTGCATAACACAAGGAGCTTGGGGCAGCCTTTTTCGGTTTCCTTTAAACAGTAGGACAGGTTCTGTAATATTTTATATTTTTTATCCTTATCCATTTTAATTCCTTCCAATAAAAAAATCTGCTTTGTACACCCAAAGCAGACCTGCACGTATTTCTATGTTATGAAAGCATTACTTTCATACATTTGTGTTGCAAAGTCGCAGCACAAATGATAAAAAACAGAAAACACTCTATGCGCAGATCATCTTTTAAGAGTACACCAAAATAAGCCTGTTATTCACAGGTCCTTTAGTATCCGTCTTAAAAAATTATCTTATGCGCATTACCAGCATTTTCTTACCTCATCCTGATCATATCATTAGTATGGAGTTGTAACTCATTCAACAACTCCATACTAACATAGAAAAATCTATTTGTCAAATGAGAATGTCAATTACTGGGACAAAGTCCACTCCACCGCTTCGCGGCGGAGCCGTGTCAAACGTTTCCTTCGGAAACATTCGACATAGGACGGTTCTCTGCCTTTTTCTTAAATACAGTTCTAAGTTGCCACAGTCCCGAGATCACGAATGGCGAGCACAAAGCTACCAGACCAATAGCAGAAGCGATATCAATATCAATCGTGTTGTTCGCAGTCAGCACTTCATTTGCATCACCTGCAAAACAGTTCCAGAAGTCACTGGCAAAATCAATTAGGCCGTGCAGTATGATGCAGGGAATAAGACTTTTGGAACGGTAATAGATAACTGCAAAGATAACCCCAAACTCCGTCGCATATATCACCTGTGCTACTGTTGCAATGACAAGATCGGGAGCGAAAAGCAGATTTCCTATATGCCAGCATCCGAAAACAAATGCCGATATAAACACAGATAAGTATATCCCCTTTTTGCTCTCACCAAAATAATCACTGCACGCTCCAAATAAAAATCCTCGGCACATGACCTCTTCGGCAACACCGACACACATCATTGTAATAAATGAGAGCAAAATATACGGCAAAGCGGTAGTTATACTTTTTTCAGGTGTGTTATAGCCCATTACAAAATTCACTATAACAGCAATACAAGCCACAAGGCCGTACCAAAAGATGCACTTGACAAGGTTTTGCTTTTCAAACTCAATTTTTATTTTGAACACCTTTACCGATAGCAGAACGAACACAGAAGTAATCTCAATTTCCTGTATTATAAGCACCACTTTTTGTAAGATAAAATTGTTAACCCATTCCTTGGGAACGACCAATTTGCCGACTATCGTCAAAAAAAGCATGTTCAATAGAAAAGCACCTATTGCCGCTAATAATCTGAGTTTTTTCTTGTTCATTTCATTTGCCTCCATAAACTCTATTTCGGAATTCAGCATACAATCTTCTTAAGAGGTTTTCAAGATACTGCCAGTACTGTTAGGACATTAATTTTTGTACCAACAGTACAAGTTTACAAAATGACATTTGTCATATAGATTTGATTACACTTAACACTACCACAAGGGAAAATGAAGGTATATAATGCGATTGTAAACCGAAAGAGGAGGACGATAAAAATGTCAGAGACAATAGTAGAAGTTAAGAATCTGGTTAAAAGGTACAAGGAGCTGATAGCCCTGGATAATTTCAATATGAAGATAGAGAAGGGAGAGGTGTTCGGACTCCTGGGACCTAACGGATCCGGAAAGACCACAACCATCAATTGCATTCTTTCACTTCTGGATTTTGATAACGGAGAGATAGATGTCTTCGGTGAGAAGATGAAGAGCAACAGATTCGACCTGAAGAAGAAAATAGGAATTGTAATGCAGGATGTGGCAGTATTCGATGAGCTCAGCGTTGAGGAAAACATCGATTATTTCTGTGGACTTTATATAGATGATAAAAATCTTCGTAAGCAGTATGTTGATGAAGCCATAAAGTTTGTAGGGCTGGAGGATTTCACAAAGTTTAAGCCCAAGAAGCTGTCGGGCGGATTATTAAGGCGTCTGAACATAGCCTGCGGCATAGCACATAAACCGGAACTAATCATACTCGATGAGCCGACTGTGGCAGTAGATCCCCAGAGCCGTAACAAGATCCTGGAGGGCATTACGGAGCTGAATAAACAAGGGGCTACAATCATTTACACCAGTCACTATATGGAAGAGGTTGAGCAGATATGTACACACATCCTGATAATGGATAAGGGCAAAAATGTGACTGAGGGCACTGCTGATGAACTGAAGCGCAGCATAAAGAATACCGAGAATATCATTGTATATATAAAGAATCTTGATAAAAAACACATTGAGGCTATCAATAATATCAATCATGTATATGAAGTAAGTTACATGTCAGGCCGACTCCAGATAAAGTGTGCGGGCGGAAGACATAATATTACTCATGTTATCAGCTACTTTGCAGACAATAATCTTGATTATGACAGGATTTATTCAGAGCTGCCTACATTAAATGATGTATTCCTGGAGATTACAGGCAAGAATCTGAGGGATAAAGAATAACACCTAAAGATATGGATGACTGTTAGGAATGAGAGGAAAACGAAATGTTTATAAATATATTAAAAAACCAGTTAAGGCTGGGCCTTCGGAATAAGTCCAACATCTTCTGGACCCTGATGTTTCCGATAATACTCGGAACTCTGTTTTATGTAACTTTTGGGGGCATATATGATGAATATAATTCAGAAGCTATAAAGACTGCGGTTGTATTTGAGAGTGATAACGAAACAACAAATAACAATATAAAGACATATCTGGAAAGCTTGGAGATGAACGATCACAAGATGCTGGATATCATTTATACCGATTATGAAACAGCTCTGGATATGTTAAAGGATGATGAGAAGGTAAACGGTATCATCAGTGTGCATGAAACCGGTAAGTTATCCCTTGACATTAATTCAAACGGAGTGCTTTCAACCATCCAGGAAAATATCACTACCATCTATAATCAGAATGTGGAACTGATAGAAAAGGTGTCAAAAGAACATCCCGAAAAGCTTATGGATGTACTAAAGGGTGTTATGTCCAGGGTTTCCTATATAAATACTCATGCCATGGGCGGGGATAATAAGGATCCTTTTATATCATATTTTTATAATCTGATAGCTATGGCTGCAATGTTTGCTGCACTTAACAGCGTGAGGATCGGAAATAACTGCCAGGCAAATATGTCGAAGGTAGGAGCCAGAACAAATGCGGCTCCGGTAAACAGGATGGTGTTTCAGGCGGCAGGCTTTATAGCGTCATATATTGTACAGACACTTATAGTATTTGTTGCAATAACATATCTGATGTTTGGACTAAAGATAGATTTCGGCGGAGAGAAACTGTTTGTTTATATTACAACGGCTTTTGCTTCATTGGTCGGTACTTCACTCGGATTTTTCGTCGGTAATATAGGAAGTTTTGAGATGGAGAAAAAGGAAGGTATACTCGTTGGTATTACACTTACCGGCTGTGCTCTGTCAGGTCTCATGTACGGAGACATGAAGGCGATCATTACCGAAAATGTTCCTATAATAAATAAGATCAATCCTGCGGCAGTGATCAGTGATTCATATTACAGTTTGAATATGTTCGGTACAAGCGGCAGGTACACCGAGGCGGTTATGTATATGCTGATACTTTCGGCAGTATTTATAGTTTTAGCAATTGTTATGGGCAGGAGGAACCATTATGATAGTATTTAAGACATTTTTTAAGGTATTGAAGAAATACAAGGTATCCCTGCTCATGTACCTGGGGATATCAATCGGAATAATCACAATCCTTTCAAGCTTCGGATCAAAGGGAAATACAGCATATTACAGTGTAAGCCAGCAGATTGTTGTTAAGAATAATGATAATTCTGAAGTTTCTAAGGGTTTGATTGAATACCTTTCGACCATAAACGGAATAAAGAGTGCAGATGATTACTCGGATGACCAGATAACGGATATGATGTATTATACAAGAATATCCAACAGTCTTGTAATACCGGCAGGATTTGGTGAGGAGTTCTTAAAGACCGGAGAAATCGGAAATCTTAAGATCGAGAGTACTAAGAATGCCGGTGCCAGGATGGGATACAGCATTGAGACTGAAATAGATTCATATCTGAATCTGCTGTCAGGATATCTTCAGGGCGGATTTGATCTTGCTGAAGCACATAAATATACTGTAGAGTCACTGTCTGATAAAAGTGCGGTATCTGTTGTTGCGGATGTTAAAGTAGAGGATGACAAGATTTTTACTGTATTCACGATGTTACCTTACGGTATCCTTACCATGCTCCTCTCTGCAGTACTCCCTGTAATACTCAGATTCGGCAGTGCGCTGATCAGAAAAAGATCCGGGATATCGTCAATGCCTAATTCAAAAAGACAGATCATGCTGGCTTTGGCCTCAGCAATAGTTACAGTGTTTATCGTAATAATCCTTATAGGTATTGCATCCGGTCTTTCAGGGGAAGCTTTTTCCGGCAGATGGTGGCTGATAGTAGCGAATTTCTTAGTACTGAGTCTCACTGTTGTAATGCTTATGGTGGCTATCTCCAATCTGGGATTAAAGCCTGAGTCAGTACCCGGGATCACTAATGTTATAGGGTTATCGTTTTCATTCCTGGGCGGTATATTTGTTCCGCTTGAATTCATAGGCAGTGGGGCCAAGATTATCGGGCAGTTTTTACCTACATACTGGTATTCGGAAGCTTTGACTAAGATTAAGGCAGGCGGAGGATTTACAGAAATTTTAAATTGCCTCTTGATTCAGCTCCTGTTTGGTGTTATGGTTATGGGTATAGGATTACTGGCAGGAAAACATTTTGAAAAAAGAGCGGTATAAAAGTTGAAAAATTTTCTGGATAAGGCTGTAGTAATGCTTTTTTCTCTGCTCCTCATTCTTAATATTTTTTCGGGAAGCCAAAAGATCATTATCCTGTTTTTAATGATAACTGTGGCTTCCTTTACGAGTTTCCTAAGGATGCTTGGGGAAAAAGGCATACTAGCCAATAAAATAATAGTTGTACTGATAGGTATATGTATCTGTATCTGGCCGGAGGCAATTGTTTTTACTCCTCTGGCAGCATATGAAATCTTCCTGGACCGACATTGGATTGCCGGTCTGGTTTTAGTTGTGGGATTTGCAAGATTTTGCGTGAGCGGCGACGAGGCAGACAGACTGCAGGCAGTTGACTCGATAGTGAACTTTGATCATTTATCCATATGTCTTTTTGTTTTTCTGGAGACGGTTCTTTCAATATATCTTTCATATAGGACGATGAATCTGCAGATACTCGAAACAGAGAATAAGAAGATCCGTGATGAGGGTGAGATAAAGAAGGAGACCTTAAAGAAACAGAACAAAAACCTGATGGAGGAACAGGATAAGAGTATCACATCAGCGCAGCTTGCCGAGAGAAACAGGATAGCGAGAGAGATACATGATAATGTAGGTCATATGCTGAGCCGATCCATCCTGCAGGTGGGTGCTATGATGGTGATCAATAAGGACGAGAAAATGGCAGCGGAGCTAAAATCCTTAAGAGAGACACTGGATACCGCCATGAATAATATCAGGAGCAGTGTGCATGATCTGAGGGATGAGGCTATCGATCTAAAGAGCGCCCTGGAAGAGATCGCTGAACCGCTTAAGCAGAGCTTTAATGTATCCCTGGAATTTGATGCGGATGCAGGCGAAGTTTCAAAGGAAATAAAATACGCAACTATAAATATTGTAAAAGAATCTGTTTCAAATATAATAAAATACAGCAAGAATGAGAATGTGGATATCAGGTTTTATGAGCATCCTTCCATGTATCAGATAATAGTACATGATTATAATCAATCGGGGAACTATTCAGTAAATCAAAGAACCGTCCCTGAGATTTTTGCTCAGAAAAAGACTAAAGGTGAGTCCGGAGAAGGGATGGGTCTGGAGAATATAAGGACCAGAGCGGAAAAGCTCGGTGGAAATGCTACATTTACAAACGAGAACGGATTCAGGGTATTTGTAAGGATACCGAGGAAATAGCGGTTGCTACGGAAAGGGATAATATATGAAGGTTTTAATAGTGGATGATGACAGTTTAGTGGCTATGAGCTTGAAAACTATTTTGTCATCCGATGATGAGATAGAGGTAGTAGGGCTGGGAAATGACGGCTCGGAAGCTGTCAGACTTTATGAAGAACATAATCCGGATGTGTTACTCATGGACATAAGGATGAGCGGTATGTCGGGACTTGATGCGGGGAGTGAGATACTTTCGAAGCATAGTGATGCCAGAATCCTTTATCTTACAACCTTTAATGATGATGAATATATAATAAGGGCTATCTCCATCGGTGCCAAAGGCTATATTATTAAACAGGACTTTGAAAGTATTATCCCTGCCGTAAAATCCGTTTACAAAGGACAGAGTGTTTTCGGAAATGCCATAACGGAAAAACTGCCCGATATAATCAACAAGAAAAAGGAGTTTGATTACGGAGCACATGGTATCACTCCTCAGGAAAAGGAAATAATAGAGGAAGTAGCCAAGGGTCTTTCAAATAAAGAAATAGCTGATAAGCTGTGTCTCTCAGAGGGCACTGTAAGAAACTATCTGAGCAATGTCCTGAGGAAACTGGATCTGAGGGACAGGACCAATCTGGCGATATTCTATTATCAAAACCGGAATTGAAACAAAGGATCTATAATAAAAATATAGGGAATTAAGATGGAATTTATAAATTTGGAAAATATAGATTTACCTGAGCTGGAGGTATATACAAAACTGTCAGAGGTACAGCTTTACCGATACTTTGAACCTGAAATAGGGGTGTTTGTATCAGAGAGTGCGAATGTGGTACTGAGGGCCTTGGAAGCCGGGTATGAACCGATATCACTTTTGGTAGAAGAACAGAGGCTTGAAAAGGAAGCCCGTCCTGTCATAGAGATGATAGAGAGTCTTTATCCGGGGAATGAAAGCGATAAAGTAAAGGTGTATATAGCAGATCACGAGATGGTTAAGGATCTCACGGGGTATGCCCTGGTAAGAGGACTATGGGCGGTACTCAGGCGCAAGCCTTTGGAGAGACTGGAGGACTTTTGTAAGGGCAAAAAGAAAATAGCCGTACTTTATGATATAATGAATCCCACCAATGCAGGTGCCATAATAAGATCTGCCGCAGCACTCGGAGTAGAAGGTGTGGTGCTTACGAGCGGGTCGGTAAACCCGCTGTCCAGAAGGTCGGCCAGAGTGAGTATGGGTACTGTTTTCCAGGTGCCGTGGACTATGGCGTTACCGGAAGAGAGCGGGGAGACAAAGCTTCTAGAGATACTTCACGCATACGGTTACAGGACTGCTGCCATGGCTTTGTCGGATGATTCTGTATCAGTGAGTGATGAGAGGCTAAAGGCTGAGGATAAGCTGGCTATAGTATTGGGTACTGAAGGAGACGGATTACCTAAGGATGTGATCAGGGCATGTACTTATACGGTAAAGATCCCCATGGCAAACGGAGTGGATTCTCTGAATGTGGCAGCGGCCAGTGCAGTGGCTTTTTGGGAAATACTAAAATAATCTTTGACCTTTTGAGCGGATTTGTGGTATTATAAATAAAATTAATGTCCATAACAGGACGGAAAAGAGGATAAAGTATGAAGCTTGGTGTTATCGGTGCAGGAAATATGGCTAGTGCTATAATTGGCGGTATTGTTAAGAAGGGTCTGATCGAGAGTGAAGAGATACTCTGTTCATCGCCAGTTAAGGCTGAGCGTGAGAAAGCCCAGATATCTTTCGGTATTAATGTTACCGAGAATAACAGGGCAGTAGTACAGGAATCCGATATAGTTATATTTGCTGTAAAACCCCAGGTTATCGCCAGGGTTGTAGAGGAAGTTAAGGACGATATTGATGAGACTACCTTATTTATATCTATAGTAGCAGGAAAGAGCATAGCATGGTTTGAGGAAGCAGCAGGAAAGAGCTTTAAGCTTGTACGTACCATGCCCAATACTCCGGCACTTGTTGGTGAGGGTATGACAGCTGTCTGCCTCAGTGCAAAGGTAGAGCAGGATGAGCTTGAAAAGACACTGGGTATCCTTTCGGCACTCGGTAAGGCAGCAGTTGTACCCGAGAGTCTGATGGATGCGGTAGTGGCAGTTTCAGGCAGCTCACCTGCATATGTTTTCATGATGATAGAGGCTATGGCTGACGGTGCTGTAAGACTCGGTATGCCCAGAGCTCTGGCTTATCAGTTTGCAGCTCAGGCTGTATACGGAAGTGCAAAGATGGTACTTGAGACCGGAAAGCATCCCGCAGAGTTAAAGGATATGGTTTGTTCTCCTGCAGGCACAACCATAGAGGCAGTCAGAGTACTTGAAGAGATGGGCTTCAGAAGCTCTCTTATCGAGGCTATGGATGCGTGTGCCGAGGTTTCCAAGAATCTTTAATGTAACAAAATGAGTTGCGTAGTTTCATTTTGTTAACGGGGAAATGCTGAAGGCATTTTCGAGGTGACTTTGACTTTAATAAGTATAAAGAAATGTCATTCTGAAATGATGATAGTTTTCAGAATGACATTTTTGTTTTGAATATTTCGATATTTATGTTTGGTGAACAGTATTAATATGTATCGTTTCCGAGTGATCTGAAAAGATTTTTCAGTCTTTCGGGTGTTACATCGCCCATCCAATATCTGTGGTTCATATAGTGCTCCTTGTATAGATCACCGGTATAATCTGAGAGAAGATATACTGTAAAGCTTGTATCATCCCTGTTCATATGATTGACTATGGGAGTATACTGAGCATCTTTTAGTTTTGTCTCACCGTTCCATTTGGTGATGGTGAGTTCGGCCAGACCTTCGAGCTGGCATTTAAACCAGAACATATTTGAAACAAAATTGCCGAGTGAGTAGTAGCATGGTACACGCCTGCCGTCTGAGGTTTTTATAACCTTCATGGGCTGTACTACATGAGGGTGACATCCTATGATGGCATCCGCTCCTGCCTCGGCAAATTTTTTTGCCATTTCTTCCTGCTTTTCTGAGGGCTCATGCTCATATTCTATGCCCCAGTGAGGAAGAACTATTACGAAATCGGCCTGCTTTTTGGCTTCCTTTATTTCTTTAATGGCTGTGGATTCTTTGTACTGCCTGATATAATAGGGCTCTTTTTTTGCGCCCGAGTTGAGTAGGGTGGTATAGTTTAGGAATGCAATCCTGATACCGTTATATTCCCTAATGGAGAGAGTATCGTAGTCTTCCTGAGTACCATAAATACCTGTCATCAGGACAGAATCCTTGTATTTCATCCAGTAATCAAGGGTGTTCTGGATACCGACGGCTCCCCTGTCATATGCGTGGTTAGTTGCGCAGGTGATGACATTGAAGCCTGCCTTTCTCATGGCATCACCGACCTCTTTGGGAGTACCGAAGCTGGGGTAACCTGCAAATTTCTTGCTGTCATAGACGAATATGGTTTCCTGGTTGATAATTTTTACATCAAAGTTTGACAGATAATCTGTCATATGTTCAAAGATATGGTCGTAGTTATAGCTTCCATCCTTTTGCTTACCGGAGTTTAAAATGTTTTCGTGTATCAGTGCATCACCGACTGCTGCTAGAGTCACTACTTTTTCGGTCTCGACTTTGATACGTATCCTGCAACGGGTTGTTTTTTCTTTACCGGTTTCCTCATCATTATAGGTTACATTTGCCGTAATGTATACTTTACCGTCACTGACAGCGGTGACCTTGCCTTTTCTGTTTACAGTAGCTATCTCATCGTTTGCAGAGGTCCAGGTTATTTTTGTGATGGGAGAGTCCTGATCTGTATTTTGGGGGTTTGTGTCGGAATTCTGCCAGGTGACTGTAAGTTTCAGTTTTTGACCGGGCTTTAAAACTGTCTTTTCGGCGGAGATTGCCGGCTTGCCGGAGGCAGATATGGGGACTGTTTTAGCTAATAAAAGGGAGAGCCCTATGAAAAGGACGATTATGAAAACTATCTTTAATAATATAGATTGAACATGGGTATATATATTATGGTTTCTGATAGTCTGATTTTTCATGGCAGTGATCATATCCTCCGATGGATTTTCTTATTATAATTATATAGAAACCGGACAGTGAATACAATAAAAAAATACGCCACGAAACATTTTTTATATATCGCGGCGTAAGTGAATTATAATATTATTAGTATTTCTTTTTCAGCAATCTGTCTGTAAACTCTGCCGCAGGAAGAGGCTTATCATAATAATATCCCTGGGCAAGGTCACAGTTGTTTTCTTTTAATATACTGATATGATAATCCGATTCTGTTCCTTCTGTAAGGCACTCTCTTCCGAGTTCTTTTGCCATAGCTACTACAGTCTTATACAT
>JAEEGJ010007825.1_pt1 | contig 30067 bp, 27 predicted proteins | sample 8958761 | NCBI WGS metagenome assembly JAEEGJ01 (sample SAMN16246546, study PRJNA631951) | gut metagenome | biome: gut microbiome; feature: rumen; material: RS-attached | host: Bos | place: Iran: Karaj | collected 2018-10
CGCTGAACCTGATGCTGGAATTGGCATCGCACTCATATGTACGGTCATAGCTGTTGGAGAGTATGCATTCGGTTACCACGGCATTTCCGCCCAGACGTCCGTCAACCTTCTCATAGCAGGCCACCGGAGTTGCCACGGCAAAGAAAGTGCACTTGTCAATATCGGCATGGCAAGAGTCCTTTACGGCAACGCCCATGTTGGTCTGAATGAACGTTGAGTTGCTCACCTTTACGGTTGAGCGCTGACCCACACTGATGCCCTTATCGGTTATGGTGTATGCCAGCAGGCTGTCAATAACCACGCCGATGGCCTGCTCGCCGATATCCACGGCATCGCTGTTGTCACCCAGGAAGTGGTGCGCCACCACATCCCTTATGATACCGCCGTTTATGCCGTCAAAGTCAATGGCATCGGTGTCAACCTGGTCATTGCCTATGAACGTGCAGTGCTCCACGCGTCCCTTGCCGTACTTGACGTTAATCAGGTCACCCGTAACACGGCTGTGTATTATGCTGTTTGTAAGCGTCACGTCGCTGTAACGGGCAGCGATGGGATTGCTGGTGACATCCGTTATGTTCAGATGGTCAAGCACCAGTTGCTGACAGTTGTAGGCCGATATGGCTGCCACGCAGTTGTACAGACGCGGTCCCTGACCGGCATCAGTCATGGTTGCATAGCTGAGCGTTGACCTGGAATCGCTGTTTATGAAGCAGAGCGCGCCCCAGGCCTGTCCTGCATATTGCGGATTGAGCACAAACCGTATGCTGTCCGAACGTGTACCCTGAGCGGTAAGGCCTCCGTGTACAATCATGCATGAGTTGGGAGCAAACCTTATCTCAACACCCGGCTCTACGGTAAGGCGTGCGCCTTTGGCGACGGTTACATCGGCCGCGGTATAGTAGGGCGATTTGGACTTGAGCAGGGTCATATCAGCGAATATGGTATCGGGCAGCATGTTAAGACCGGATGGCTCATACATTGCCTCCACTGCCATATCGGAATCTATGGACAACTTGATTGTAGGGTTGGTCTGTCCGCTTAAACGGTTCTGTGATGCAGTCTGGTTCAGTACAGCCAGAAGTTCCACGTCCATTATTATATCCGAGCTGCTCCTGGATGTCTGGTGTACCTCGACTGCAATGGTGTTTTCTCCCTGACGCAGCCATGAGGGATCTATATCATACGTGAGATATCTGATGGCGGCACGCTTGGGAATGGCATAATTGTCTGCCAGCGGATTGGATTCATAGTTCTCCCTGAGGTTGCTTCGGATTATCTGTTTGCCGTTGATATAGACAACCGCGCCGTCATCACGCAGAAGGCGGAGTTTAATCTGCAGGTAGGATGCGGGATCTTCATCAACGGTGAACTTGCGGCGGAAATATGTGGTGACATACTTGGAATTGCTTGAGCCGTAGTTTACTGTAGTCTTTATCAGATCCGTCATCTTGTTGTCGGTGTCATATCCCAGGGGTGATGCTCCCGATTTCCATGCCGAGTCGTCAAAAGAGGCAGTCTGCCATGAAGCGGGGCTGGTTCCGTCATCCAGATATTTCCACCCACTGCCGGTGGATATAAGTTTCTTTACGGCATTCTCACGCCAGCCTGTGAACGTATATCCTACACGCTGACGGGCGGTAAGGGTTATCTCCATACCGGTGGGGTATGATCCGCTCCACTTGTCCTTGTTGATGGCCAGGCCGTTGAACTCAAAACCCGTCTTACCGGTAAGGGTGAGCAGGGCGGGCATTCCGGTGCCGTAGTTCTCATACATATCCCAAAGCAGCACAATGGGACGGCCGTTGCAGAAATCACGCAGATAACTGATACGGCTGCGCCATTGACGGGTCGATGTAAGGGCGTTGCCGCTGTAGGAACTGCTGGTGCCAAGCCATCTCTGAACCTGCTGTTCCATAAGCGGCTCTATATCCTTGCTGTGCTCCGTCACCTGGCGCTGTATCTCCTCCGGATTGAATGCCGTGAACAGGAGGTCGGCGGCACGTTTGCAGAAATAATTGCGATAACCTTCATTCTTGAGCATTGATCCGAACGGCATGTTGGCCTTTCCGGCATACCAGTCGGCATAGTCATCGGCGTAACTGTTGAAACCGCGGTCACCGTCAGTGAATATCCAACGCCATACGCCGCCTTCCTTGGGCTTCCAGGCCATAGGATTGTGGTTGACCGATGTGTTATGGCTCCAGATCTGCGCCACCATGAAATCGGTATAGTTCTCCACGTCCATTATTGCGGTAAGGGCATCGTAGTTGGCCTGTACGCTCAGGTCTTTCTGCCACAACTCCTTGTAGTGGTTCCACTCCTCCCAATCGCCGGCCTCGACGTTCTGGTCACCTTCAATCATGTCAAATGTGCCGGCTTCAAGCCCGTAGCGGGTCTCTATGTACTCCTCATTGACCTTCTCGCGGATATTGTGGATACCCAGGAACTCGCCGTTAAGATATACCACCGACGGACGGAACGCCTGCAGGGCCAGATTGAGCCCGCCTCTGCGGCATGCCTGCTGCAGAAGGCCGTCACGGAACATGGTGTAGTTCCAGTCGTTGCCCGATGCACGCAGCGCAAAATCATCAAACTCGTTGCGCCCGTCGTCATGGAACAGCTGGTATGACAGTTTGCTCTCGCCGTATTTCTTCTTGAAATATACTCCCAGCATCTTCTGCGGCAGCTGCCATGCATACAGACCGTTTATCTTTACGCCTGCGGGCTCGTTGAATGCAGCCCTGTCACTGCCGTTGTTCTCGTAGAGTTCTATGTTTACCGGAATTTCAAAATCGGCCTTCTCGTTATGTGCGTTGGTCCAACCGTATATTCCATGTTCGGAGTCCCAGAAGTTGCCGCTCTCAGTTGCCAGCGATACTATGGGCAGACTGTGGCCCAGGAACTCATCATTAAGGAAATATGTCATGGTCTTGGTCAGACCGGGCATCTTGCCGTCCTCCAGTATGCGTGCCCTGAACACCGTAGTCCGGGTGAAGGTGAGGGGAGAAGTATAAACGTCAGACTCTTTGGTAGGCTCTGAACCGTCAGTGGTATAATAAACCACACCTCCCTGATCATTGGTGACGGTTACCGTAACGGATCCCGCATAGGCTCCGCCCTGTGTCAGTATAATCGGCTGGTTGGATCTGCCTGTATACCCCTGAGTGGTGTTGGCGGCACCGGGAGTGGGGATCATGAAGAAGACCGGCAATCCGGCATTATCTAAGGAACGGCCAAAACTCACATCGCCGTATTGCGGTCCGAATGACATGCTGTCAACCATCTTGCCGTCAGCATCAAAAAGACCCACCTCCTCACCGTCGGCACTCAACTTGAATCCGGCGTGTAGTCCGGTACCCAAGTCATCGCACCATATCAGCAGAAAGCCTCCGGCATTGACGGTTGTGTCGGGCAGAACGAACTTGGCGGGTTTGTTCAGGTTGTCTGTGATTGACCATCCGCGCAGGTTTACATCGGCCTGTCCGGCATTGTGCAGTTCTATCCAGTCAGCGTTTGCTCCGTAATCAGGATCCGTATTGGTGCTGCCGTTTGATGCCAGTACCTCATTTATTATAATCTGTGCTTTAGCGGGCATTGCTGACATTATGGTCAGCACGGCCATGACCGAAAGGTAGTTTGAGAGTTTCATAATCAGGTCAGTTCCTTTTTATTGGATGTAAATATACTCATTTTCATAGAGATGACAAATTTGATATCATATAGCAAGATGTTGCATATTTGTTAGTTGTACTTACTAAATGTCAGAAATTTTGGAAATTTGATAGAATTAGGTAAAAATTTTCGTCTTTTTGAGAACAATGTATCAAAAGGCGTTGTACCTTTGCACCAGAAATCAGAAACAACAAAACATTTATATGTTTATCGGTTTTAAAAATATAACCACTGTCCAGCTGAATAATAACCAGCAGCAGAATAATCAGAACCAGAATAATAATCAGGTTCCGATGGTTATACCTTTTGACCGGTCAGGTATGTAACTGTTGATTTAGATAAAGAAAAAGAATTAAGGCTGGTCTTTTTAGACCGGCCTTTTTTTGTTTAACGATGCATCAAAACACAATAATTAACCTCAAATCAAAACACAATGAAAAAGATTGAAGCAATCATCCGGAAAACCCGGTTTGAAGATGTGAAAGAGGCGCTCTTTGAGGCCGACATCAACTGGTTCTCTTACGCAGAGGTTCATGCTATCGGTCAGGCCCGTCAGGATCGTATCTACCGTGGTGTGATGTACAGTACTGATATCATTTCGCGTATTGAGATAACAATTATCTGCCGTGATCAGTTTGTACAGCCTGCCATCGATGCCATCATGGGAGCAGCCCGCACCGGTCAGGTGGGTGATGGCCGAATATTCGTAAGCCCTGTAGATGACACATGGTCAATCCGTACCGGAGAACACGGTGATACGGTTCTGGCCGACAAAAAGTAAAAACGGTTAAATCATTGAATTATGGAAGACATTATTACAACAGTAAGTGAGAGTAGCATAAGCGGACTGGATACAGTCTGGGTATTGATAGCAGCTATGCTGGTGTTCTTTATGCAGCCCGGTTTCGCCCTGGTTGAGGCCGGCTTTACCCGCTCCAAGAACACCGCCAACATCCTCATGAAGAACTTTGTTGACTTCATGGTAGGTTCTTTCCTGTTCTGGATGATCGGTTTCGGTCTGATGCACGGAGCCAACAACGGTTTCATTGGTGGACTTCACCTTTTTGACTGGTCATTCATTGGAGACTCAAACGTTCCCGCTGAGTGCACCCTGATATTTCAGACCGTATTCTGCGCCACTGCCGCAACTATAGTATCAGGCGGTATGGCAGAGAGAACCAAGTTCTCCATGTACGTACTTATTTCAATAATCATCTCAGTAATCATTTATCCCATCGAGGGTCACTGGACATGGGGTGGCGGCTGGCTTTCAGAGCTTGGTTTCCATGATTTTGCCGGTTCAACAGTTGTTCACTCTTGCGGTGGTGTGATTGCTCTTGCAGGTGCCATGGTACTTGGTCCCCGTATCGGTAAGTATTCAAAGACCGGTGAGTCACGCGCTATTCCCGGTCACAACCTGACATTCGGTGCTCTGGGCGTATTCCTGCTCTGGTTCGGTTGGTTCGGTTTCAACCCCGGTTCACAGCTGGCTGCTGAGGGTGCTGAGAACGCAATCGCAATCTCACACGTAATGTGCACAACCAACATGGCTGCTGCTACAGGTGGTCTTGCAGTACTGTTCCTTACATGGATTGTTTACGGTAAACCTTCACTCTCACTGGTATGCAACGGCATCCTGGCAGGTCTGGTAGGTATCACGGCAGGTTGCGACCTTGTGTCAATAGGCGGTGCAGCAATCATCGGCGCTGTTTGCGGTGTTGCAATGGTTGGTTCAGTTGCCCTGATTGATAAGGTCTGCAAGATTGACGATCCCGTCGGTGCAGTATCTGTTCACGGAGTTTGCGGTATCCTTGGTACACTTATGACCGGTATGTTTGCAATGGACGGTGGCCTGTTCTACGGTGGTGGCTGGCACTTCCTGGGCGTTGAGGCTCTTGGATCACTTGTAACCTGTGCCTGGTCATTCGGACTTGGTCTGCTCACATTCGTAATCCTCAAGAAGGTTCACGGAATCCGCGTTGAGGCCCGCGTCGAGGAGGAAGGCCTGGATATCTATGAGCATGGAGAAACCGCTTACAATATTTAATTGAGAATTGAGAATTGAAAATTGAAAATTGAAAAACTAAAAAACACATTTACTATGAAAAAGATTTTTTCAACAGTCGCATTAGTGATGATAATGAGCGCACCTGTTTGTGCCGAAGTTGAAACAACAGTAGCAGCCGATGTAGTCAGTGAGTACGTTTGGAGAGGCGCTAAATGCGGAGACGCAGCAATTCAACCCACACTGGGAGTAAGCGCTGCAGGATTTGACCTCTCGCTTTGGGGATCGGTCGGAGTTGTCAACTTCTTGGATACCAAAGAACTGGATATCACCTTGAGTTACTCTATAGCCGGAGCATCGGTAGGTGTTACAGACTATTGGTTCAGCGCGGGTGATGAGCCTTTCGGACGTTACTTCAAGTACGGAAAGGGTGCTACCAACCATATTTTTGAAGCATTTGCCGGATATGACTTTGGATTTGCCTCAATCAGTTGGTACACAAACTTTGCAGGTGCCGATTACAAGGCCGACGGCAGCAGCGCATTCAGTTCGTACTGCGAGATTGCCGCTCCGTTCAGCTTTGGCGGTGCAGACTGGACTGCAACTCTGGGTATGGTTCCCTTTGAGAGCGGACTGTACGGAACCGAAGGATTTGCCGTAACCAACGTTTCACTCAGTGCAGCAAAATCAATTGACATAACAGAAAACTTCAGTCTTCCGGTATCGGCCGGACTGACTGTCAACCCATGTGCCGAGATGGCATACCTTGTTTTTGGAATTTCATTCTAAACTTCAGGGTCTTGTCCCCCTGAGTTTAGGAGTCCCCGGAACTGTTTGAATCGTGCGGTTCCGGGGATTTTTTTTATTTAGCATTATTTAAGACAAGTATCGCATGCGATATAAATTATTGTAGTACTTTTGTATCGCAAACGATATAAAGCAACAATATATATGGAAAGGATTTATGATTTCAAGGCACTGACAGGAAAGGGTGCAGAACTGAGTTTCAATGAGTTTGAGGGCAAGGTCCTCATGATAGTAAACACCGCTTCAAAGTGCGGTTTCACCCCTCAGTATGACGGTCTGGAGGCACTTTATCAGAAATATAAGGATCAGGGTTTCACAATCATCGGTTTCCCGTGCGACCAGTTCGCTCATCAGGAGCCCGGCACCGATGCTGAGATTGAGGAGTTCTGCCGCCTGAACCACGGCGTGACCTTCCAGCTAATGAAGAAGATTGATGTAAACGGAGCCCAGGCACATCCTGTATTTGAGTACCTCAAGAGCCAGGCACCCACCGAGGAGTATAAGGGCCTTAAGGCAAAGGCCGCTCAGAAACTCTTTAAGAACATCAGCAAGAGTGTAGAAAAAGAGAGTGACATCAAGTGGAATTTCACTAAATTTGTAATCAGTCGCGATGGTACTGTTATTAAGCGCTTTGCTCCTACAACAACTCCCGAGCAGATGGAAAAGGACATTCAGGAATTACTTAAATGAAAGAAGAGTTCAAATTAGACAATCAGCTCTGTTTCAGGCTGTACACCGCGTCACGACTCATGACGCAGGCTTATCATCCGTTGCTGTCAGAGCACGGACTCACGTATCCGCAGTACCTGGTGCTGCTTGTACTCTGGGAGGCCGATGCACAGCCGGTAAATGACATAGCGCACAAACTCTATCTGGAGACCAATACGGTTACGCCGCTGCTGCAGCGCATGGAGAAGGAGGGAATCCTGATCCGTCAGCGCGGCCAAAAGGATGCCCGCCAGATGATAGTGTCACTCACCAGAAAGGGATGGGACTTGCAGAAGAAACTGGCAGAAGTTCCCTTCAAGGTGGGTGGTGCCGTCCTCTGCGACAGCGTTACACCGGAGACAGCTCCCACATTATATAAGATGCTCAATGATATTATATCCAAATTGAAAAATGACTAGATCCAGACAGATTATACGCACCAGCGTAGTAGGTATCATCACGAACGTCCTGCTGGCCGGATTCAAGGCTCTGGTAGGTCTGCTGGCACATTCGGTTGCCATTGTACTTGATGCTGTAAACAACCTGAGCGATGCGCTCTCAAGTGTCATTACAATAATTGGCACCAAACTATCGGTACGTCCCGCCGATAAGGAGCATCCGTTCGGATATGGCCGCGTGGAGTACTTCACGGCCATAATCATATCGGCCATTGTGCTTACCACAGGTATCACATCGCTGGTGGAATCTGTCAGGAAGATCATTAATCCAACCCAGCCTGATTACACCACAATCACACTGATTGTAATCATTGCCGCCATAGTGACCAAACTGGTGCTGGGCTGGTATGTCCGCAAGCAGGGTCAGAAACTGGAGAGCGATGCGCTGATAGCCTCCGGTTCTGATGCTCTGTTTGATGCGGTCATCACACTGGCTACTCTAATATCGGCCGGAATCATGCTTATCTGGAATGTCTCTCTGGACGGTTATCTGGGCGTGCTTATATCGGCCGTTATCATCAAGGCCGGCATTGAGATGCTGGCATCACCGATAACCCAGTTGCTGGGTGCAAGCGTATCGGCCGAACTCACCCGTCAGATCAAGAGTGAAATCCTGGAACAGGAGGGCGTACAGGGTGTATATGACATCATTGTGCACGGTTACGGTCCCAATCTCAGCATCGGTTCGCTGCATATCAGCGTACCCGACACCATGGATGCGCACCAGATTCACGGACTGACCAGAAAGATATCGGAAATGATGATGAGCCGTCACGGAATAGTCATGACGGTAGGAATCTATGCCATTGCAACCGGAAACAACCGTCACGCAGAACTGCAGAAAGAGGTTGTACAGACCCTATCACAACAGGAGCACGTAATTCAGGTTCATGGCTTCTATTACTACGAGTCAGAGAACTGTGTATCGGTCGATGTTGTTCCGGATATGACCGTAACCGATGACCAGGCTTTCATCAATTTACTGACAGAGAAACTCAAACCCATCCTTAAGGACCTTCAAATCTCCATCGTCATAGATCACAACTACTGTGATTAAAGAATCTATGGAATTTCATTCTCTGACACTCTCTGACCGGGAGGCCATGCAGGCTGTGACGCTTAATTCCGGGCGCCGCAACTGCAATTATACCTTTGCAAACCTTATAGGGTGGCAGTTCCTGTATAAAACTGAGGTTTGTGTGCTGAAGGATGCTGTGGTACTGCGCTTCAGTTATGAAGGGGAGCGTGCATATATGGTCTGTACATCCGGTAATCTGACCCGGGAACTGGTCAGCGCACTGCTGTCAGATAGCGGAGGCAAGCTATCAATTTATGGTCTTGAGGACTCGCAGGCATCGGCCCTCTCAGCATTTATGGTGCAGGTTGAGTCTTTGCGTGACCAATATGACTATATCTACCGTCGCACTGACCTGGCTTTACTTCAGGGCGGACATCTGCAAGCCAAACGCAATCATGTAAACCGTTTCAGGGCCGATAATCCCGGTTTTGAATACCGGCCTCTCACAGCTGAACTGTTTGACGAATGCCGCCGGCTTACTGGGATATGGCAGGGGGAGAAAGATGCCAGTGATACCATAGATGCCGAAAGGCTGGTTATGGAAACCATTTTCAGCAACTGGGATTCATTGGGGATGATAGGCGGGAGCATATTCGTAAACGGCCGTATGGTGGCATTCTGTTATGGCGCTGCTGTTACCCATGACACATTTGATATCTGTGTAGAGAAGGCTGACCGCAACATTGAGGGGGCATTTGCCATAATTAACCAGCAGTTTGCCGCTCATCTGCCCGAACAATACATCTACGTGAACCGCGAGGAGGATATGGGCATTCCGGGCCTGAGAAAGGCAAAACTGTCGTATCACCCCGAAATAATGTTGAGTTTCAATGTGGCACACATTTCAATGCCGTACACGTTGCAAAGAATGACGCCGGCCGATGCATCGCTGACCGTAGACTGGATGGTGCGGGAGTACGGCTTTGACCGCGTTGAGGTTGAGACCTGGGTGCGTGACCTTCACTTCAACTGGCCTCTCAGTGTAAAGGCTGTAGATGAGGCAGGGAAGGTTATAGGCCTTCTCAATATGAGTGATTACAGAATAGAGGAGGAGACTGAGCAGATCCTGACCGATGCCCCTGAACTGCTGGCCAGCCTGAATGCCCAGCGCTATACAGCAGTATTCTCATTCATAGTGGCTGAGGAATATCGTGGCACACGACTTAATTACGATATGCTTATGTCTGTCATGCCGCAACTCAAGGCAGGCTTTGACTTTATATTCATACCGGTCATGCATCGGCTCAAAACCCACGCATACTGGCAGCGTTGGGGCGCCACCGAGTTCTATCGGGACTCAGACTGTATCTACTATAAACTTGATATTTCAAAGTCCAGGCAGGAACGCTGGATGGTGTAGGGGCGTACTTTTGTATCGGCCACGGCTACGTGTGCGGGATGCTTGGCGTAGGCTTTGAGCGCCTCCTCGCTCTCAAGGGTGCTGTCCAGCATGACATCGGCGTTTGATGAAGCCAGGCGGCCGTCAATCTGCACCTTTACGTCAATAAGTCCGGGAACCTTGCCTACAAGGCCCTCCAGACCCTCTTTTATACCTGCCTTTACGGTCTTTTTCTGATCATCGGACAATTCAGGATTCAATGTCCAAAGAATGATATGCTTTACCATATTAATTTGATTGATTACAGAAACTGGGCACAGATGGCTTTCATTCCGCTGATTGACGGATAACCTACCGGTTATTCCTGGAATGAGTAACCAAAACCGGCGCGAGTGGTAAGATAATCAGCGTAAGGCTCTATCTTCTTGCGGATGCGGGTAATGTTGACATCCACCGTGCGGGCGTTAACAACCACATCATCCGGCCAGATGGCCTGGAGCAGATCCTCACGTGAGAACACCATGCCGCGGTTCATCATGAACATCTTGAGCAGCTCATATTCGGTCTTGGTGAAAGAAACAGGCTGTCCGTCAACCGATACTGTCTTGCTGTCAGTGTCTATGTAAATGCCCTTGAAACGTATACCGTTGCGTGTGGCGCGCAGACGTGATTCAACCACGTTGATTATATAGTCGCCATTCTTCTCGAACTCGTTGATAATGTCGGAGAATACGGTGCCGTTATCGTAGCTGTAGATATGCTGGTCAAGATTGTTTATATTCCACTGCTTCAGGCGGTTACGGCAGGCGTTGATGCTGTTCTCAAGTTCCTCGGAGGGGGTGAGGTCATAGTCCTCACGGCGTCCGGCCAGAAGTTCGTTCATACGTGTCATAGCCTGGTCAACAAGATTGAACATCTGATCAACTCCGGCCTGCTGCTCATCGTTGAACGTAATTTTGTTGTCACGCTTGCGGCGCATTATGCGGGCCAGACCAAAGCAACTGTCGCCGATTGATTCCAACTCGCCAATCTGGCGCAGCATGGCGCGGATCTTCTCCTTGGTGTCATCTGACAGGTGTGCATCGCCTACATCGCCCAGATACTTGCCGATTTCCTGTTCCATGCGGTCGCTCACATCCTCGGTCTTCTCTATGCGCTCAAACAGCTTCTTGAATTCCTGGTCATCGGTAGTGGAGTAGAGGTCCTTAACCATGTGCAACATATGCTGCATCTTCTCGCCGAATATCACAATCTCCTTCTGGGCCTGGAATACCGATATTTCCGGGGTCTTCATGATACCGCCGCGTATGAACTGCAGGCGGAACTCGTCTTCATCATCGGTCTTGCCGGGCTTGATTATGTAGCAGACCAGTTTCTCCAGTTGCGGTATGAAACCTATCAGCAGCGATGTATTTATTACGTTGAATGCGGTGTGGAATGTGGCCAGGGCAAAGGTGAGACGTGCCGGGTCAATGGTATCGGCCGTAACATCAATGCCAACCACTCGGCATACCATTTTTACGAACGGGAAGAATAGAATCAGTACCCATATTACGCCGAATACGTTGAACAGCAGGTGAGCCATGGCCGCGCGACGTGCTTGTGTATTGGCAGACATGGCTGCTAGGTTTGCTGTCAGTGTGGTGCCTATGTTCTCACCCATAACCAGTGCGATACCCTGGAATATTGAGATCGCGCCGGTAGAGCAGAGTACCATTGTGATAGCCATAAGTGCTGCCGATGACTGCGCGATGCACGTCAGGATGGCGCCTATGAGCAGGAACAGCAGGATGGTACCGTAACTGCCTGAGTCAAATGATGCGAAAAAGTTTACCACCGCGGGGTTGCTGGCCAGGTCCATGTCGCGGCCCGTCTGGTTGAGCATGCCCAGCGCAAACAGAAGGAAGCTGATTCCGAAAAGGAAATCGCCTATATAACGGTGCTTACCTATTTGAATAAGTATGATTCCTATCAGGAATGCCGGCCATACAAGATTTGCTATGTTGAATGAGAATCCGGCCGACATGATCCAGGCGCTAAGTGTGGTACCGATGTTGGCACCCATGATGACCGATATTGCCTGGCTTAATGTGAGCAGTGCGGCGTTTACGAACGATACGGTCATTACCGTCGTTGCTGCCGAGGACTGGACTGCTACTGTTACAAGTGCTCCTGTTGCTACTCCTGAGAAACGGTTGGTGGTCATTGCGCCCAACAGGTGACGCAGTTGCGGGCCCGCCATCTTCTGCAATGCCTCGCTCATGACCTTCATACCGTAAATGAGCAGGGCGATGGACCCTAAAAGCTTCAATACAATTAACATCTTTACCTTTTGATTTCAGTACAAAAATATAGGAATTTCTCAGTTTTCAAAAGGCAGGAGAGCAATTGTAACATAATCTTAATATCAAAAATGACGCAAAGGGGTCGTTTCACTTTGCGTCACTTTAGTTGGCTTTGAGCCGATTGGAGATAGCTACACGGTATGATTCGCCTATGGGAATGACGGTGGCATTCTCCATTGTAATCTGTGTGCGGCTGTTGCTGGTGATACGGTTCAGGTTCACTATGTATGACTTGTGGACTCGGGCAAAACGGTCATCGGGCAATTGCTCAAGGATGCGTTTCATGCTCATGAGCACAACTAGTGGCGTGGAAGCATCCAAATGATATATCTTGAGGTATTCTCCCATGCCCTCAATATAAAGAATGTTTTCCGGTTTGACGCGTACCTGCTTGTAATCCGTCTTGAATGTGAGGTCACTTTCTGCTTTCTGCCGATTCTCTGTAATTCGGCTCAATTCTTCCAGCCGGTCCTGATGCTGCCGGTTCTGAGCCTCAAGATGCTGTACCTTTTTCTCGGTATGCAGGCTGCGGATATAGGCCATCGCACCCAGGTCAACACCTATAAGCAGAATTGCCATGAGCAGTTTCATGGTTTCAGGACGCAGGGGCCGATGTCCGTCATCGGGCATCATAGGCGGACGCATACCTTCCATCGGCATAGGAGGAGGCATAGGACCTTCCTGCATCATTGGCGGCGGGCCCTGAAACATTCCGGGCTGCCTGCCCATATCGGGCGGATTGCCCACATTGAAACAGTAAAAGCCGAATGCGGTAATCAGAGCCAGAGTAACCGGAATGTAAGCAATCAGTTTCTTGCGGAAGAATAGGGGAGCCAGCAGAAAATGGTGCAGAAGTAACAGCAACAGAAAGGGCATAATCTGTAGAACAATCTGCCAAATGCTGTTTAATAGTCCTGTCTGAGCCATATCCATAGTGACAAATTTACGAGATTTATCTTCTGGATAAAGCCGTTTTGTTTAGGAAAATAGGGCGTTTGTATATTTTTTTTGCAATTAGCGCCAACCGGTTCTACTTTAGGGGCAGGATTTTCAAAACACATATGCATTATGAAAAAAGGATGTTTGGCACTGATGATATTGTTGCTGGGATGCGGAAGCTGCACACCTGGCAGTCTTGCTGACAGTCTTGATTTTACTCAGAGCACAGAGACACAAACCGGTGGTAACGACACCACTACCGTGGCACCAAAGTTCAATGAATCTGTCCTGGTCGCTGACAGCATATCGGGCACCACGTTTGACCGGACCATACAGATAGTGTTTGCCGATGGCGGCGCACAGGTTACAGGCGATATCAACAATACCGTAACTGTAGATGGCAATCATGTGACAGTAAACAATACTACCGATGAAAAGGTGATTTATGAGCTGTCCGGCAGGTCACAGGACGGATCGGTCAAACTGTACAGTTCCAAAAAGCAGGCGCTGGTTCTGGATGGCCTTGATCTGACCAGTACCATAGGAGCTGCCATAAACAACCAGGGTAAGAAAAAGTGTTTCGTTGTTGTTAAAGGAACAAATGCCCTTAAAGACGCGGCGTCATACACTTCAACTCCGGCCGATGAGGATGAGAAAGCGGCCTTTTTCAGTGAGGGACAACTGATTTTCAGCGGTGACGGAACGCTGACAGTAACTGCGCAGGGCAAATCAGGAATTACCAGCGACGATTACGTGCACTTTATGGAAACACAGGTCGTTAATGTTACTTCCGATGCCGGACACGGAATCCGTGGCAAGGATGCGGTAATCATATCGGACGGAACGGTCAACGTCAGTGTATCGGCCAATATGAGAAAAGGTATTACGTCCGATTCGCTGGTATGTATAAACGGTGGCTCGACGACGATAAATATTTCAGGGTCAGCGGCTTATGACACTGAGGATGCCGAATACAAAGGAACAGCAGGTATTAAGGCTGACTGTCTGTTTGAGATCAACGGAGGCTCTCTTTACGTAACCAACACAGGAACAGGAGGTAAAGGAATAAGCGGGGATATGACAGGCAGTTTCAACGGGGGCTACGTGAAGGTGGTAACTAAAGGTTCCAATTACGGGCAATCCTCCTCAAACCGTTACGGAAGCGGTTCATCTAACAGCGTATCGGCCAAGGGCATTAAATTTGACGGAAACCTGTTCTTTAATGGCGGAACGGTTATTGTAAACTGCGCTGCGCATGAGGGCATTGAGTCCAAGGGCAACATTACCGTGACTGACGGCGTGGTTTACAGTTATTCGGCCGCCGATGACGCCATGAATTCTGCCGGTACATTCACTGTTCAGGGCGGATATGTATGCGGATATGCGGTAAGGAATGACGGCCTTGACGCCAACGGCAATTTCTATATAAAAGGCGGTACGGTTTATGCTATCGGCTCTACACAACCAGAAGTTGCAATAGATGCCAATACTGAAGGCGGATACAAGCTCTACGTTTCAGGCGGTACACTGATTGCCATCGGTGGACTGGAGTCAGGCGCAAGCCTCAATCAGAACTGCTATCAGGCATCTTCATGGACCGGAAACACATTATATTCGCTTACGGTAGGAAATGATGTGATTGCATTCAGGACTCCGTCAAGTGGCGGCACCCCCCTGGTGGTATCGGGCGCATCGGCACCTGTTCTTATGACCGGTGTGAACGCTACATACGGTACGGAAATAATGGATGGGATGATAATAACGGACGCATCTGTCAGTGGCGGCTCCCAGGTTTCATTGTCATCATACACTGGCGGCAATGGCGGAGGCTTTGGCCCAGGCGGTGGCGGTCCCGGCGGTCCGGGCGGTAGGCCTTGGTGAAAAACGACTCTTTTGCGTCCAAAGATAGGCAAGATTTCTTTTATATTTGTGGTAAATTTTTGTACTGATAATCGCGGTCAGGATACTCTGTGGGGCAATAGCAACAACATGTTTCTTGACAAGCGTGAATGGGCGGCGTAACTTTGCATCATCAATCAAACAAAAAACTCAAATGGAAGTAAAAGAAATCTTGAAGAATCTGCGTGAAAAAAACAATCTCACGCAGGAGCAGATGGCAGAACGCATCAATGTTACACGTCAGGCTGTGAGCCGATGGGAGACAGGACTGACACAGCCCAATCCCGAGTTGCTGAAGATCCTGTCACGCGAGTTCGGCGTATCTATCAATACACTCCTGGGCTCACCGCAGACACTCTATTGCCAGTGTTGCGGAATGCCGTTGTCCGATGATTCCATGATAAGCAAGGAGCCGGACGGCTCATTCAATGAGGATTACTGCAAGTGGTGTTACACCGATGGTAAATACACATATGACAGTAAGGAGACTCTGCTGGATTTCCTGATGCAGCACATGCCCAATCCTGATAACCAGCCCGATTCACAGCGCCGCGCCTTCTACGATTCTCACCTCTCACAACTCAAGCACTGGAAAAGCTGATGACGCATTAGGGTCGTTTCACTTTGCGTCGTTTTTTAACAAATGACGCATTGTTAAACGACCCCTTTGCGTCAGTTTGAAGTGTTTGAGGGCGTTCAGGATGCCGTCTTCATCAACGGAGGTGGTGATGTAGTCGGCGTGCTGCTTAAGTTCGGGGGTGGCGTTGCCCATGGCTACGCCTATTCCTGCCTGCAGAATCATTGACAGGTCGTTGCCGCCGTCGCCGAATGCTATGGTGCGGCTGGGATCAAAACCCATGTGGCGGGCAATTGCCTGGATGCCTTTGCCCTTATCGGCCTCACGAGCGGTGATATCGGTGAATTCGGGATGCCATCGGCCCGATACACAGTGCGGCATGCGTGGCAGCATCAGTTTTTCATAATCGGCATCAAAGAAGGCGGTCAACTGCAGGACATCCTGGTTGAGCAGTTCCTGCAGCGGTGACGGGTTATCGAACTCCCTTACGTTCAGATACTGACGGAATATGCGGTCCACGCTGCCGGTGGGGTCAAGCACGGCAACCTGGTCTCGGCCTACTACAATCAGGCCGTATCCCTTGTCCTGTGCATCCTGTACGCAGGTCATGACATCCTGCTTTGGTATCGGCCGATAACACACAACTTCATGGCCGATGTAGCAGAGCGCGCCGTTTATGGTTATGTATCCGTCAATAAGATGCTCTATTGCACCCAGGTTGGTGATGATCATGGGCGGTCGTCCGGTGGCAATATAGACCTGCGCCCCGTTGGCCTTTGCTTCGGTCAGCGCCCGGACGGTAGATTCAGGGATCTGATGAGTGTTGAAACTCACCAGAGTCCCGTCAATATCAAAAAACAGTGCGTACTTATCGGTCATAATCCGTATGCAAAATTAGGCAAAAAACGACGCAAAACGAAACGACCCCTTTGCGTCGTTTTTGCTAATTTTGCGCCATGAACCACATTGGCCAGATTATTTCACTTATTGTAGCGGTGCTTTGGACAGTGACCGCAATCTATTCCGACAAAGCCAGTCACCGCATAGGTACCATGTCAGCCAACGTTTTCCGCCTGACACTCTCCACATTCCTGCTGGCAATAATCCTTTGGGTTACCATAGGCCACCCGTATCCCGTATATGCCGATGCCAGGACCTGGTTCTGGCTGGCGCTGTCGGCGGTTGTGGGTTACGTTTTCGGCGACTGGTGCCTGTTTAACTGCTACCTCTCCATAGGTGCCCGATTTGGCCAGCTGTTCATGACTCTTGCGCCTCCGATGGCCGCATTTGCCGGCTGGGCTATGCTGGGCGAGCAGCTCTCTTGGCGCACGGCATTGGCAATGGCCGTCACTCTGAGCGGAATAGCCATATCTATCCTTAGCCGAGACCGTGAGCACCATTTCAAATTCACGTTGCCGCTTAAGGGAATCCTGCTGGGAATAGGAGCAGGCACGGGGCAGGGCGTAGGGCTTGTACTGAGCAAGATTGGCCTGGAGCACTATTCGGCTGCACTTCCTGCTCAGACTCCGGAGCTGATGCAGACCATGCTGCCGTTTGCATCGACCATGATCCGCGCCATATTCGGCAGCATCGGCTTTATACTGCTAATGACTCTTAGCAAAGAACTGCCCAAGCTCAAAGTTGCTGCGCGTGACCACAAAGCCTTGCTTTATGTCTTGATAATGAGTCTGTTCGGCCCTGTAGTAGGAGTGTCTCTTTCACTCATGGCCGTGCGTTATACCGATGCCGGAATCGCATCGACGCTGATGGCGCTCACTCCCGTGCTGATACTTATCCCGGCCGCCGTGTTTGACAAGCAGCGCATCAGGTTCAAGGAGGTAGTGGGCGTACTGGTAAGCATGACCGGCGTGGCACTGTTTTTCCTTCTGTAAAAGATGAGATACGGAAAACTGACCAGACTGCTTGCCACTTTGGCGCTGCCCATTTTCATTGACACACTGCTTGTCATGACATTGGGTGCGGCCGATACATTCATGCTGAGCCGTTATTCCGATGAGAGCGTGGCTGCGGTGGGCCTGGTTAACCAGCTGGTCAATATCGTTTTCATAATCTTTCAGGTCATATCGATGGCCACATCCATACTCTGCTCGCAGTATGTGGGGGCAGGGCAGCGTAACCGTGTGCTGCAGGTGATGGGCGTATCGGTCCTGTTCAATTTTCTTATCGGACTGGCTTTCAGCGCGTTCCTGTTTGGCGGGGCATCGGGCTTGCTTAATATGATGGGCGCTCGTGATGAACTTTATGTGGAGGGGTTCCCGTACATGCGTATTGTGGGTGCGTTTGCATTCTTCCAGGCGGTGTCGCTGTCGGCTGCAGCGGCGCTGCGGAGCGTTGACAAGGCGCATTATCCCATGTTCGTTTCGGGGCTGGTCAATGTGATAAACATTCTTGGCAACTACGCACTGATATTCGGTAAGTTCGGGCTGCCGGCAATGGGTGTTAGAGGTGCGGCAATATCGACGGTGATCTGTCGTGCGTTATCATCGGCCCTGCTGTTGTATCTGCTTTACCGCAAGTATATAGGGCACCTGCCCAAGGGGCTGTTCCGCCCGTTCCCGTGGGCCGAGACCGGAAAGTTGTTCAAGGTGGGCATACCTTCGGCCGGCGAGCAGATGTCTTACAGCCTTTCAATGGTGGTGGTTACCTATTTCATCAATATGCTGGGCAATGACGAGCTGGCCACACGCACCTACGGACAGACCATCACCACCTTCGTGTTCCTGTTCTCGCTTGCGGCGGCGCAGGGTGGGGCAATCGTGATAGGGCATCTTACCGGCATGAAAAAGTATGCTGCCGCGTTCGCTTTGGGCCGACGTGTACTGCGCGTATCGGTGGCGGTTACGTTTGTGCTGTCGTTCACTACCGCATGTTTAGGGCATACTATATTCTCCATGCTTACCGATAACGAGCACATTATCCGCATGGGCACGATCGTACTCTGGATTGATATCATGGTCGAGGTGGGGCGTGCCATCAATTTCTTTGGAGTGAACTCACTGCGTGCCGCCGGCGATATCTATTACCCTGTTACGGTGGGCATGATTGTGTGCTGGACTGTTGCCGTGGGCGGCAGCTGGGTGCTGGGTATCGGCCTTAACGGCGGCCTGATTGCCCTGTGGTGTGCCCTTATCCTGGATGAGAATATCCGCGGCCTGATCTTCATCCGCCGCTGGAAATCCCGCCGCTGGACCACCAAGTCCCTGGTGTAAAACGCCGCAAAGGGAAACGACCCTAATGCGTCGTTTTTGCCAATTTAATTATATCTCTGGGGCCGATGGCAAACTTGGCGTAGCCGTTTAGCGAGCAAGCAATCATCGAAAGAGCAACCTCCGTCATGCTATTGCCCCCGCCAAGAAGACGGGTGATGGGGTAGAACGGGATGAACCAATACTGCATTTTCTGGATGCGGCGCTGCCCTTTGGCCCAACGCATGAATGCCGGCCTGTAGGCAAAGGCGTACTTGAACCCTGCTTGGGCGATATACTGCTCTGTGGCACCTTTAATCTTCATCCACCACTGACGGCCATTGGGATTAGTGCCTGCGCCGCTCAGGTAGATAAATGTCATATTCTCCTTGCCCGGCATGATATCGGCAAAATGGGTGGGGATATCGTAAGAAATCTTTTTATAAACATCTTCTGGGGCTCCGATGGAACTGATGCCGGCAATAAAGAACACGGCATCATACCCTTGGAATCGGGGATCGGCCTCCTTCAGGGTCATCATGTCGTTTACTATGTACTCCTCAAGCTTGCTTTTCTCGTCAGCCTTGAGGCAATCGTATTTGTCTATTTCAATCGCCCTGCGGCTTACTGAAAGCACTTTCTCAACCTGCCCGGAGCGTAGCAGCTCCAGCATCACGCCTTCACCCACATATCCGGTGGCTCCTGTCAGAATGATCTTCATATTTATCTTATTTACAATTAATTATTATACGGCGGTATGCGGTAAGGTTGAACTGACCGTTGTCGTGAATTTCGCAGACCAGATGGTAGGTCTTGCCGCTGGAATTATCGGGTAGGGTAACGGTGATCCTGGCCGATGCGGGGTCGCTGATAAGGGGGTAGACGGTCTCGCCTGGGAACTCCTGGAACCACCAGCTGAAAGTGAGTTTGTCCCGGTCTGGGTCAAATGAACGGGATGCGTCCAGCTTTATTTCCTGTCCGTTTTTGGCCGATAACTCCATAGGCCCAAGGTCCTGACTGCCGTTGATGACGGCTACGGGGTTGCGGTTGCCGCTGCCGGTATCTGCCCACTGCATGCGGGCGGCAAAATCGTTGAACTCATCGGGATAGAACTTGTGCTCATAACGATCGGATATATCTTTGAGTGGCTGCTGCCAGTTGGTCCAGGCGTAGGTCTCGCGGTCTGGTGATATGCCGAACTGATGGTAACCTCCCCAGCCCGCCTGAGTGGGGTCATCGGGATTGTTCAGGCCGTTGGGCATCACGTGCAGGAAACTGGGCGTATCGCCCTCAACGCCCCACAGGAACTTGGGATAGACCTTGCCCATGGCACCCTTGCCCTGGATCAGGCTCTCATATTTGTCCCAGTTGGATTTGCCCAGTTCGTTCTGGTTAAGCCAGGCGCTCTCATCCCAAACCAGCATCAGCTCCTGTGCGTAGTCACGTCGGAGCCATTGGTGAGAACTGTAAGCGCGGTTCATGCGCATGCTCCATTGCATATCCTGGTCGGTGATGGTGTAGAGGCGGAACTTGCTCAGGAACTTGCGGAGCTGCTCCGGGCTGCGCTCCTGTTTAACGCGCCAGACGGCCTGCGCAAATGTGTTGGCGCCTCCCCATGAGCAGAGCCAGATGGGGCGGTCATCGTCCTCATCGGCCAGCTGGATCAGCAAACGGCTTCCGGGTGAGTCATTATCGGGGCCTATCACACCGATGCCGGCACGGGTGCTGCCCATCATGGCGCGGCTGCTGATGTACTCATAACTGGGCCAGTAACCAAGTTCCTGACGGCTGTTCTCCTGTTCTATGCTCTTGTGCCTCTTCTGGCCGGAGCGTTTCATGAGGTTCTGCACATCGGTCTTATATGCATCAATTACGCGTGTCAGATATACCGCCCAGTCCTTGGGGTAAGGGTCACAGTTCCAGCCTATTGTGGTGATTATACCCTCTATTTCAAACCGGTCGGCGTATGCCAGCAGCCTTACGGCTGATTCATTATCATCGGGTTCCACCTCCGACGGGCCGATATCGGTCATCACAACTATTCTGGGCTTTAGCGCACCGGTCTCTGCTTTCTTTCCTGTACATGAGATTAAGACTGCGCACAATGCAAACATCAAGCCTGCTATTCGGTTAATTGCTTTCATCCTGTTTACGTTTTCTGCGAATATACTATATATTTGCATCCGTTCATTGCCTAAATTGATAAATGAGACCGTTCGTGATAATACGGCATTGCGGAATATCCTTGTTAATAATATCCGCACTGATACTGTTGTCAGCTCTGATTGCTTTGTTTGAGCCTGCCGACAATAGTTTCTGGCCGCTTACATTCTCATTTCTGGCCACTTTTGGCTGTGGCTTTGCGGCTGTCAGATACACCCGTCCCATCGATTATATTTATGTTAAGGAGGGGTATGTCATAGTACTTGCATCATGGATCACGGCCTGGCTGTTCGGCGCGTTGCCGTATCTTATATATGGTGGAGAGTTCACGTTTGTGAATTCGCTGTTTGAGAGCATGTCGGGGTTCACAACTACAGGCGCATCCATACTCAATGACATTGAGGCATTGCCGGCAGGGCTTCAGTTCTGGCGGATTGCATCGGCCTGGATCGGGGGTATCGGAGTGGTTCTGCTCATAACCCTGGCCATACCCGATGACCGCAACGGTCAGGTGATTCTGGTCAGCACCGAGACATCGAGCCTGGCCAGAGAGTATTTCAAGGGCGGCAAACGCGGATTTGTAAGGATGATGCTCATTACCTACACATCCATCACACTAATCTCTTTTATCTGCCTCAAGCTGGCCGGGATGGGGTGGTTCGATGCCCTGATCCACGCAATGTCGGCCTGCAGCACATGCGGATTCAGCAACAAGAACAGCAGTATTGCATTCTATGACAATCCGTTGATAGAGACAATCCTGGTGCTCTCCATGCTGTCCGGCGCGGTCAATTTCACTCTGCTCTATTCGACCATAATACCGGGCCGACGCAAACGTTTCTACATCTTTAAATCCGAGGTGTTCAGGGTATTCATAGTCCTCCTTGCAATAGCAACGCTGTTCATAACCATGAATCTGCGGAACAGAATGATGTCCGATACCATAGGCGGGGCGTTCCGGCAGGCGGTGTTCCAGACCGTTTCAATAGCCACCACCACAGGATTCGCTACGGCCGATACCAACATCTGGCCCGAATTTAGCATCGGCATACTGATTGTGTGCTCATTGATCTGCGGATGTGCCGGATCTACATCGGGCGGAATCAAGATTGACCGTATTGTGCTGGTTGGTAAGCAGATACATTTCCAGTTCCATCAGTTCAGGGATCCCTACGTGGTAAGACGCAACAGGGTTGACGGACGGCTCCGTAATCCGGTGGAAATCAATCAGGCGGGACTGTTCATACTTATGTATTTTGCGCTGATTTTCATTGGCGTTGAGTTCAATACCATTGCCGGAATGGACTTCCGCTCGGGCATATCGGCCGCAATAGCCTGCATGGGTAATGTTGGGCCGGGATTCGGTGATGTGGGCTCTTTCGGCAACTACTCATCCATGCCCGATGCCGCAAAACTCTTCAGCATCGTGCTTATGCTTGCCGGCCGTCTTGAAATCTATCCGCTCATTCTTTCTTTCAGAAAGTGACGCAAAGGGGTCGTTTCGTTTTGCGTCATTTTCTGAAAATATAAGCTACGATTGCACCGCTGATGTTGTGCCAGACGCTGAAAATGGCGCCGGGTATGGTGGCCAGGGGGTAGGCGGCAAAATGCAGGGTGGCAAGTGATGACGCAAGACCTGAGTTCTGCATGCCTACCTCGATTGATATGGCCCGTTTCTTGGGCTCGGACAGCCTGGGCAGACGTCCAATAAAGTAGCCCAGCCCCAGTCCGCATATGTTGTGGAGCATCACCACAAGCACTATTATCATTCCTCCTGCCAGCAGCTTATCGGCATTGGCCGCAATTATGATCGCTACGATAAATGCAATTGCCACCGATGAGAATGCGGGCAGATAATCTACGGCCTTATCGGTAAACTTTGGCCACAGACTCTTTATGATGAGGCCGATGACAATAGGCAGAATCACCACCCAGAGTATGCTCAGCAGCATGCCAAACACATTCACATGGACACTATGGCCGGCAAGCGCCCATGTGAGCACAGGTGTAAGCAGCGGTGCCAGGATGGTGGATACGCCGGTCATGCCTACCGACAGTGCAAGATCGCCTTTGGCCAGATAGGTGATTACGTTCGATGCCGTACCGCCCGGGCAGCATCCCACCAGCACCACGCCCAATGCCAGTGCATCATCGAGCCTGAACACACGTGCCAGCACCCATGCCAGCAGTGGCATGATGGTAAACTGTGCAAGACAGCCTATGATGATATCCTTGGGACGGCTGAACACAACCTTGAAATCCTCCAGATTGAGTGTAAGACCCATGCCGAACATCACAACGCCCAGCAGATAATTGATAACCTTGGGGCGTATCCTTGAAAGCGCATCGGGAAATATGAACGCCAGCACTGCCGCTGCAAATACCAGCACGCCCATGTACTTGGATATAAACTGACAGATTCTTTTCATAAACAGATACCGACGTGCAAAGGTATAAAAAACGACCCCTTTGCGTCGTTTTTCAAAGCGCTTTTAACCACTTCTCGACTTTGGATCTGCCGGAGCGGACCTCGTGGCCGTAGATGCTGAAGCCCTGGGTTACTTTGGCCTTGGGGAAATTTTTCTTTACATCACTTGCGCATGATGCCAGACCGCTGCCCTCGTGGGTGGTGAACGGGATTACGGTCTTTCCGTCCAGATTGATGTCCTTGAACAGTGTGAACATAACCTGGGGGTAGGTGCCCCACCATACGGGACCGCCTATGAATACAGTGTCGTATGCAGTCAGGTCAGGAGCTTTGCCCTCGTACGGGGGTAGCTCACCATCGGCCGCCTCCTTCTTGGCCAGTTCTATTAGCGGAGTGTATGCCATGCCGTCATACTTGTGGGTTACTATCTCAAACTGGTCGGCGCCGATAATATCTGTTATGTAATCGGCCACGATCTTTGTGTTGCCAACCTCTACGTTTCCAACGCTGTAGTTATCGCCGGCGTGTGAAAAGAATATTACAATTGATTTGCTCATTTTATCTGTTTTTTGATTGTTTGTCTGTCCTTTGCAGCCCGATGCCACGCAAATGGCCAGCGCTGCTGCAATAATGTTTCTAAGTCTCATATCATTTTAGTTTGTTGTAGATCTGGTCGGTGACGGGTTCAAGCCACTCGTTCGAGGCGCCGGGCTGGACGTCCTTGTGGTAGGTGAGATGCTGGAACCATGAGTCCTTTGCCGCACCGTGCCAGTGCTTGACCTCGGCGGGTATGGCTATTACTGTTCCGGGAGTCATGGGCACAGCCTCCTTGCCCCATTCCTGATACCAGCCGCGGCCGGCAATACAGATAAGCACCTGCACCTGCTTGTGGTGGACATGCCAGTTGTTGCGGCATCGGGGCTCAAAAGTTACATTGTTGACACCGCCCTCCATCGGAGCCAGATAGCTGTTGCCGGTAAAATACTGAGCGTATGCGGTATTGGGCTCACCCTTGGGCCAAACCGAAAAATCAACTGTTTTCACTGTTATGGAATCTTTTTTTGCTCTCATTTTAAGTTCGCTTTGAAGAATGATTCAATCTTGTCGTAGGGGATTACGCCGGCTACATCATCGTAAAGGTCCACGTGCGATGCACCGGGGATAATCATGAGCTCCTTATTTCCCTCTACGGCCGATACACCCTCCACATGCCTTCCGGTCATGCGCTCAAACGCATACTCTGAGAAATATCGTGAGTGGGCCTTCTCACCGTGGATAAGCAGCACCGGATTCTCAATCTCCTGAGCCCATGCCAGCAGAGGCTGGTTCATGAAACTCTGGCAGCCAATTACGTTCCAGCCGTCGTTGGAGTTGCCGCTGCGCTTGTGGTAACCGCGCGGAGTCTTGTAGTATGCGTGGTAATCCTTTACAAACCAGGGCGCATCGTCGGGCAGGGGGTCAACAACACCGCCCGCACGCTTGTAAGTGCCTGACTTGAAATCCTCTGTGCGCTGTGCCGCAATGGCCTTGCGCTTTTCCATACGCTGAGCTGGGGTGTCCTCGCTGGCAAAATAGCCCTCCACGTTCACCTTGCTCATATCATACATGGTGGATGCCACGGTAGCCTTAATGCGCGGATCAAGTGCTGCCGCATTCACGCCCATACCTCCAAATCCGCATATGCCGATTATTCCGATGCGCTCGGGGTCAACGTTGTCCTGAACGGACAGGAAATCAACCGCTGCCAGAAAATCCTCGGTGTTGATATCTGGTGATGCCATACGGCGGGGCTCGCCGCCACTCTCACCGGTAAACGATGGGTCAAAGGCAATAGTCAGGAATCCGCGCTCGGCCATGTGCTGTGCGTAGAGACCGCTTGACTGCTCCTTAACGGCGCCGAACGGGCCGGTTACGGCAATTGCTGCCAGCTTACCCTTGGCATTCTTGGGCGTGTACATATCGGCCGCCAGCTCAATGCCGTAGCGGTTGCGGAAAGTAACCTTCCTGTGGTCAACCTTATCGCTCTTGGGGAACGTCTTGTCCCACTCCTGTGTCAATTGCAGTGTAGTCATATTATTGTCTGTTTTTGTTTGTCCGTTACCTGTGCAACCCGTGAGCATTAAGCCTGTCAGTGTTGCTGCTAAAAAAATCTTTTTCATACCTTCTTGCCTAATTCGAAAGCCTCGTCAAGCTTGGGGTTGCCCTCAATCTCGCGGGCGTCGTTGACATCGCCGCAGAAAAGCGTTCCGGCCAGACGGCTCTTGGGGAAGCACTCTATCCAGCCCATCAGGCCCGATTCGGCTCGCTTGGGAGTCTGCTCCTCATTCTCGGCTGCGGTTGTAAGCAGATAGACGTCGCGGAACTGATAGTCCAGCGGATACATTGCGTTCATACGGTCTATCAGAGTCTTCATCTGGCCGCTCATCTCATAATAGTAGATAGGGGTGGCCCAGCAGATGACATCGGCCTTGAGTACCTTGGCCATGATGTCGTTCACATCGTCCTTGATCACGCATCGGCCCAACTTCTGGCAACCGAAACAACCTTTGCAGAACTGTATGTTCTTGCCTACCAGAGAGATCTTCTCAACATCGTTTCCGGCGGCTCTGGCGCCATCAATAAACCTGTCAGCCAGCATATCGCTGTTGGAGCCGCCACGCAGGCTCGTGGAGATTACTATTACCTTTTTCATTCTGTCAGTTATTATTTAATGCAAATGTAACGGACAAGAAAGAGAGTAATTTACCGATTTTTGCCCGATTTCTACCAATTTCGCAGATTATTGCGTATTTTGCACAAAATATCTACCTTTACGGGCGTTATGAAGAATATCCTGCAGGTCTCAGATCCTAATGTTTACGGCCGATACGTGAACGCTCCCGTGTTGCATCCGTTGATAAGCATTGTGCATTACGACGAGGTGTCGCCCATACACTCCAGCCTTAACCGGTATGGTGTTTACGGGCTTTTTATACAGCGCAGTTTCCCCAAGAACCTGACCTACGGCATGAAGATGTTCGATGCCCCCGACGGCTCCATCATTGCCGTGGAGCCGGGTCAGATAGGCGGACGTGAGGATAATGGTGAGGAACTCTACCTGAGCGGGTGGGCATTGCTGTTCTCGCCCCAACTCATTCACGGCACGGACCTGGAGCCCAGGATGAAGGATTACCGTTTCTTCTCCTATTTTGCCACCGAGACGCTGGTGATGGAGACATCGGAGTGGGGCAGGATAACCCAGTTACTCACTCAGTTAAGACATGAGTTGCAGGAGAATTCCGATTCGCCTGCGCTGCGAATAGTGATACTCGGATATATTCGCCTGATATTGGAATACTGCAACAGAATTTACCTGCGCCAGCTTTCCAAGGAGGACAAGAGCTCGTCGGATCTGCTTAAGAGGTTCAACAACCTGCTGCGTGAGTACTACTTTGAGCAGCGCCAATTGGACCTGGGAGTGCCAACGGTACAGTACTGTGCCGGCCAGCTGGCGTATTCGGCCCGATACCTAGGCGATGTGGTGCATAAGGCTACCGGCGGCACGGCCATCGGCTACATACATTCATTTGTGATAGAGCAGGGCAAGAACCTTCTGATGAACGGCCATAACATCAACGAGACCGCCCACCTGTTGGGTTTTGACTATCCCCACCATTTTACACGTCTGTTCAAGAAAATTACCGGCATCACACCCCGCCAATTCACAAAGTGACGCAAAACGAAACGACCCCTTTGCGTTACTTTACCAATTATTTGATTGATTCCAGAAGCTGGTCGCAGATGGCTTTCATTCCGCTGATTGAGGGATGACCGTTCTGCTTGTCGATGTCATGCAGTTCGATGAGCTGTACGCCGCAGTGCTTGCAGACCTCACGCATTGACTCGTTGACCTCTTCGCTGAGTTCGGAATTCAGGATTGAATATAACTCTGCTTTTGGATACTGTTTCTTGAGCATATCCAGCAGGCAGGCCAGAGCCGGACGAAAGTTCTTGCAGTCATCCTTGGTCCAGTCAGCATACTGGTACTCACCCATGGGAACCCTTGCCCATGCATCGTTGGTGCCGCCAAATACGAATATGATATCGGGATTACCCAACTTGTCAACACGTGATATGAAGTTGTTGCGTGATGCATCCATGCGGCCGTAACCGGTACCGCAGATGGTGGAGCCGCCCCATGAGTCATTCTTTTCCAGCACATAACCTTTGGCCTTGATGTACAGGTCCCACCAGGTCTGTGAAACCTCTTTGACATCATTGCGGTCATTGGGATAGAACGGATTGTAACCCTCTGGGTTTACGCCCTGGAATGTTGAGTATGAATCTCCAAGAATTGAAACTTTCTTAGTCTGGGCCGATGCAGACATAACGGTAAGTGCCACAAGCACCAGCAAGGATAAAAATTTCTTCATAATGAGGTTGTAATATATTTGACGCAAATATACTGTTATTCCTGGAAAGAGTAGCCAAAACCGGCGCGTGTTGTAAGGTAATCAGCGTAGGGCTCGATCTTCTTGCGGATGCGGGTGATGTTCACATCGACGGTGCGGGCATTAACCACCACATCATCCGGCCAGATAGCCTGCAGAAGGTCCTCACGTGAGAATACCATGCCGCGGTTCATCATGAACATCTTGAGCAGCTCATATTCAGTCTTGGTGAATGAAACGGGCTCTCCGTCAACAGATACGGTCTTGGCGTCTGTATCAATGTAAATGCCCTTGAAACGGATACCGGTGCGGGTTGCGCGAAGACGTGATTCAACCACGTTGATTATGTAATCGCCGTTCTTCTCAAACTCGTTTATCAGGTCTGAGAATACAGTACCGTTGTCATAGCTGTAGACATGCTGGTCAAGGTTGCTTATATTCCACTGCTTCAGGCGGTTGCGGCAACCGTTGATGCTGTTCTCAAGTTCCTCGGAAGGGGTCAGGTCATAGTCTTCACGACGACCGGCCAGCAGCTCGTTCATACGGGTCAGAGCCTGGTCAACCAGAGTGAACATCTGCTCAACTCCGGCCTGCTGCTCATCATTGAAAGTGATCTGGTTGTCACGTTTGCGGCGCATTATGCGGGCCAGACCGAAGCAGCTGTCGCCGATTGACTCCAACTCGCCGATCTGACGCAGCATGGCGCGGATCTTCTCCTTGGTGTCATCTGAAAGGTGTGCGTCACCTACATCACCCAGGTACTTTCCGATCTCCTGTTCCATGCGGTCGCTTACGTCCTCGGTCTTCTCAATGCGCTCAAACAGCTTCTTGAACTCATCCTCATCAGTAGTGGAGTAGAGGTCCCTGGTCATGTGGAACATGTGCTGCATCTTCTCGCCAAAGATCACAATCTCCTTCTGAGCCTGGAATACCGAGATTTCCGGAGTCTTCATGATACCGCCGCGGATAAACTGCAGACGGAACTCGTCCTCCTCATCGGTCTTGCGGGGCTTGATTATCTTACAGACCAGTTTCTCCAGCTGAGGAATGAAACCTATCAGAAGTGATGTATTAATCACATTGAATGCCGTATGGAACGTTGCCAGGGCGAATGTGAGTCTTGCGGGGTCAATGGCATCGGCCGTAACGTCAATTCCGACAATGCGGCAGACCATTCTTACAAACGGGAAGAAGAGTATCAGAACCCAGATTACACCAAATACGTTGAACAGCAGGTGCGCCATAGCAGCGCGACGGGCCTGTGTGTTGGCCGACATGGCAGCCAGGTTTGCTGTCAGTGTGGTTCCGATGTTCTCACCCATAACCAGAGCAATACCCTGGAAGATTGAGATTGCTCCTGTTGAACAGAGCACCATGGTGATGGCCATAAGTGCGGCCGATGACTGCGCAATGCATGTCAGGACGGCGCCTATGAGCAGGAACAGCAGGATAGTCCAGTAACTGCCTGAGTCAAATGACGCAAAGAAATCAACCACTGCGGGGTTGCTGGCCAGATCCATCTCGCGGCCGGTCTGGTTGAGCATGCCCAGCGCAAAGAGCAGGAAGCTGATACCGAACAGGAAATCTCCCACATAGCGGTGCTTGCCTATCTGAATTAAGATGATACCTATTAAAAAAGCGGGCCAGACCAAGTTCGCAATGTTGAACGAGAATCCGGCCGACATGATCCAGGCGCTGAGTGTGGTACCGATGTTGGCACCCATAATGACCGATATGGCCTGGCTGAGTGTGAGCAGCGCCGCGTTGACGAATGACACCGTCATTACGGTGGTTGCGGCCGATGATTGAACTGCTACTGTTACAAGTGCTCCTGTTGCCACTCCAGAGAAACGGTTCGTGGTCATTGCGCCCAACAGGTGACGCAATTGCGGGCCTGCCATCTTCTGCAACGCCTCGCTCATGACCTTCATACCGTAAATGAGCAGGGCGATAGAGCCCAATAGTTTCAATACAACTAACATCTTTTACTTTTCGTTTTCAGCACAAATATAT
>JAEEGJ010007830.1_pt1 | contig 30059 bp, 41 predicted proteins | sample 8958761 | NCBI WGS metagenome assembly JAEEGJ01 (sample SAMN16246546, study PRJNA631951) | gut metagenome | biome: gut microbiome; feature: rumen; material: RS-attached | host: Bos | place: Iran: Karaj | collected 2018-10
AAGGATAATGATCAAAAGCTTAGCAAGTATTTTTATTTGAAGAGGATATGATTAGAAAAGTCGCAATTTGTCATTACAGGAGGGAACAACGCTGATGTCACAATTGAACCAAAATCCTAACACTAACGTTATAATGGATGAGCAACAGTATAATCAATTAAGTTATGCCTTAAATAGTTACTGCAAAGTAATGATCGTACCTAAGATGGGACCAGCCCCTGCAGTGATCACTATTCTTACAGGGGTGATGATAACTCTTGTCATTGCAGCTCTCGGGGAGAGCCTCTTGCTGGCTGTGGCCATAGGCGCTGTAGTAATTGCAGTGTTTGCTTTTCTTTGTATTCTTGCCTACAGATATCGAGTAAGAGCCTCACAAAGGCTTAACTCCTACCTTGGTGAAGATGGTGGGCGGATGATGATTAGCGAATTTGCTTATGCGCAGCCATTTGCAAATGACCAGTTCAGGCTTGGCAACCATTATCTTTATATCAAAAACGGAGCTGTGCTCAAGATTGCCAGCATCGTCGATATAAAAAGGGTATTTACTCGTTCGTGTGTGGGTGTGCACGCTAAGGTTAATGATGAGAGCGGCAGTGCGTCATTCCTGCTTTGCATGATTCCTTTGCTAAATGACTGGGCAGTGATTGAAGAGATAAAAAAAGCAGTGAGGCAAAGGCAGATGTCGGCATAAATGCCGAAAAATAATTCGAAAGAATAATTCAAAAGGGGGAAGAAAACATGGACGATCTTAGCACATATCAAGGTGCACTTAATATCTTTCAAAATGTAAATTTTATAGGGCAAACCGAAAACTGTATTATTGGAACAATCGTAGATTATTCGAAGAGTAGTGAGTTTACTGCAACCATGGTGGGATATGGTGCACTGGGCCCAGCAGGATATGTTATTGGAAATTTGCTTGGAAAAGAAAGAGATGAAAGAATAAGCAGGCTGAATAACTATTTTTTTGCCTTGCTTAATTTTACTGAATTCGGTGTGGGCATCATGCCTCTGCAGGGCGGCGGATTAAAAATTGATCCTGCAAAACTTACCCCATGTTACGATGCATTTTTCTTTTTTCACTATCAGGAATTATCGGGCATTAAAGCTAAAAACTACTATGGAATCAGAAAGAGTGTAAAGAGCATAAAAATTACCCTAACCAACGGTAAGAAGCTCTTCTTTAACGCTAATATGTGCGAGAAAAAGCTTCCTTACCAGGAAATTGCTATGAGGCAAGTTGTGGAAAAATATCAGTGAAGAACAGGCTCAAATTAGGTAAGCCCTCAACCATAAGTACCTATTAATCTTAACACATTTATGAGATGCTTTCCCAAATACATATTTTGGAGGTACTCATGAATTCTACATCTATTGTCAAACAAGCCAAGTTAAATGCCTGGGCTGAAAAAATTCGTGCTCAAGCTGAAAGTGGCTTATCTGTCCGAGATTGGTGCGTAGCTAATCAAGTCACAAAAGATCAGTTCTATTATTGGAGGCAGAAGTTAAAAGATTCTATTCTTGAATCTAAGCTTCCTGAAATTGTTCCAGTCAACATTCCAACAGATTATGGTTGTCGCACGAATTGTACAAATGTAGCAACAACTTCAGTTTCTTCATCTACAAGTCCTGCCTTTAAATTAACAACCAATGACTTATCAATTGAAATTGAAGGTTCCCTTTCTACAAATGCAATCATCAGCATTATTAAGGCGGTGCATCATGCTTAGAGATGCTAACCCATTATCATTTGCCGGTGTGTATCTCGTATGTGGGCGCACAGACCTCAGATACGGGATTGATTCACTTGCAGCTATTATAAAAGGCAGATACAACATGAACCTGTTTGTGCCTAATACCCTGTTTCTATTCTGTGGTGGTTCTGCAAAGAAAATCAAAGGCCTTCTATGGGAGGGTGATGGTTTTTTACTCTTATATAAAAGAGTCGAATCCGGTCACTTTACCTGGCCAAGATGCTCTGATGATTTACGCAAACTTTCTCCAGAACAGTACAGGTATCTTATGCAAGGATTTTCAATCGACCCTATTATCCACAATGTTAATCCTTTGCATTCTGCTTGATTTATATATTTTTCATTGTGCAAAACAGAGATTTTTATATCATTGTTTTTACGCTTCTTTTTTATGTGCTGTGCACAGCTTATAAGGATTATTAAGCTATCTTTTATAGTTCTTATAAGCTCTAAACAGTACTTTTCTTTTTATTCTTATCTATGTTTTATGTCTTCTTAATTATCATCTAGAAGCCTTTAAGTTATAGGCACTTTCACTATGATGCTTGTTTTTGAAATTCGTCTAAAGTCGTTGAGTTTGCTATAATTACAATAGTTTCAAGGAGTTTTTTATGCTTAAGTTATCAGAAGAACAACTTAATAGTCTTAACAAAGATGCTCTTGTTATTATCGCTGCATCTTTACAAGATCAGCTCTTATCTATGCAGGATCAGCTTGATAAGGCTAATGCCCAGTTATCTGATACCAATCGTCAAATTGAACTTCTTACTGAACAAATCAAAATCATGAATCAAAGACATTTTGGCAAGCATTCAGAGGCTGCTTCTAACATTGATGGCCAGACAACTCTTTTTGATTATTTTAATGAAGTAGAAGCTACTCAAAATCCTTCTGCTCCTGAACCTACCATCACAGAAGTTGTTATCTCTTCTTATAAACGTTCTAAGAGCAAAGGAAAGCGTGATGCCGACCTGTATGGGCTTCCTGCTCGTATAATAGAACATACTTTATCTGAAGAAGAATTAGCTAAGAAGTTTCCTAATGGTTATAAGGAACTCCCTGAAGAAATCTACAAACGTCTTCATATAATTCCTGAAACCTTTATCGTTGATGAACATCATGTACATATATATGCATCAAAAGACAATGATGGAACCATAGTTAAAGCTCCTAGGTCTGTAGATTTATTCCGTAACAGTATTGCCACTCCAGCACTGGTTGCATCTATAATCAACGGTAAGTATGTTAACTTCCTACCAATTGAGAGACAGGCAAGAACTTTCAAAGATAACGGTATAAAAAGTGAAACCAACACCATGTCTAACTGGGTTGTAAACAGTGCTGAGAAATATCTTTCTCTTGTCTATGACCGAATACATGAACTTATCTATGATAGTAAGGTTATTCATGCTGACGAAACTCCGGTTAAAGTCATGCGAATTGATAACCAACAAGTTAAAAATGGCAAGAAGACATACATGTGGGTCTACAGGAACAATCCTCGCTCTTCAAGGTATCCAATAGTTCTTTATGACTGGCAACCTTCAAGGAAGGCTGATCATCCAAGAGAGTTCCTAAAAGACTTCTCCGGGACAGTGGTTACTGATGGGTATCAGGTCTACCACAAACTTAGCAATGAGCGTGAGGATCTTAATATAGCTGGTTGTTGGATTCACGCGAGAAGACCTGTTGCAGAGATTATAAAGTCTGTCGGTACTGAAACTGCAAAAGGCTCTATAGCTGCAGAAGCTTACTCCATGATAACCGAGATAATGCATATGGATAATGAATTAGACGATTTATCCAACCACGACCGTAAAAAACAGCGTCAACTTGATATAAAGAAAAAGGTTGATGCTTACTTCGAGTGGGTAAAAACAAAGTATAACCAAGTTACTCAAAACATCACTATTGGAAAAGCTCTGGCTTACAGCATAAATCAAGAAAAATATCTTAGAACTTTTCTTAATGATGGTAAGGTCCCTATGGATAATAATTACGCAGAACAGGCAATACGCCCTTTCACTATCGCTAGAAAGAACTTTGTCCTTATGGAATCTTCTAATGGAGCTAAAGCAAGTGCTATACTCTTTAGTTTAGCTGAAACAGCCAAAGCAAATGCGATTAATACCTATCAGTACTTCGAACTATTATTAACTGAAATACCTAAGCATATGTCAGATACTAATCTTAGCTTTCTTGATAACCTTCTTCCTTGGGCAAAAGATGTCCAGAAGAGCTGTCCTAGCAGATTTAAAAAATCTTAAAATAATTTTTCAATGTTCTAATCTAGGAAAGCACCGTTAATTCGGTGTTTTCTTTTGTTTTGGTACTCATGATTGAGGACTTACCAAATTAGTGTATTTGAGCCTGTTTAATTTTGGGAATGATAGGATTGGTAATAGAGTTTTAAATTGGAAGTTTGTGGAGGGAATATACATGTTAGATTACAGACTTATGACAATTGATGATTATGAAGCTGCATACGATCTTTGGATCAAATGCGGAAATGGACTGAATGATAAAGATGATTCGCGAAGTGGAATCGAGAAGTATCTTAAAAGAAATCCAACTACTTCGTTTGTAGCAGTTCTTGATGAAAAGGTAGTAGGTGTAATTCTCTGCGGCCACGATGGAAGAAGAGGAATTGTTCAGCATGCCTGTGTGTCACCAGATTGCAGAAGAATGGGAATAGGAAAGAAACTTGTCGACCTGGCTCTTAATGCTCTTAAGAAAGAGGAAATCAACAAAGTTCTTCTGGTTGCATTTAAAAAGAACGAAGGCGGCAATGCCTTCTGGGAATCACAAGGGTTTAGCCTTCGTGAAGATTTGAATTATAGAAATAAAGCACTTGTCGAAATGGTTCGAATCGATCCAGATTATGTGAAGTAATGATTTAGGCATTGTAGTAATACAATGCCTTTTTTATGCCCACCGGAGGCACATAGAACACACAAACATGGCATAATGCACAAAAAGCATTTCGGAAGTTTATAAAAAATAAACAAATATTATATTGAATTGTTGAAAATACAGTGATAAATTACATACAGTGAAAAATTATGAGGATATAAAACTATGAAAAGAATGAAAAGAAAGAATTTGAAAACAACCGCATTATGCCTTCTTGCATCATCTTTTCTCCTTACTGGATGTAAGACAGTTATTAATGTTACTGTAGAGGGTTCTTCTACTGGTAATGGTATCACTGTTGACTACGGTAAGGATACAGCTGAAGTTAAGACAGCTGAAACTATGGATGCACCAGATACAACTGGATGGGATAATTCTAAGAAGATTTATGCATACTGCTGGGACACAGACTTTGAGAACAAGCTTAATGTAGTGCTTGATCACTATCCACAGTACAAAGATTATGTGGAAATCGTTGTAACAGGTCAGAGTGGTACATCTTATGAATATAAGACCACTATTGATACTGCATTTGCTAATGGTAATAAGTACCCATCAATTATTGCAGCGGATAATGATGTTGCAAAGCTTTGGTCTGAAGATTCATCTAAGACTATCGCTCTTAATAAGATTGGTATTACTGATGAGATGTATGCCAACTCATACAACTTCTCAAAGCAGTATGGTACATATGATGGAGATATCACATGTATGACATGGCAGGCATGTCCTGGTGTATTTACATATAGAGCAGATATTGCTGAAGAAGTATTTGGAACTTCTGATCCTGATAAGATTCAGAGTATTCTTAAGGATTGGGATTCATTCTTTGAAGCAGCAGATAAATTAAAGGAAAAAGGATACTATATTGTATCTGGTTATGATGATATTAAGTACGCTGTACTTGATTCACAGGAACATCCATGGGTTAGCAATGTAGATGGTCTTGAGACACTTTCACTTGATGACAGTGTAACAGAGTACCTTGAACTTGCTAAGAGATTATATGACGGAGGATATGTTGATAAGGCATCATCTCTCTGGTCATCAACATGGTCTGCAAACATGAGCGAGAATGGTAACGTATTTGGTTACTTTGGTTGTCCTTGGTTCTTCGGCTCTATGAAAGATCTTGGAGCAGAAGAAGGCGCTTGGAACTGCTGCGTAGGTCCAGCTTCATATCACTGGGGTGGTACTTATGTAATGGCAGGTAAGAACTCTACTAATCCAGAGTTACAGGCATTCCTTATTTATGAACTTTGCTGTGATCCTGACGTTGCATATGATATTGCAGTAGAGTATGGCGACTGCGTTAATAATAAAGCAGCAAACGAAAAGCTTATAAAAGAAGGTGCTGGTACTGCAGCAGTACTTAAGGATCAGAATCCTACACAGACACTTACAGATGCAGCTCTTAATATTGATCTTAGTAATGTATCTTATGCGGATTCATCTATTAAGGGATATATCGATATAGCAGCCAAGGGATACCTTAATGGTACATTCCCAACTGAAACTGCAGCTGTAAATTATATTAAGCAGCAGGCTCAGATAGAACTTGGTCTTGTAGTTAAGTAAGCAGAGGTAGACAGATATGAGTTTTAGTACAAAAAGAAGACGTAAGAAATCAGTTGAAGTTGGAAAATATGGACTGTATTTCGTAACTCCATTCTTTATTATATTTTTTATTTTCCAGTTTTATCCACTTCTTAATACAATATACAATTCGCTTGTATTTACATATAAGAATGGACGTAATGTAATATCACAGCCAGGTCTTTCATTTGGCAACTACTCTACATATGTATTTGGTAGTGCAGGTGGTGGAGAGTTCTGGCAGGCTATGGGCGTAACTATAGCAATGTGGTTAATTAACTTTGTTCCACAGTTATTTGTATCCCTTCTCTTTGCAGCATGGTTTACAGATACTGTTAATAAGATTAAGGGTGTAAAGGCATACAAGGTTATTATGTATATGCCTAATATTGTTACAGCAGCTACTGTATCAGTTCTTTTCTATAACATGTTCTATGGACATGGACCTATAGCAGAGCTCGTTTCTATGATGGGTGGTGCTATTGATATAAACAAGGGCTGGACATCTATGCTTATCATCGCATTTATTCAGTTCTGGATGTGGTATGGTAATACCATGCTTATCCTTATGTCAGGTATCATGGGTATAAGCCCTTCATATTATGAAGCAGCAAGAGTTGATGGTGCTACATCTATGCAGCAGTTCTGGAAGATTACAGTTCCACTTTTAAAGCCTGTACTTCAGTTCACTCTTGTAACATCACTTATTGGTGGCCTTCAGATGTTCGATGTGCCATACCTCTTCAATGATGGTGGCCCAGTTGTATGTGTAGGCGATACACCAGTTCAGTCTACAAGAACTATTGTTATGCTTATCAAGAAGTATGTATCTCCAGGTGAGGCTCAGAATATTGGTAAAGCGGCATCTTACTCTGTAGCATTGTTTGTAATAACACTTATCTTAAGTCTTGTATTCGTTAGAATTACAAACAAGAAGCAGCGTCGTACTTGGAGGTATTAGTCATGGGAAATGTTAATAATACAATCGCAGTTGATACAATAATAGAAAAAGAACCATTTAGAATTAAGAAAACATTCTTTAGAGGAATTGTGTGTGTGCTGTTTTCAATTTTGGTTATAGTTCCATTCTATATCCTTCTTATCAATGCAACACATCCAACAGCTGATATTATGAATGGTATTAAGTTACTTCCTGGAGCAGATTTCTTTAAGAACTTCCAGAAGGTTCTCGATGGAACAGGTAGTACAAGTACAATAAGTTTTGGTAAAGCACTTTTTAACAGTCTTCTTGTTACTATACCTACAACAATCCTTCAGATTTATTTTGGATCACTTACAGCATATGCAATTGTTGTATATAATTTTAAGCAGAAGAAGAAAATATGGGCATTCATCTACTGTATCATGATGATTCCTACACAGGTTTCTATCGTCGGTTTAGTTAGAGTATGTAACATTACAGGATTATATGGTACATTCTGGCCACTTATTCTTCCTGCAATTGCAACTCCTACAACTGTATATTACATGAAGCAGTATATGGAGAACTCACTCTCAATAGATATTATTGAGTCTGCTCGTATTGATGGAGCTAAGGAACTTTATATCTTTAACAAGATTGTACTTCCAATTCTTAAGCCAGCTATGGCTACACAGGCTATCATCGCATTCGTGTCATCTTGGAACAATCTTTATACACCATCAATTCTTCTTGCAACAGAGACTTCTACAAAGGGAACTATGCCTATGTTTATAGAAGCTCTTAAGGCAAATGATAAGGAAAGAGACTTTGGACAGATTTACTGTGCACTTCTTATCACAGTACTTCCAATCCTTATTGCTTACCTCTTCCTTTCAAAGAGAATTGTTGAGGGTGTTGCCTTAGGTGGTGTAAAGGAATAATCCTTTATTTGTAACTTATATTGAATTTTATTAAGAGGACAGTATATGTCAGGCAATGAATTAAAACAATCAAAATTATTTAGTGTACTAGATGTACTAGGTAATCTGTTTGTTTTAAACCTGATATACATACTGTTCTCTTTGCCTATTATAACCATAGGTGCTTCTACAACAGCTATGTACAGCGTTACTATCAAGATGGTTAGGAAAGAAGACGGAACTTTGTGGTCTGGTTTTGTAAAGGCATTCAAGGAATCTTTTGCAAGAGCAACAAAGCTATGGTTAATTATATTAGGCGTTTTAGCATGTGTATTTGCTCAGTACGTGGTAGTAGTTAACTATCCAGGTACTCTGGCAAATATCTATCTTGTCATAATTGTTATAGAATTACTTCTTATTTTCGTTGGAATTCCTTTTATATTTCCACTTCAGGCAAGATATGATAGTGATATTAAAACAACTATTAAAAATGCATTTTTGTTATCTGTTAGTGGGCTAGGGGCATGTATTAAGATTAATATTGCCTGGATAGGACCTATAGCCCTTTCTATCATTTATCCTAAGTTATTCCTATTTACTTGGTATTTTTGGATTATTCTTTTCTTTGCGCTTATTGCCTATATGGCAAGCATCTCTGCCAATAGAATATTCGAGAAGGTTGAGAAGGCAGCGGAAGAGAAGAAAGAGTAAATATATGGTGTTTATTCAGGCCTTTACGGCACAGATTATACAGCATTTTAGTGGGAACTTGATTTAATAGTGTATAACAGGCTCAAATAAGTGTATTTGAGCCTGTTTTTATTTTGAAGATGATATGATATAAAAAATAGTATAAGGAGCAGGTGGTAAATGGAATTACGTAAAATTAACACGAAAGATGCATATGCTCAGTGGGAATATACAACAGCACTACCTGAAAATGAGAACGGATTAACTAATCCATATACAGGTGTATCATATGACGAGTATATTAATAAAGTACTTCCAGAATTGTTCTCGTATGAGCATCCAGTAGGCATGCCGGATTGGTTTGTTCCAGAAGTATATTATTATTTATGGGATGATAATTGCCTGGTAGGGGAATTTAGAATAAGGCATCATCTGACGGAAGCACTCAAAAAAGGTTCTGGAAACATTGGCTATAGTATTAGGAAAGATAAACGTGGAAAAGGCTATGGTACAGCAGGCCTGGAACTTACCATACAGGTTGCAAAAGACATTGTTCCAGAAGAAGAGATTTACCTTAGGGTAAACAAAGACAATATCGCCTCTCAGAAGGTTATGCTGAAAAATGGAGCATATATAACCGGAGAGGATTCTGAGCATTATTTTATGAGAATCAAGAAATAGTAATTAATAAAGGATAGAGAATAATGGTTGTTGAAATTATAGATTCAAATGAAAAGCAGGCAATTGCACGAAAAGTTTTAGAGGCTCTTACTGAGTGGTTTGAAGTTGAAGAGAGTAGAGAAGGCTATATCAAAGACTGCGCTGACTGGACATTCCTAGCTGCTAAAGAAGATGATAATATCATGGGATTTCTTTGCCTTAAAGAAACTGGTGATGCCACTGTTGAGCTTGCTGTTATGGGTGTTATGAAGGAATACCATAGAAATGGTGCAGGCCGAGAACTTGTAGAAAAAGCTAAAGAAGTTGCTAGAGCTAAAGGCTATGAATTTATGCAGGTTAAGACTGTGAAGATGGGGGTGTATGAGGATTATGACAGAACAAACCTCTTCTACATTAGCTGTGGTTTTAAAGAGTTAGAAGTATTTCCACTTTATTGGGATGAGGCTAATCCTTGCCAGATTTATGTTATGTCCTTGAAATAATAACTACTAGAACAAGTTGCACCGATTCAGAAGGATAATGAAAAGCATGTAAGCTTGTTTATGGGATTTTGATTTGAAAAGGAGAATAATTTGAAATGAAGAATATGAAACGATGGTTTATAGCGGTGCTTGCTTTAGTATGCATCATGATGGTTTTCGTTGGATGCGGAAAAAAAGGCATCGAGGGTGAATGGGTTCTTGTAAAAGAAGTTACAGGAACTGGTGAGACACTTTCAAAGAAAGATTTGGAGAAACTAGGTGTTTCAGAAACCTATACTATTTCCGGAAAAAATGTACATTATGTTTTGGAAATGTCGCTTAATAATAAACCGATAGAAATTGATTTTACATTGGAAGAATTAGGCGATGGTAAATATAATTTCATGGCTGGAGATTATACATTTGCTACTGTTACTGTAAAGGGTGATAAGATGACCTATACAGCCGGGCAAGGTGAAACTAGCAGTACAATGACTTTTGAAAGAAAATAAGAATTTGAGAAACTTGAATTGGTGAGGTGGCTAATTGCGAAAATCATTATTATTAATCTTATTATTCATTTCAGTTGCTTTAATTACTACTTCTTGTGCTATAGGAAATGGAAGAATAAATGTAGATAAAGAAGCTGAGAAATTAACTGAGGAATTAATGGAATGTCTTGGAAATAATGATACTAAGGGACTTAAAGAATTGTTTTGTGATGTTGTTGCAGAGTCTGATGGTTTTGATGACGACTTAAAAGAAACTGTTGAATTCTTTGAAGGAGAAGTTGATTCATATAATATAGATGGCAAAATAAGTGAAGAAAGTAAAGATGATGGAAAATATTCAATGGCTTTCGTAGCAGTTCATATTAAAGATGTAAAAACATCTGATGGAAAGACTTATAAAGTGAGATTTGACGCATTTCTTGTAAATCAGGATAATCCAGAATATGTTGGTATATCTGAGATTAATATAGAAAGTGATGATGAAAGTGAATTCAAACTGGGGGACTATAATTTAACTGATCCCCAATAAGGGCATGTTCTATGGAAGAAAAGAAAACGAAGAAAAAGAAGGTAGTAAAAAGAATAATATTACTAATTGCACTCTTATTTGCTTTATTTGTATTTTGGACGTTTTGGGAGGTTCGTTTTAGAATAAATTATAGTGAAAACTTGTATCTACTAAATGAATTAGATAAGGCTTTTGAAAAAACTGTTTCTCAGATGGAGTCTGATAGGTTATGGGATGAGGCTTCAATAGAGGAGTATAATATACTTTTTGATGGGGAAGAACATCATCTTCAAGATATAGATTTACATACTAACTTTGGAAAGACATTAGCCTCTAAATTATATCATTTGGGTGTAGGATCTTTTGGCGAATATGTATCATTACTTCGCGTAGAAAATAACTATTATGGAGACCTTGTAATAAAGTACATAGATGATAGGACTTTAGTATTTACAATACCTCATTCAAATAAGGAATATCGATTTTGGAAAGTAAAGAAAGATGCAGTGCTAATCACAGATATAACATATGTTGAACCACATAATAAGGAATAACTAAACGTTATAGTAGCCAACTATAGGGATTATTCAATTTTAACGGCATATTCCTTGTGATATACTAAGGGCATGGCAGAACAGACCAGTTTATAAAAAATCAGAAGGGGAAAATAAAAGATGGGATTAGCTAAATATGCTGTAAAAAAAAACAGACAATAATAAAAAAGATGACAAATTTTTTTTGATCATAGGAGTATTATTGGTAATAGCAGCGATAGCGCTTACGGGCTACGATATTTATAAGCTTACACATTACGAACGCGTTGAATCAAAAGTGGTAAATGTACTTAGGCGTTCAAATGGTAGACATGCACATGTAACTTATGAATATGATGGAAAACTGTATGAAGATATAGCGCTTTCATACTATGATGCTTTTACTATGAAAACTGGAAAGAAACTTACAGTGCTAATTAATCCGGCAAAACCAGAAAAGCCTCATACAACAATGTTTTTTATGGATGTTTTGCTTTTGCTTATGGGATATTTGTGTATACTTGCTGGTTCTAAAAAACAGATAGACCTATCCCAAAAAGGTAAAAAATCGACTGAAGAATCTTTATATAGAGATATATATGATAAGTGACAATGAATTATCTGAAATAAAAAATAGAGCAGAAGGTGCCACGAAAGGTCCGTGGAAAGCATATGTTGAAGGCAGAGATATGGAAAGCGGCTCAAGCTTCATTCAAACAGAAGAAAATGATATTGAGATGATAGGCGCCACACAGGCCGACTTTGACTTTATCGCAAATGCAAGACAAGATATTCCTAAATTACTTGAAGAAATAGAAAGACTCAGGTAATAAAGGGGAAGGCTGATAAGACGTTGGCGTAAATACTATGACATATTTTGATGATTTTGAAATTGATACAATGGAGGAACTGATCCAGATTATAGAAGAAGTTGGATTTGTTCCTTTTTTCAAAAATGAGATAGAAGGATTCTCTTTAGAGGAACATATAGCTCCAGGGCACTGGTATACCGATAGCCAGGAGTCTTTTTGGGATGCATGGGAATGGAAAGGACCTGTTATAAAAACTGCCAAGTGTGCATATGGTAAGTTTTTAAAGGGCAAAGCCATGTATGTCAGTAAAAAGTGGTTTTTTGACTTCGCCAATTATCGCAGGGATGGATATGATTTCGATGCAAGATACGATGATGGACTAGCGCCAGCGGCTGACAAAGTTTTGTATGAATTAATTGATGCGAATGCACCTATTTTATCTAAGCCTTTAAAGCAGTTAGGCGACTATGGCAAGGGTGGTCGTAAAGGCTTTGATGGCTCTGTTACAAGACTTCAAAAACAATGCTATGTTATTATCTCAGACTTTAAATATGCTACAGACAAGCTAGGCAACAAATATGGTTGGGGAGTAGCAGAATATTCAACTCCAGAGAAGTTCTTTGGCAAGGCATTTGCAGATAAAGTGTATAAGCGTACACCAGAAGAATCCTATGATAGGCTCCTCAAACACTTTAAGAAGATACTCCCTGGAATTGAAGATAAATTTATAGCGAAGATATTGGTGTAGTAAATAAGATTATTATGGAGGGTATGATATGACATTAAAAGAAAGAGCAGATAAAGCAGTAGAACTTAAGGTGGCTGGAGGTTATAACTGTTCGCAGGCAGTTACTGCAGCGCTTGCAGATGAGACTGATTTAACTGAAGGACAGTTAAAGAATATAACAGCAGGTTTTTGCGCAGGTATGGGGAATTTGGAGGCTACATGCGGTGCTCTAATTGGAGCAGGTATGATAGCTGGCCTTAAAACTGAAGGGAAAGGTACACTCCCAGTTGCAAGACAGATTCAGGAAACATTCCGTGATCGATGTGGAGCTATTAAGTGCAAGGATTTAAAGACAATAACAGATGGCAAGCCATTGTGTCCTTGTGAAGACTGTGTTCGCAATGCTGTAATGATATACGGAGAAATAATGGGACTATAATTTGGCTAGCAAGGAGATATATCCGTGTAAAAATGCACTTTATTAAGTAAAAAAATATATATAACTCTTAAGGACGCGTTAGCATTAGCGTCCTTTTTTATATCAGTGTAAACTTGTACCTTTTTAGTGTTTATCTCATAGTGCAAGGGAATATGTTTTAGAATACAATAGAATAAAGTAAATGAAAAAAATAGGAGAAGAATATGCGAATATCAGAGTCTTGTGCACGATGCCTTTATGACAAACAACAGCATAAAACAAACAATGACCAGTACCTGGAAGAGGTAAAGAATATACTTGACGGAAGAAGCGAAGATGATACAAGTCCCTATATAGTATATCTTTTTAATAAAGCTCATATAAAGCATATTGGAAAGCCTGCTGACTATTCTGAAATAAAAAAGAAGTACAACGACCTGGTGCTTAAGCTAGAAGATAGGCTTCGCTCGGAAATTGAAAGTTCAGAAGATCCTCTTGCAAAATCACTTATGTTTGCACGTATAGGAAATTATATAGATTTTGGTGCTATGAACCATGTGGATCAGGATGAGTTTTTTAAACTATTTGAAGATTCACAGATGCGTGAAGATGATGAGAAAACGTATAGGGCATTTGTAAAGGAATGTGAGAATGCTTCGAATTTTCTTCTAGTCTGCGACAACTGCGGAGAAATCGTTCTAGATAAACTTATGATAGAGCAGCTTATAAAAAGATTTCCGGGGCTCAAAGTTAAAGCACTTGTGCGAGGAGCAGAAGTTTTAAATGATGCTACGGAAGAAGATGCAAAATACGTTGGACTTGATAAGGTTGCAGATATTGTGTCTAACGGCGATGCGATACCAGGAACTGTTTACAATATGCTTCCCGAAGAGGTTAAAAAAGCAATTGATGAAGCAGATGTTATACTTGCCAAGGGACAAGGAAACTATGAATCTATGTCAGACCAGGGAAGACATGTTTTTTACGAATTCTTATGTAAGTGTGATTTGTTTACAGGAAGATTTAATGTTCCTAGACTGACAGGAATGTTTATTGAGGAGATTTGAATATGGGAATTGTATTTGGCATAGCAACAAAAGAAGATATTAAAGAACTAATCCGTATGCGAATCGCATATATGATAGACGATTTCGGCTTTGTTAGCGATATAGAAAGAAAGGGAATGGAAACTCAGCTTCCAGATTACTTTAATCGAAAATTAGGCACTGAACTTATAGCATTTGTTGCTAAGGATGAAGATAGAATTGTGTCTGTAGCATATTTGCATATTATTGAAATGCCTGCAAATTCAATACTTTTAAACGGTTTATATGGTGAAGTGTTAAGCGTTTATACAGAACCTGATTATAGAGGAAAAGGGTTATGTTCAAAACTAATGAATAATCTAGTTGAATACGGTAAAAATAAAGGACTAGGTCGAATTGATCTTTCAGCTACTGACGATGGATATCCAATATATGCCAAGATTGGTTTTAAGGAAAAAGATCATAGATATAGGGATATGCGTTACAAGCTTCAATAGAGTAAAGCTGAAAAACCACCATACTTTTATGGGCGTGAAATTGTACGAATCCTATGGCTTCAAACATAACGGAAACTTTATGCAGTTTAACTTTTGATTTAAATGGGGAGGATTAAATATGATTTCTGAGTATAGTAGAGTTCAAAAGATTGCAAAAGACACAATTGAATTCATTAAAAGAAAAATAAGTCCAGGTATGTTACTTTCAGAGGTTCGTAGTCTATGCGAAGAGAAGATGATGGAACTGGGGGCTGATTCTTTCTGGTATTGGGATGTTGGAGCATTTGTATTCTCAGGAGATGAAACAACAATATCAGTATCAGGAAGAGAGTATACCACTTCGAAAAAGGTGATTGATGCTAATGATATTATCACAATAGATCTTAGTCCACAGGTAGGTGATACATGGGGAGACCATGCAAGAACTATCATCATAGAAAATGGTCGCGTTGTGAATTCCGTGGATGAAATCAAAAATGATGAGTGGAGAAATGGTCTAACCATGGAAAAGAAACTCCATGAACGTATGAAGGAAATAGTTAGTCCGGACATGACCTTTGAAGAACTGTATTATCAAATGAACGACTTCATCAAAGACGAAGGTTATATAAATTTGGACTTCATGGGAAACCTTGGACATTCTATAGTTCGCAAAAAGGATGACCGTGTTTATATTGAAAAAGGCAATAATAAAAAACTTGGAGATGTAAATTTCTTTACCTTTGAGCCACACATCAGTGTTGAGGGTTCAAAGTATGGATATAAAAGAGAAGATATCTATTATTTTGAAAATGGTGTCTTAAAGAAATTGTAAGAAGGATAATGTATGAGAATAGAACATGTTGCTATGTATGTTAATGACTTGGAGAAAGCCAGAGATTTCTTTGTGAAATATCTTGGTGGCAGTTCCAATGCTGGATACCATAACAAATCAACAGGATTTAGATCTTATTTTATAAGCTTTGATGATGGAACAAGACTTGAAATCATGAATAAGCCGGATATGGATGATGTTAAAAAGACAATCAACCGCACAGGATATGTGCATCTGGCATTTTCTGTAGGAAGTAAAGAAGAAGTTAATAGACTTACAGAAATACTTAAAAATGATGGCTTTGATGTATTAAGCGGACCTAGAACTACAGGGGACGGATATTACGAAAGTTGTATCGTGGGAATCGAAGGAAATCAGATAGAACTTACAGTTTGATATATATTTATTTATAATTATATATTGCGGGTGGGTACCTACCGTTAAACTAGGCCTTGTATTTATAAATTATAAATAAGGATACCTTCTTTTCTGCAAGGAGAATTTTAGTATGATACAGGATATTTATCCAAGTAAATTAAGAAATGAATATTTTAATTATGATATCAAAGAAAATGATTATCTCTTAGTCTTTGATAAAGATGGCAAGATACTTGTGGGAGAAGATGAAGGTAAAGCTGTTTTTCTGAAAGGAAAAGATATAAGTGATGATGCAGTATATCTTTTTTCTGTTGATGAAACCAAGTTCTTTTTGAAAATCGGAAATCAGGAAATTAGAAAAGAAGGCTGTAACTATTATTCTATCCGTGATGTCCGCGACAGATTTTCTAAAATAGATGTATTTATAATTTTTACTGGTTACCACTTATGGAAGTGGTACAGTGATAACCAATTCTGTGGAAAATGCGGACATAGACTTGATCTTAAAGAGAGCGAAAGAGCCTTAGTATGCCCAGAGTGTGGCAATACAATATATCCTCGAATCAATCCTGCAGTAATAGTAGGGGTAATAAAGGGAGATAGTCTCTTAATTACAAAATACAGAACTGGCTTCGCTCACAATGCATTAGTAGCTGGATTTGCAGAGATAGGTGAGACTCTTGAGGAAACTGTTGCCAGAGAAGTGATGGAGGAAACAGGAGTTTCAGTCAAAAACATACGTTACTATAAGTCACAGCCATGGGGCATGGCTCAGGATTTACTTGTAGGCTTTTTCTGTGATGTGGATGGAGATGGCCAAATCCATATGGATGAAAATGAACTTAAGTATGCAGATTGGGTGAAAAGAGAGGACATAGTACTTCAGCCAAATAACCTAAGCCTGACAAATGAAATGATGAAACTATTTAAAGAAAAAGGATTATCCCATGTGGAATATTAATTAATAAGGAGGTGGATTTATGGAAATATATGAATATGGAAATAAAGACGCCTCTATTGTTTTAGTTCAATTAGTGGATGGGCATATGTTAGGGGTTATTCAGGAAGAGATTGAACTGATTAATGTCAGAACAGATGCAGATTATTCTTTAGTGGTTTTCAAGGTGGATAACTGGAATAGTGACTTGTCACCATGGCCTTCACCAGCAGTTTTTGGAAAAGATGATTTTGCTGGAAATGCCAAAGATACTCTGGCAGAGATAGTTGATTACTGTAAGGATAGTAATAAAACATACTATATTGGCGGTTATTCATTGGCAGGATTATTTGCCTTATGGGCTTCATACCAGACTGATATATTTGAAGGCGTAGCAGCTGCATCACCTTCCATCTGGTTCCCAGACTTTGATGCATACATTAGAGAATATACTATAAATTCAAAGAGAGTATATCTAAGTCTTGGAGATAAAGAAGAAAAAACCAAGAATCCAATAATGGCCACAGTAGGAGATAGAATAAGAGAGGCATATGAATATCTTAAAGCCGAAGGCGTCGACTGTATTCTTGAATGGAATGAAGGAAATCATTTTAAAGGTTTCTCGCTACGTATGGCCAAGGCCTTTGAGTGGATTTTAACTAAATAATATTAGGGGAATACATATGAATCAAAAAGAAAGAATGCTTGCAAATCTTCCATACAAGGCTTGGTTGGATGGTTTAAGAGAAGAAAGAATAGAAAATAAAAAGAGAATATATAAATACAATCAGCTGGAACCAGGTAATGATGAAGTAAGAGATAAGTTAATTAAAGAAATACTTGGGAAGACTGGAGAACGACTTAGTATAGAGGCACCATTCCATTGCGACTACGGTTATAACATTGAGGTGGGAGAAGATTTCTTTGCTAACTATAACTTTACTGTTCTTGATGTAGGTAAGGTTAAGATAGGGGATAATGCACAGATTGCTCCTAATGTATCTATATATACTGCAGGACATCCTATTCATCCAGAGTCTCGTAACTCAGGCTATGAATACGGTATAGATATTACAATTGGAGATAATGTTTGGATTGGCGGTAATACCTGTATCATGCCAGGAATTACTATTGGAAATAATGTTGTAATAGGTGCAGGCAGTGTTGTTACTAAGGATATACCTGACAATGTTATCGCAGTAGGAAATCCATGCAGAGTAATCAGAGAAATCACTGAAGACGATAGAGAGTATTATTACAGAGACAGAAAATTCGATGTAGATGATTATAAATAACACCAAGGGGATTAGTCATGAAGGGGAATCCGCATAAGAAAATGACTTTCGAAGATAGATTACCTAAAGTTCTTCGGCTTGGAAGACATGAACGTAAAGTTTGGAAATTCTTTAAAAGAAGAAATAGAAAGCTATTTAGAAAAATGATGAAGAATAATATTTCTGATGAATATTAATTTTAGTAATAAGTGACTGCAGCGCTTAGGTTACTGCAGTTTTTCTTTTGACTAAAAACATATTTATTTCCGTGTAAAAAGGGACAGATTCTGTGACTATTCTTTTGAAAATAAAAAATCCTGTAGAATAGAATGAGTATAATAAGGCGATGAAAAAAATGAATATTCAAAATCAGGATTTAACGAAACTGCTATCTGGGAGGTTGAGTGGATATCTGAAGACAAGATAAAATTATACGCTCCAGCCTATGATGATGAAGAATATTACATAGATGTTCCAAAATAAAGAAGATGACTAAATATAAGGAGACTAGATTATGAGAAAAATCAGGAGCTTTGTTGCACTTGGATTAGTGGCATGCTGTTTTATAGGATGTGGCAAAAAGACAGATGATACTAAGGGGGACTATGACAAGCCTGCAGAGCCATCAGTAGCTACAGAAACTGAAGCCAGCATGGAAGCAGAAAATACTGATTCTAACGAAATAGCAGTTATTGAAGGATTTGGTGACTATGTAACTTCTATTGATAACCTTGAGATACCAGAAGGAACAAGAATAGTTGCCTTAGGCGAAGCCTCTCACGGAAATAGCGAATTCCAGCAATTAAAAACAGAAGTATTTAAAGTACTTGCAGAGAAATATGATATAAGAACCTTAGTTATAGAAGGTGACTTTGGTGGCTGCACTTTAGTTAATGACTATATACTTGGCGGCGAAGGCGATGCTGAGGAACTTACAAAACATCTTGGCTATAGACTTTATAGAACAGACGATATGATGGGACTTATTACATGGATGCATGAATACAACGAGTCTGCTCCTGATGATAAGAAGGTTCGTTTATATGGTATGGATGTTCAAAAGAGTATGGATAATATCCAGGTGTTAAAAGATTTCTATAGTAAAGTTGATGAGACTAAGGCTAAGGAAGTTTCTGATAATCTTGATTTACTATTTGGAACAGAAGAAGATGGTTATGATAAAGAGAAAATCGATGAGATTATAGAATATACAGATTCCTTAGTTACCGATATATCTGATAATGCTGAAGATTATATAGCTGCAACTGACCAAGACCAGCAATTTAGAGCTATGCTTGCAGCTGAATCACTTAATTATTATATTATTCTTCTTGAAAAAGAAGGTGGCAGCAATAAGTATAGAGATTGTGCCATGAAGGTTATTGTGGATCAGGTTCTTGAATATGAAGAGAAGAACCACTCTACTGAAATTATGATGTCATGTCATAACGGACACATGACAAAGAATAATTCATCACCCGCAACATTTTTGGGAACTGATTTGTATGATGAGTATGAAAGTGCCTACTTTGCAATAGGAACAGACTTTTATATATCAAATTGCAACTTGCCAGATAAGGACGGAAGAATAGTTGTAGAGTTTATCGGTGATGATCCTTTAGCATATAGCATGAAGGATAGTGATTTAGATAAGGGGCTTCTGACATTTTCTAATGTTGAAGAGGGTACAACTCTTTACGAAGTTATTAATTCAAAGATTTCCACAGGAAGTATAGGTGAGTACTATCAGGCTGGCATGAATGCTATTAAGCCAATGTACGAGATAAGATATGCACCTGTAGATATGTATGACGCTATGATATTGTATTATGAAGTAAATCCAACGGAGATATGGGAATGAAAAAAGTATTAGCAATTCAGGGAAGCTTTAGAAATAACGGAATCACAACTACTATGCTTAACTATGCAGTTGATGAGGCTAAAAAAGCTGGACATGAAGTGGAATATATTAAACTTCATGATAAGAATATTAATTATTGCAAGGGCTGTAGAAAGTGTTTTGAGACAGGAGAATGTGTCTTTAAGGATGATGATATGGCAGGGATATCAAAATCTATTAAGGATGCAGATGTAATTATTCTTGCAAGTCCTGTTTACTGGGCCAATGTACCTGCAGTGGTTAAGAATATGTTTGATCGTATGTCTGGAACATCTATGGAAGAAACTAATACATTTCCAAAGCCAAGACTTTCAGGTAAAAGATATATTCTATTAACTGCATGTAGTACTCCTATGCCTTTTGCAGAAATATTTGGTCAGACATCGGGACTTAAAAGAAATGTTAAAGAGTACTTCAAAACTTCAGGAATCAGATGCATAGGCACAGTTACCTGTGGCAATACCACAAAGTGCAAAGAAGTTCCAAAAGCGAAGTTTAATAAAATTAATAAATTAATTAATAAAATTTAGTAAAATAGGTGAAGTGATTCGGAGGATGAATTATTGGATAAAATATGGGAAGAAATGCATAAGGCTGCAGAAGCAGTTCTTGGGGCAGTAACAATCTCAGATTATGTAACAGCAGGAGAAGTATCAGCTGCTGTACTTTCAAAGTCGGGAAAGATATATACAGGTGTATGTATAGACACATGCTCAACTTTAGGAATATGTGCTGAGCGTAATGCAATATTTAACATGATTACAAATGGAGAATATGAAATAGACAGAGTATTATGTATCTCACCTAATGAAGGCAAGGGAGCGCCTTGCGGAGCTTGTCGTGAACTTATGGTTCAGCTTATGCCAGGAAGATACCATGATATCGATATTATGATTGATTACTCTAAAGGCAAAGTTATGAAGCTTGGAGAGCTTACCCCACAGTGGTGGATTGACTAGTTTGTATCTATAAAATGTAGTGGGAGATAGAAATGAAGAATTCAAGATTACCTTATTTACTTCCAATAAGATCGATAATATTTATTTTAATATTTTTATTTGGTTCTATTTTTGTGGGAAAAGAATTAAGTGATATTACCAATTGGTGGACGATAGTAGCGACAGTTGTTAATTTTATCACTATTTTTATACTGGTTATTGCTGCCAAGAAGAATGGTATGTCTTATCTTGAACTGATTAATTATAGAAAAGGTACCACTAAGGTTAAAGAAGTAGTTCTTATATCCATAATGATTCTATTGGTTGGAATGGGAGGAATGTATCTTGCAGGTTACCTATGTTACGGAGTAATACCATATGCTTCGCCTATGATGATAGAACCGGTGGCAATAACACTGGCTATAATTAATGTCTTTCTTCTTCCTGTTACAACAGCTTTGGCTGAGGATGGTCTTTATCTTGGATGTGGTGTAAATAGGATAGAGAATAAAGCCGCGGGTATTATTGTTCCGGCCTTCTTCTATGCATTGCAGCACTGCTTTATTCCTGTCCTTCTAGATGGAAGATATTTTATTTACAGATTCATTTCCTATTTACCATTAACAATAATATTATGCTGCTATTACCAGAAAAAGAAGAATCCAGTACCTATTATGATAGGCCATGCTATTATAGATTTGATGACCGTGGCATGGGTTTTGGCAACATCAATGGTGCCAGGATTCTATGAAACTATGTGTAATATGGCAAAGTAATTTGAGATTTTCAATTTATATAATTAATTTAGAGTGAGATAACCAGAGATGGTTATCTTTTTTTATCTTAAAAAATTTTGAAAAGTACCATAAATACAATAATAATCATTCGTATATAACATAAACGTATATTTTATAGGCATGAGAAGACGTTATAAAGATTTGGAGGAACAGGATTATGAAGAAAAAAATAGCTTTTAGTTTGTTAATAGGGATGATGGTATTTGCCACTGGCTGTGGAAATAAGGAAACAGATAAAGGTGGCAGGGATAGAATTGATACTAATACACCTGATAGTGTAACAGTTGATTCAACTGATGTTTCTCAGGAGGTTGATGAGCCGTATGTTTCACAAGATCCTAATTCATCTAATTTTAATCATGGACATTCAATCGATGAGGCAGGTGGTGACAGATATAGAGAGATAGACAGATCCTATGATTTAGTAATTCATGATTCTAATGAAGCTAAGGATTATCTCCTAGATAATATACAGCCTCAGGATAGTAAGATATCTTTAAAATTAACAGATACTTCTGATGATGACCCTGGAGCTTATATGTGGTATGAGTTTACTGTTTATTATGACAACATTATTGTTGAGGGGGCTAATTATACAGTAATTGCATTTACTGATGGTTCTATTATTGAAGGTAGAACAGAAGTATTCGACTGCAGCTTTGCTGACAGAAACAATATTCTTTCAAGTGATGATATAATTGATAACTATAAGACACAATATTACGACGACAGAGATTACGACTATGTAGACGAGTATTACTATTTTTCAGGCGGCTTTGATGAGTGTCCATACGTATATGTTTATAGACACGATAGTACAGACGTGCTTGATTGTATAACATTAACTCTTAATGCTAAGACTGGCGAAAGAGTTGGATACCGTCCAGATGCAATTGATTAACAAAGACATTAATTGTGAATAAAGGAGAGATAATATGAATCAGAATAATAATTACATACCACAGGATAACAAAGAGGCTATGCTTTTAGATCTTAATAAGAAAGCAAAGACAGGAAACATCTTAAGGGGAATAGGAATCGGTGTGTTTGTAGCCTTTGGAGCAGCAAGCATAATAATGCAGATTCTTAACGCAAAGAAAATAGATAAGGTTAATGACAATCTTACAGATATTCAGGATACAGTAGATGATATTTCAGGCGATGTTTATGACATCATGGAACAGGGATGTGATGGCGGCTATAAACTGCCTGATTATGATGATTATTATAATAATAACAATAATAATGACGATCCAATTTATCCAGTTTCAGAAAAACCAGTAGTCTATATTTATGATAACCAGCCAGGGCGTCAGGTAGAGGTTAGCCTTAAGCTTAACGACTCAGATATGACTAGTATGTGGCCAAAGGCTGATAATATTCAGGATAATGAATATACATGGAATGTAACTACATCTGATGATGGTAAGATTTTTGATAACTCTGGAAATGAATATTCATATATTTTCTGGGAAGCATCTAACTATAAGTACACATCGTTTGACCAGGGCTTCTGTGTAAAGGGCAGTGATACTGCAGACTTCCTTCGAGAGAAGCTTAGCGAGATAGGTCTTACACCAGAAGAATATAATGAGTTTATCGTATACTGGGCACCACAGATGGAGAATAATGAATATAACATTATCCGTTTTGAGGGCTTAGATCCAGATGATGAATATAACAACCAGTACCAGTTATCAGTAACAGATGGTGAGAATGACATTGCAGACAGCACACTTCGAGTATTTATGGTATGGCAGGCAGCTGATGAATATCAGGAGATTGAACCACAGTCATTCCAAACATTCGAAAGAGAAGGTTTCACTGTAGTAGAGTGGGGCGGAACAGAGGTAAAATAAACCACATTAAGGAGATAACCTAATTGGTTATCTCTTTTTTTGAACTTTTTAGAAAACCCTCCATAAAAATATCTGATTGCATTCGTATATATAACATAAGCGATTAACGTGCGTTAAAGGATAAATGTAAAAGGAGATTTATTTATGGAACAGAATATGAACAACAATAATAACATGTCTCAGGACAACAAAGAGGCACTGCTTAGAGAACTTAATAAGAAGGCAAAAACAGGAAATATCTTAAGAGGAATTGGAATAGGTGTATTTACAGCTTTTGGTGCCACAAACATCATAATGCAGTCTATTAATACTCATACGCTGGATAAGGTTAATAACAATCTTTCTGAGATTCAGGATACAGTAGATGATATTTCAGGTGATGTATTAGACATTATGGAGCAGGGCTGTAATGGTTCAGATTTTACAATTGATAATATTGATCCAAGAGATGCAAGAGCTTTAAAACCGGTACTCTACATATATGATGACCAGCCAGGGCGTCAGGTAGATGTTAGCCTTAAGCTTAACGATTCAGATATGACTACTATGTGGCCAAAGGCTGATATTATTCAGGATAATGAGTACACATGGAATGTAACTACATCTGATGATGGTAAGATTTTTGATAACTCTGGTAATGAATATTCATATATTTTCTGGGAAGCATCTAACTATAATTACTCATCATTTGACCAGGGCTTCTGTGTAAAGGGCAGTGATACTGCAGAGTTCCTTCGTGAGAAACTTAGGGAGATAGGACTTACACCAGAAGAATACAATGAATTTATCGTATACTGGGCACCTCAGATGGAGAATAATGAATATAACATTATCCGTTTTGATGGCTTGGATCCTGATGATACATATAATAACCAGTACCAGTTATCAGTAACAGATGGTGAGAATGACCTTGCAGACAGCACACTTCGAGTATTCATGGTATGGCAGGCTGCTGATGAATATCAGGAGATTGAACCACAGGAATTTGAACCATTTGAAAGAAATGGCTTCACTGTAGTTGAATGGGGCGGAACAGAAGTAAAGTAGATAGTTTCACGACTTTCGAGTTTTTTACAGTTTGAAAATTTGCAGGGTGACTAATCTGGAATGTGATTCCAGATTAGTCTTTTTTTAAGCCTTGTATTGCTGATAAGGATATTATTTTCGTATAGATTTTCGCTGGAGTTTTTGGGGGGAAGAATGATATCAGTGTGATTTTGTATTTTTTGGGTGTTTACCGTAATATAGTATATGGACCGGCTATATAATAGAATGAAGGAAATCATTTTAAGGATTTTTCACTTCGTACAGCCAAAGCTTACAGTTGGATTTTAAGATAAGAAAGGATAATTTATTTTGACTAATATTGGACTTATAATAGCGATTATCAAAGTCGGGCTTATGGCCGTTGGTTTTTTCAATAATCAGTATGAGACCAAGGCTCAAAATGATATAGAAGAATTAGTATATGAATATGAAACTGAATCTGAAGACGAAAATGTCACCACAAATGTTGATAATGCAAATGGGCAGTATGCCTTAGAATATGGTGTATATCTTTCGGATGAATATGATGAGTTACCTAGTGATGTAAGCTGTAAAACTATCGTTATTGATGCTCAGTATTATAGTAAAGAAGAGGTTGCGGCACTTAAGAAGACTAACGGAACAGTTCTTTCTTACCTTAATATTGGTTCTATAGAAGACTTTAGGGATTATTATAACGATTATCAGGATTTGATTCTTGGACCTTACGAGAACTGGGATGGAGAATATTGGATAGATGTATCTGATCAGCAGTGGCAGGATTTTATAACAGAAGATATTGCTACCTCTTTAATCAATAAAGGGGTTGACGGTTTCTTTATTGATAATACTGACGTATATTATTTTTATCCTGATCAGGATATATATAACGGTGTCACATCAATCCTAAAGTCCCTAAAAGGGAAAAAAATGCAGGTTATAATTAATGGCGGCGATACATATGTCTCAAAATATCTCGAAGAAAACGGTTCATTAGATCCTGTTTTGGATGGAGTAAATCAGGAAAGTGTATTTTCATCTATAAACTGGGATGACGAATCATTTGAAGAAAATGACCAGGAGTCTAAAGAATATTTCCTTGATTACCTTTCTGATGTCGCTTCTGATGGAAAGAAGGTCTTTCTTTTGGAATATACTACAGATGAGTCCTTGATTCAGACAATCAAGGAACAGAGCAGTAAACTGGGATATACAACATATATCTCGGACAGTTTGGAATTAGATTAATCCTTTGTGTTTTTCCACTATAATATTCTAAAAACAGATTCGTATATAACATAAATGGACAATTAATAGATGTGAAGATGAGGACTTATGAGAGATGGCTTATTTAATTAGCGCTTATTTTGCTTCAGATGCCAATCATATATTAGAACGCTACATAAGAGATATTTCAATCAAGTCTGGGAATGGTTTTATGATAGAAAATCATGTTCCGCCACATATGACTATTAGCTCTTTTGAAGCTAGAAGTGATGAAGTAGCTAAGGCAGTTTTTGAAAGAATCCAATCAAAGCTAAGGACAGAGGAAATTTTTATTCCTGCAATTGGTGTATTCTTTCCAAGTGTTATATATGCAGAAGCAGTTCAGAACTTATATTTGTATGAGTTAAGCAAGCTAGTATATGAAGAACTTTTAAAATACGAAGGGATAATTGTTAGCAGATATTACCAGCCTTTATCCTGGATTCCTCATGTGACCTTAGGCAAGACTTTGGATGAGGAGCAGTTAAGAGAAGCATTTACATATCTGCAAAAGAATTTTTCTCCAATCAAAGCAAGAATACAAGGATTCGGTCTTGCAAAGACAAATCCACATAGAGATATATTAAAGACGAAGATGGAAGAGAATTTAGGCTAGTAGATTAACTGGAGCGTCTATGATAGCAGAACTAAAGCAAACAGAAAAAGAACATATCTATTACAGAGTTAAAAATTACATGAAAGAGGAGGAAGAAGAAACATGGATAATTTTATGAATGGTAGACCTGATTTCTCTAATAATGAGGCATTACAGAGGGAAATCAGTAAAAAACTTACAGTAGGTAACATTTTACGTGGTATAGGAATAATTGCTGTTACTACACTTGGCGTACTTAATCTAGTTGTACAATTACAAAATGTTAATGCCACAAAGGATCTTAATGAAGATATAAATGATATACAGGAGACTGCGGAAGATATACAGAAGACTGTAGAGAGTATAGCTTCTGATGTATACGATATTATGGAACAGGGGTGCGAAGGCAATAATATTAAGATTCTTGATCCACGTACTACTGCAGATAAGCCAGTACTATATATCTATGATAATGAACCAGGTCGTCAGGTTCATACAAGTTTAACACTACATAACTCTGAGATGTTATATATGTGGCCGGAAGCTGGAAAGAACGATGGTAAGGAATACAGCTGGGATATGATAACATCAGCAGATGGAACACTCTTCGACAATGCTGGTAATGAATATTCATACATATTCTGGGAAGCTACTGGCTATGACGATTATAAATTTGACCAGGGATTCTGTGTGAAGGGTAGCGATACTGCAGAGTTCTTAAGAGATAAGCTTGAAGAAATAGGACTTACTCCAGAAGAATACAATGAGTTTATTGTATATTGGATGCCAAAGATGCAGAATAACGAGTATAACCTTATTACATTTGAAGGTTTAGACCCTAATGATGAATACAATAAACAGTATGAGCTTAGCGTAACAGATGGGGAGAATGATTTAGTAGATAGCCAGCTTAGAGTATTTATGGTATGGCAGGCTGCAGATGAATATCAGGAGATTGAACCACAGGAATTTGAAACATTTGAAAGAGATGGTTTCACAGTAGTAGAGTGGGGTGGAACAGAAGTTAAGTAATTACAGTGTATATTTGAGCTAAATCTGTGTGTGAATGCAGGTTTAGCTCATTTTTTATATAATATAATAGACTTAATTAAGTAAATTGGGGAGATTAATTTATGGGAGATATAACACTTAACAACCAGCCACATATGAAGCCACAAGCAGAAGCTAACAAGTGTCCAAGCTGCGGCGCTTCGGTTTTATCTGAGGTATGCCAATTCTGCGGAACATATGTTGGACAAGTTTCTACTTTAGATTTGGCTGCTGAATATCCTACACGCGAATGTAAGAATGCAAAATTATCTTTCTGGGGTGCTGGGGTTCCTTTTGTAGTTATGATGGTTTGCATATGTGTAGGGGTATATAAGATTTTACCTCTAATTCTTGTAAAGGATATAGGTTTAGATAGAGAAGCTCAGAGTATGGTTAATATGTTTGGACTTATGTCGGCGGCTCCACTTGTTCTTGTAGCTGCTATCTCAGCAATAATATTCTTTTACAACTTCATAGCATTTATAAAGGTCACTATTAAGGGGACTAGTTTAAATGGAACCATATACGGCTATATGGATGACACAGTTGCATATAATGGAGTAAACGGACAAAAGGTTAAGATTTTAGTAAATACCAGTCAAGGAAAACGTTTTATTATTATGCCTCTTAAGGTAACTAATAAACCTTATCCTGTTAACAGTAACGTGTCAGTAAAAGTGTTAGAAAACAAAGTTTTAATTAAGACAGGCAAATATACTTGGTAAATAATAATAGGTGTTGCTATGAATCTTGCAGTTTTGTTGGCTATAATACAACTTTTACTTGTTACGATATGCGTTTATTTGCTACTTAGGCAAGTGGGAGTGCTAGCGAGAAATAAAAGTAAAATGCTTAAGAATAAAACTGTATTTTTAGATATAGGGACTATTGCATTAATAATTATATATTCTATTGTAAATATTGGGACTGTTTGGGGATGTTTAGATGCAAGTAATGTGAAGTTATTAAACAACCTTTCATTAAAAGCATATGATATAGCTATTAAGGTTTTTGGAAGAGAAAAGGGCTGTGACTTTATTTGGGATTTGGAATTTACTTCTTGTTGGTTTGCTGAAAAGTTTAGAAATATCATATTCTTTGTAATTGTTACGGTTCTTATAATTATATCTGGCATAAAAAGAAAAAAAGATAATAAGCTTAATAAAGTTCTCTTTGTGTATTATTTATTAAGCTTTATTTTTATGTCTATTATAGCTTTTTATGCATCACCTAAGTTCTTAACATATTTTTATGACTTAGGTGAATAATGTCCATGTTGCAGCAACAAGCAGGGTACATATTCACAAAAGATGCATATACAGAGGACGCCCATTAATTGAGGTGAACTTAAGAGTAAAATCAGTGAAAAAGCAGACTGAATGGGTGAAAACACGTCAGCCTGCTTTTTTTAATATAATATAGTGTATGAAAAAATGTAATTATGGGAATAGGAGTTTTATATGGAGTTTTGGGATTGGTTTATGATATTTCAAGCTTTGCTTGCTTCTGTATGTGTAACAGCGTTCATTGTATATGTTGGTACACTAATAGAAAACAAAAAATATAATAATACCAATAAAATGGAAAATAAAATTATCTATTTAGATGTAGCTGTTATTGTACTAAGTTTAATATATTACTTGGGAAATATTGCTACAGTATTGGGATTTGTGGAAGAAATTAGATTATTTCCATATCATTACCCTCTTGATGAAATAGAATCTATTATTGTTAACACCTTTGGAAATTATCATGGAGAGGACTTTGTTATTAGCTTAGAATTAGAAAATACTTCTTTATGGTTTGCTCATGTAAATTTCATTTTTTTTATAATATTAGCAATTCTAATGATTCATTCATTTATAACTAGAAAAAAGCTGAATAAGATTAATAAAATCATTTTAGGTTATTATATATTTAGTTTTTTAATCATTGCTTTTATTACTTTTGGTGCATCGCCGGTTTATATAGAGTATATAGAGAGTGAATGGAGCGTTTGAGCAAGCGGTTTTTATCTCCTTACTCCGGATACCATTCACCGATTCTGTTTTCGATAATATAATCAATGATTTTTCTGCCGTAAGGAATGGCGTCCTTAGGATTGCTAAAAGCAGGAGGATTATCGTGATTTCCATGTATTTTATCAAACATATCTTCAGTATAGAGTGTTACTTCTGCGACTTGATATGTTTGATTATCATTTGGCGAAATTGGTTTAATAATATAGAATTTAGA
>JAEEGJ010007831.1_pt1 | contig 30059 bp, 20 predicted proteins | sample 8958761 | NCBI WGS metagenome assembly JAEEGJ01 (sample SAMN16246546, study PRJNA631951) | gut metagenome | biome: gut microbiome; feature: rumen; material: RS-attached | host: Bos | place: Iran: Karaj | collected 2018-10
CAAGGACACGAGCGTTCCCGTCGCCGCCCAGGTGACCATCGTCATGGAGGAGGATGCTAACGTACTGGAAGCCGCCGTGGCAACCGGTATGTACACCGTGGACCGTCGTCTCAACACCGGTTCCACCGTCAAGATTGACGCAGCCGAGAGCAACATCGCCGGTATGGCCGATATTTCCCGTTCCCTGGAAGGCCGCGCTGCCGGTGTGTCCGTGCAGAACGTGTCCGGTACCTTCGGTACGGCTCCTAAGATCCGTGTCCGTGGTGCTACCTCCATCTATGGTTCGTCCAAGCCTCTGTGGGTCGTGGACGGTGTCATCATGGAAGATGTTATGAACGTATCTGCCGACGACCTCTCCTCCGGTAATGCCAATACCCTCATCTCTTCTGCTATCGCAGGTCTGAACTCCGACGATATCGAGAGTTTCGACATCCTCAAGGACGGTTCAGCTACCTCCATCTACGGTGCGCGCGCAATGGCGGGCGTTATCGTCGTTACCACCAAGCGTGGTAAGGCCGGTCAGAGCCGCCTGAGCTATACGGGAGAGTACACCTACCGCCTAAAGCCTTCTTATGACACCTTCAACATAATGAACTCCCAGGACCAGATGGCTATCTACCAGGAGCTCGAGCAGAAGGGTTATCTGAACTACGCGGAGACTGCGAACGCCTCCAACAGCGGTATCTATGGCAAGATGTATCAGTTGATTACCGAGTACGATGCCTCCAGCGGCAAATTCGGTCTGGCCAACACCCAGGAGGCAAGGAACGCCTATCTGCGTGCAGCCGAGTACCGCAATACCGACTGGTTCGATCTCTTGTTCACCAACGCCATCCAGCACAACCATTCGGTGAGTGCCTCCGGCGGTTCCGAGAAGGGTACCTACTACGCTTCGCTTTCCGTGCTGGAAGATCCGGGTTGGAGCCTTCAGAGCCGGGTGAACCGTTACACCGGCAACTTGAACGTCAGCCATAAGATCAACGAGAAACTGACCGCCAACCTCATCAGCAACGCCTCCTACCGTAAGCAGCGTGCTCCCGGTACCATCAACAGCGAGGCTGACGTGGTGACCGGAGAGGTCAAGCGCGACTTCGACATCAACCCGTACTCCTACGCGTTGAATACTTCCCGCGCCCTCGACCCCGACGTGTTCTATACCCGCAACTATTCCAAGTTCAACATCAAGCACGAGCTCGACAACAACTACATCGACCTTGCAGTGGCCGACTTCCGTATCCAGGGAGAACTCCGCTACAAGCCCATCAAGGAATTGGAAATCAGCGCGCTCGCTGCTTATAAGGCTATTACTACTTCGACGGAGCACTACATCCGCGACGAAGCTAACCAGGCCTTGGCGTACAGGGAGATGAGCACTGCGGCCATCCGCGATGCCAACCCCTTCCTTTACAAGGATCCTGACCATCCTTACCAGAAGAAAATCACGGTGCTGCCCGACGGTGGTATCTACGACCGTTCCGACTATGTTATGAACGGTTGGGACATACGTGCCACCGCACAGTACAACAAAACCTTCAACCGCGACCATATCGTGAGCCTCTTTGGCGGTACCGAGGTCAACAACCTCGACCGTCACGGCAGCACCTTCCGCGGCTGGGGTATGCAGTACGGCTTCGGTGAAATAGCCAACTACTACTATCTGGTGTTCAAGAAGGGTGCTGAGGACAACAGCCAGTACTATACCTTGGAAAATAAGTGTGACCGTGCTGCTGCATTCTTCGCCAACGGAACCTACTCCTACAAGGGTAAATACACCATCAACGGTACATATCGCTACGAGGGCAGCAACCAGCTCGGAAAGTCTCGCACCGCCCGTTGGATGCCTACCTGGAACGTGTCCGGTTCCTGGAATGCACACGAGGAGGAGTTCATGAAGTCACTCTATCCTACCGTAGCCCACTTCACCCTAAAGGCTTCCTACTCCCTTACCGGTGACCGTCCTAACGTGTCGAACGCTGCTGCGATCATCAAGGCGAACAATCCTTGGCGTCCTTTCTCCAGTGACAAAGAGTCTGCTCTTTACTTGGAGGATATTGCCAACTATGACCTGACCTACGAGAAGAAGCACGAGCTCAATATCGGAACCGAAATCGGACTCTTCGACAACAGGGTCAATTTCGTGGCCGATGTTTACAAACGAGACAACTTCGACCTCATCGGCCCTGTCACCACCCAGGGAATCGGCGGTTTCCGCGAGAAACTTGGAAACGTCGCTGCTATGAAGTCTCACGGTTATGAGATCTCCCTTACCACCAAGAATATCGAAGGTAAGAAGTTCTCCTGGACCACCAACTTCATCTACTCGCATTCCAAGAACACGGTTACCGACCTCAAGAGCAAGAGACGCGTGTTCGACCTTATAGCCGGAAGCGGTTTCGCACTCGAGGGCTATCCTGTGCGCAGCCTCTTCTCCTATAAGTTCGACGGCCTCACCGAGGAAGGTCTGCCTACCGTCATAAGCGAGCAGGGCGTGAAGACCGTAACCGACGTATATTTCCAGGAAAGGGATCCCGAGTGCATCAAGAATCTCGAGTATTCCGGCAGCGTGGATCCTACCGACGTAGGTTCCATCGGGAATGTCTTCTCCTATGGCGGATTCAAGCTGAATGTCTATATCACCTACTCCTTCGGTAACGTAATCCGTATGGACCCTGTGTTCCGTAATTCCTACGACGACCTCGACTCCATGCCCCGTGAGTTCAAGAACCGTTGGATGGTGCCTGGCGACGAAACCAAGACTGACGTCCCCGTGATAGCCAGTTCCTGGCAGAACTACCAGAACAAGCAGCTCAGCTATGCTTACAACGCATACAACTATTCCACTGCCCGTATAGCCAAGGGCGATTTCGTGCGTCTGAAGGAGGTCTCCCTCAGCTACGACTTCCCCGGCAAGGTTGCCAAGAAGCTCGGTATGAACACCCTGGGCATGAAGGTCCAGGCTACCAACCTCTTCCTGCTCTATGCCGATTCCAAACTTAACGGACAGGATCCTGAGTTCTTCAACACCGGCGGTGTTGCAGTTCCTCTTGCAAAGCAGTTCACTTTTACGCTCAGGATTGGGCTCTGATATTAGGAGGAAAAGATTATGAAAATGAATAAAGTGAAAAATATCGCAGTTCTCCTTGCAGCCGCCCTTCTTACGATGGCGTGCAACAAGTTCCTGGACAAGATGCCGGACAACCGTACCGAAATCGACAACCAGGATAAGATTCGCGCCCTGCTGGCGTCGGCATATAATAGCAACACCTATCTGAAATTCAGCGAGTATATGTCCGACAATGTCGACAATATAGGAGACGACAATCCCGGAACCAATCGCTTCGTCGAGCAGTGCTATCATTGGGAGGATATTACCGAAATTACCAATGATTGCCCTACCTATTTTTGGAGTGATTCATATCTCGCGATTGCGCACGCAAACCAGGCCCTGCTTGCAATACAGGAACTGAGCGGATGCGAGGATGAACTTGACCCCGAAGCCGTTGAGGCTGCCGGTCTTGCCCCTGAGATGGCTGAGGCCCTGCTCTGCCGTGCCTATGCCCATTTCATGCTGGTGAACTTCTTCTGCCAGAACTACAACGCCGAGACTTCCGACAAGGACCTTGGTGTTCCCTATATGAAGGGCATTGAGACGCATCTGAATCCTCAGTACGAAAGAGGTACCGTGGCCGGAGTCTATAAGAATATAGAGAAAGACCTCGAGATTGCCCTCGAGTACGTGAATGACAGCTATTACAAAGTGCCTAAATACCACTTCAACGTGCGTGCTGCCTATGCATTTGCGGCAAGGTTCTACCTCTTCTACGAGAAGTGGGACAAGGCCGAGGCTTGCGCTTCGCGCTGCCTTGGCTCTTACCCTGCCCAGGTGCTCCGCAACTGGCAGGCCCGTTCATCGATGGCACATAATATAGATGTGCTGTCCAATGACTTCATCTTGTCGAAGTACGATGCCAACCTTATGCTTATGACTGCATTTACGAACTTTGGATATGAGTTCGGAAACCCTGGTTTGAGCAAGTTCTCGCACAACTCCTTCCTCTCTTTCACCGAGGTCTCCTATGCAAAGAATGTGTGGGGTAATTCTCAGAGCGGATGGCGTAACGTGAGCAGCTGGTATTGGGATCCGCCCGTGTGGTACAATGGTTCCACCTTCGACCAGATCGCTTTCTGGAAGATCCCTTATCTCTTCGAATACACAGATCCGGTGGCCGGAATCGGTTATCATCGTGCCGTTTTCCCTGCCTTCACTACCGACGAAACCCTGCTTACCAGGGCCGAAGCGCGCGTGATGCAGCATAAGTACGACGAAGCAGCTGCCGACCTCAATATCTGGGCCCACAATATTATCAAGCCCAGCTATTTCTCCGGCACCCTCACTCCCGAGTCGATAAAGGCTTTCTATTCGGCAATCGCTTACTGGACTCCGGATGTGCCCACCATCAAGAAGCATCTCAACCCTTCTTTCTTTATCGGAGAAGAAAATGAGATGATGGAGAGTATGCTTCAGTGCGTACTTGGATTCAAGCGTATCGACCACGTGGCCCAGGGCCTCCGTTGGCTGGATATCAAGCGTTATGGCATCGAAATCACCCGCCGTACGCTTCAGCCCGACCCTGCTGCAGGGCAGTACGATGCCGCATTCAAGATTCTGGACGGTCAGGTGGATATCCTTACCAAGGATGATCCTCGTCGTGCCCTCCAGATCCCTCAGGACGTTGTTTCTGCCGGCTTGGAGCCTAACCCTCGTAACTAAAACAAGGAGGAAGCTATATGAAAAAATTACTTTATATACTTACGGCTGTTTCCTTCGCTCTTCTGAGCGCTTCCTGCACCCAGAAAGATGCAATCGAGGCCGAGTCCATAATTAAAGATTCGGCAATCGAGCAGAACGATTTCGACAAGTGGCTGGAGCTTAATATGCTTAGGCCCTACAATATCGAATTCAAGTACCGCTTTGCGATGAACGAATCCGACAGGGGTTTCTATACCGTTCCTGCCTCGATCGAAGGATCGATTATCTATGCACACCTGGTAAAATACCTCTGCATCGATTCGTATGACGAGGTTGCCGGAGTGCATTTCACCCGTGGATACTTCCCCAAGATGTTCTTCCTTATTGGTGAATGGGAGTACTTGAACAATGGTAACATAATTCTCGGTACCGCCGAAGGCGGCAAGAAGATTATGCTTGCCGGCGTGAACGATCTTCCCTTGGTTTTCGATTATTATTCCGGCGATGAACTTGGTGAGCATCTTAACCACTACTACATCAAGACCATCCATCACGAGTTTACCCATATCCTGAACCAGGTTAAGGCTTACACCGATGACTTTATGAACGTAACGCCCTCTACCTATGTTTCCGATGCCTGGTCCGACACCGACGATTACAATCTCGGACGTGGATACATTACGGCTTATGCCCAGAGCGAGCACCGCGAGGATTTCGCCGAGCTGCTGTCGGAGTACATAGTCCACTCTCCCGAGTGGTGGGAGGCCCAGCTGCAGCAGGCTAATTCCGAAACGGCTCAGGTCCGTAAAGAGAACCCTGATGCTCCTAACGGAAGGGAAGTCATCGAGACTAAGATTGAGATAGTGCGAAATTATATGTCCGAGAGCTGGGGCATCGACATTGATGTGCTCCGTGGTGTTATCGGCCGCCGTCTCAACGACGTGGAAGCCGGCAAGGTTGATTTGAATACCGTAGCAATATAGGAGGAGAAAGATATGAAAAAGATAGTATATGTTTTTGCAGCGGCTGCACTTCTGCTAATGCCTTCCTGCCAGCAGTTCGAGCCCGAAATCTTCGAAGAATCGGCTGCAGAGCGTGCCAATTCTTTCCTCGCGGATATACGTGAGACTTTGGTAGCAGAGCAGTACGGATGGACCCTGGATTATTATCCCAAGAAGGATTTTGCAGGTACGACCTATGCGCTTAAATTTACTTCGCAGCAGGTTACCGCCATTCACGAAAGCGACCCTTCGGTGAGTGAAACATCGACCTATGCGCTTAAATACGACAACGCCTCCGTCCTTTCGTTCGATACTTATAATTCCATACTTCACAAGTATGCAACACCCAGCGATAGAGAGTACCAGGCTAAGGGAGGAGACTTCGAATTCGAAATCCGCGGCTTCAACAAGGAAACCAAGGAAATCAAGCTCGTAGGCAAGCGTTCCCGTAACACCTGCACTCTCCGTCCTCTTAAGAAAGAGGGCAAGGGGTACCTGGAGGATGTCAACGCTTTCAAGAAAGCCATGAAATACCCTGCAGGAAAAGCAACGATCGAAGGGGTCGAGTATGAAGCTTACCTCAATTCCGGCAACCGTTCGATGTCGATCGGCCCTAAGGGCGCTTCCAGCGATTCTACTCAGACCGTCCGTTATGTCCTGACGGGGAATACCATCCGTTTTATGCGGCCCTTCTCGCTTGGTGACAAGGAATTCAGCGAATGGACATATGATGCTGCCAACGAGACTTTTTCCGAGGGCGGAGTGACATTCCAAAAGTTCTTGCCTCCCGGATATATAACTTATGAGCAGTTCCTTGGCAAGTTTACCCTTAGCTACGGAAGCGGCAGAGGCAAGTTCACCGTTACCCTTGTCGAGAACGAAAAGGATAACTCCTTCAAGATGGAAGGTTTTTCCAATTTCTTCCAGCCTGTAATCGGCTATGATGGAGGGCGCGGACGCCTTACCTGGGAGAAGCAGACTATCGGTGGCAGTGGCTCTCTTGAATACATTCTTGCTCCTTGGGACAGCGATGCCGGTTATGTGACTTGGATAGATGGAGTCGGAGTGGTCGGCGCTGCAGTTGACAGCTCGGTGAATGATTTTGTGATAGAGTTCGTCGACAATGGAGTATGGGTGAACCACAAGGCCAACGGATGGCTTATCTGGTCGATGAATGGCAGCAGTAGCGCTGGTGCCGTCAGCTCCTGGACCATGGCGTCCGGCAGTAACCAGCTCCCTGGCGACATCACTATGACCAAGATTGTCGAATAACGGAAAAGATTGAATGCTATGAAGAAATACCTTTATATGATTTTGGCGGTCGTGGCCTCCCTGTTGTTCTTCTCCTGCGAGACGGAGCAGCCTACAGGAGAGAAGTACGCCGCCGCACCCGAGGTGGAGATCATCAGCAAAGATGATGTCTTCGCCGCCGAGGGTGGCAATGGAAAGATCGAGGTCAAAGCCGACGGGCCTGTATCCGCTAAGGTTACAGGCTCCTGGTTGGCCGCTTCCGTGTCCGGCGACGTAATCAACCTCAGCGCCGAGGCCAACGGATCGATCGAGTCCCGCTATGCCATTCTCGACATTACTTCCGGCAATGCCGCTTCTTCGCTCACCATCACTCAGTTCGGCCTTACCTCCGACAAGATATGGGAAGAGTCCTATGACTTCGCCTATAGCGGTGGTTCGGTTTCGCTGAACTACAGTGGAAGCGGAGTCGTGCACATTTCGATAATCGAAGGCAAGGAGTGGATCGACACCGATGTCGCAGATGGCAAGTTCATCATAAGCGCCAAGCCCAATGCATATAAGGCCCCCCGCGAGGGCAAGGTCAGTTTTGCAGTGGGCAAGAAGGACGCTGTCGAAGTCGGAGTGAAGCAAGCTGGCAATCCTGCCGGACTCAACCCCGGCGATCCCGAGCCTAAGGATTTCACCGTGGTCGATGCCTGGACTCCTAAGTACTATGGACTGTCCGATACCGACGATACCAAGGCAATAGTAGGAGTGGAGGCAGCCGAAGGATCTTCTGCCGGCCGCTACTTCATCAAGGTGGTTCCCGCTGCAGAGTACAATGCCGTTGGCGACCAGTACCTCTTCCTCAATGCCAAGGTTCACGGCTGGCTTGCCGAGAATCCTACAATTTGCAAGGATAGCGAAAAGATCGAAATAGATGCGCTCACCGTAGGTAACTATTTCATCTATGCCATAGGTGTCAACAACCAGGGTGCAATCAACTACAAATATGCTGTTGCTCCCGTTGCGGTCACCAAGGTCCTTTCTCCTTACGAGAAGTTCCTGGGCACCTGGCGGATTACCCGTGGCTCATATGAAGATACTTGGACGATAACCGAGAAGGTTCTCGACCAAAGTTACTCCATAACCGGTTTTGAATCGTTGGATGCAGATGCCGTCATTACTGCAACATTCAATGCTGCAGATAACACTATGGTAATCGCAGCTCAATCGAATGTCGGTACTTATACATTCACGAATTCCGGCGAACAAACAACCGTGACTCTTAGTCTTATGGGCGTTGTGGAGATGAGTGGACGTTTAGTTCCTGTAGGCGGTTCTTATACTATTTGCTCTGCAGCGATTACCGGAGATGGTGAAATGACCCTTTCTGCCGCAGATCCGATTAAGTTGTCCGATGGTAATACCTATGATATCGTTGGGGTTGAATTCTTCGGTAAAGAAGATCCGAATTCTAGTTCGGGCTGGACGTTTAATCATAGTACGCCCTCTAGATTCCCGTTCGTGGCTACTCAGCTTAGTCAGGGCGAAGGCTCCGGCGGTGGCGGCGGCGGTGGCGACACCACCGGCTACAACGCCTGGCTCGGCACCTGGAATGCAGGCGGCGGCAGGACCCTCGTATTTGCCCAGAAGACAGCCGGTACGGATTATACTGTTACCGATTCCGGTTTCTATGGATTCGAATACGTGGCGGAATATGATTCTAAGACGGGCGGTATTCTCCTCCACACCCATCTTGTGGGCATCGATGGTATCGATGAGTATTACTTCGGTGGTATCGATGGTGATAGTCTAAGGTTTGGCTCAGAGGATAGTGGCTATCTCATTGCCAAAGGTGTAATTGGTAACGGTGGCAGTTCTGCAACAATATCAGCTGTTCCTTTCGAGGGCAACGATGGAGGAACGGTCCAGGCTACCGCCCTTACCATCCTTGACTATCAGACGGAAGATAGTGCTGATTATGACAAGGGATGGTATGGACTCTCCGTCATCGAAGATTTTGCTATTCCTGCCAGCTTGAGTAAGGCCTCCGGCAGTTCAACGTCTGTACGTCGTGCGAATTCCATATCTATTTCGACTGGCGTTATCGAATCTTATTCCGCGGCCAAAAGCCATAAGTGGGTTAAGACCGCAAGAATCAGATAAGGCGTGAACAAGACTACTCTTCTTACGTCGGCGTTTCTCCTGCTTGCAGCGAGTTGCGCCAGGGAGAACCCCGGAAGGTTCGTACCCGCTTCGGAACAATCTGAAACTCAGGTCATTGCCGAAGAAACGCCGACCTATATAAATGTACTACTTGATGACGAGTTGACCTCCCTTGTGGAGGATCAGCTCGCATCGGGTATTTTGCGCACCAAGTCGGATGCGCTCAACAGCATTACCGAGGAACTCGGCGTGGAAAGCATGGTGCGTCTTTTCCCCTTCGCGGGAGAGTTCGAACCCCGCACCCGCCGGGAGGGCCTGCACCGCTGGTATAAAGTGACGCTCCCCGCGAGCGCCTCCGTAACCAAGGCAGTCAAGTCGTTCCAGGGCATTCCGGGTGTGGTTTCCGTCGAGGAACCTATCCCCGCCAAGCTCGACACCAACGACCCCTACTGGTCCGCCTCCGGGATGTGGGGCATCAACAATACTTCCAATCCCGGATACGATGTCAACTGCCAGCCCGTCTGGAACGAGTTCACTACGGGAGATCCCCGCGTGGTAGTGGCCGTGATCGACGGCGGTATCGCCATCGACCATCCCGACCTGGCGTGGAACTGCGTGGAAAGCGGGCACTACAATTATGTGCAGAACAACGGTAGCATACTCCCTCACTACCACGGCACCCATGTGGCCGGCACCATCGCCGCCGTTTCCAATAACGGTCTGGGCGTGGCCGGCATCGCCGGTGGCAATTATGCCAGGGGCAAGCACGGAGTGAAGCTGCTTTCGCAGCAGGTCTTCGAGGATTATCCCGACGGCCGTTCCTTCTCCGGCGACTTCGATACCGCCATCAAGGAGGCGGCCGACAAGGGCGCCCTCATCTGCCAGAACAGCTGGGGTTATATAATGGATCTCGACGACAATGGCACCATCAGTTCTCAGGAACTCAGCCGTGCCAAGTCGCTCTTCGAAAGCGTGTCATACACCTCCATCGCCCGTGCCATCGACTATTTTATAAAGTATGCGGGTTGCGACAACGACGGCAACCAGCTTCCGGGCAGCCTTATGAAGGGCGGCCTGGTGGTGTTTTCCGCTGGCAACGATGATATACAGTACGGTGTGCCCGGATGCTATTCCAAGGTGCTTGCCGTGGGTGCCATCACCAAGAGCGGCAACAAGTCGAGTTTCTCGAACTATGGCGATTGGGTGGACCTCTGCGCCCCGGGCAGTTCCATCATAAGCACCAACACCGACGGTGGCTACCAGACCCTTTCCGGCACCTCGATGGCCTGCCCTCACGTGAGCGGCGTGGCCGCTCTGCTGCTGTCGTATTTCGGCGGTCAGGGTTTCACTCCCGAAGAGCTCAAGAAGCGTCTTCTGGAGGGTGCCCGGCAGATATCCGTCTCTACCGGCAGCAAGCCTATAGGCCCTCTGGTAGATGCTTACAACTCCTTTATGGTGGGCGAAAACGTCGCCCCTCCTGTCCTGGATGCTTTCACGCTTACTCCGCAGGGGCATAATGTGAAGCTTAATTTCGACGGCAACAATGCCTATGGCTATCTTGTGCTTGCCTCCACCGATCGCAAGCAGGTGCAGAACGCCAATCTCAAGGACCCTCAGGGCAATGGCTTGATTGTCGGAAGAATCATCATATCCGAGGAATCCGAGCGCAATGCTCCCCAGGAGTACGTGCTCTCCGGCCTCACTCCCGACAGCGACTACTATGTGGCCGTGTCGTCTTTCAGCTACAACCGCAAGTACTCTCAGCTCTCCGAGATAAAGCTGGTCCACACCAACGTGAACGAGCCGCCCGTCGTGCAGATAGGGCGCGAGGGAGCGTTCCAGTTCCGCAATTTCGAGAGCATCGACATACCCTTCGCCATCGGCGACCCCGACGGAGATGAACTTAACGTGGATTTCCAGACCGACGGCCGCGCTAATTTCTCGTTGGGCGAGGATGGCAACTGGCACTTCAAGCTGCTCTGCCAGAGCGTCAAGGCTCCGGCAAGCTTCTCGGCCTCCCTTGTGGTTACCGACGGTTTCGGCGGCAGGGTGAGCCTCAAGCTGCCCTACAACGTGCTCGAGAATGTCGCGCCGGTGCTCGGCAGCGATGCTCCCAAGGTGTTGCTCGAAAAGGCGGGCGCCAAAGCCGAAATCGACCTTGACCGTTACTTCTCCGACGAAGACGGCGAGAAGCTTTCGTACCGCGTGGCTACTTTCGACAAGAAGGTGCTGGACGCTTCTGTGTCCGGGAATACTCTGTCTATAGTATCCAAGGGCGCGGAACTTTCCATCTGCGAGATCCGCATATCAGCCTTCGACAATATGGGCGCCAGCGCCCGTATGGACATACCCGTGCTGATCCGCCCCGCAGGCGAGTCCGTCTCCCTTCTGGAAGGCCAGGTGGTGAGCGACAAGCTTACCATACTTACCGGCATCGAGCCCGGCAAGGCTACGGTGAGCATAGTTTCCGTCACCGGTGCGGTGGTATTCCGCGCGGAGGGTACTTACAGCGCTTTCGAACCTTTATCCATCGACATCAGATCCCTTGCCCCCGGCATCTACACGGTGATAGTCACCGATGCTTCCGGCAAGGAAACGAAATACACCATTGTTAAGCGATGAAAAGAATAGTCCTATTCTTGTCACTGACAATCTCTGCTGCCTTCGCGGCTCCTGCCATCGCGCAGGAGTCCGCCAGCAGCGAAGCTTTCCCCTTCATCCGTTATGAGCGCAATCCGGCCCGCGCAGCAGTCGCGGGAGCGGGCAGCGCACTGCAGCTGGGGGGCTCGGCGTATGCGGCGTTCGAAACCGGCCTGGTGGCCGCCGACAGCACCCACAAGGTAGAGGCTGCGGCATCCTATGCCAAAATGGCCTCCGCCACCGGCAACAGCGGCAATATGGTGGCAGGCGCCGCAATCAGGCTCGGCAGCAAGCTCAGCCTGAGCGCAGGCTTCGCCAATCAGAAACTTGACCCCATCCAGGTCAACGGCAAGACCCATTCTCCTTCCGATATGATACTTGCCGGTGGTCTTTCCCTGGCATTGGGCAGTAATCTTTCGCTGGGCGCATCCGTCAATTATGTGAAATCGCAGCTGCTCGACGACTATTCCATCAGCGGAACGGCGTTCGACCTGATGCTTAATTACCGCAAGGAGGCCCTTGGCTTAGCAGCCGGAGTGCGCAGCCTGGGCGGCAAGGTGGGGGGAGCATCCCTCCCGGCATCGGCCATCGTTTCCGGCGGATATTCGCTTCCCGCAGGCCCCGTGGCCCTGAATGTCGTCGCAGATGCAGACTATTATCTTTCCGGCAACTGGTCGGCAGCCGCCGGAGTCGAGGCATCCGTCATGAGTCTGATCCAAGTGCGCGCAGGCTACCGCTTCTCTTCGGAGCACGCGGTCATCCCGTCGCATCTCTCCCTTGGCATCGGACTCACCCTCGGGCCCGCTTCGCTGGATCTTGCCTTCATCCCGGAGTCCGGGAACCTTGGTTCCTCCCTGCTTGGCGGCGTATGTGTAAGATTCTAGCCAGAGTTCTTCTGTGCCTGCTGGTCCTGACGGCCTGCGGGCGCAAGAAAGAGGAGCCCGTGAAGGAGCCCCAGGTGCTCAACCTGGTACCCTCCGTCATCGAGTCCGAATCCTGGCGCGAGCATACCATAACCATACTTATGGTCTGTGACCTCGAGGCAGAGGCCTCCTTGGAGCAGACGCCCTGGGCCAGCATAGCCTCCCGGGTAATCACCGGCAACGGCCAGACCAGCGTCTGCCTTCAGCTCGAAGCCAACGAGGGCGATGAGCCCCGCACCGGCACCCTGGTAGCCAGCTGCGGCAAGTCGTCGGTGCGGTGCAAGTTCACCCAGCAGCCCATAGGCTCCAATCCCGGCATATACAATTTCGGCACGGAGGAAGTCTCCTTCGACGAACTCCGGCACCAGTGCTCGGTCCGCCGTTATCCCGACGGCACTGCGAGCTTCCGCATACTGGATCCCTCCGAGGGCAAGACCGTGGTCTTCCGCCGGCTTCCCCGCGATCCCGCCCCGGGCTCTACGGTGGAATTCGACATCGAGCAGAACTGGATGAGTTCCCAGCCCCTCCGCATTCCCGTCTCCGCCACGCTGGTGAAGGCCGGGGATGGCAAGCTCTGGCTTGCCCGGGAGGACGCAGTATTCATAGTTAGGATATGACCGCGATGAAGAAGATAGCGCTTTCCATACTGACCCTGCTGCTCTCGGCCGTCTCCGCGATGGCCGTCCCCGCGACGCCCTATCCCGTGAAATACCGTCAGCCCGACGGCACCATCATAGAGCTCCGCATCCACGGCGACGAATTCTTCAGCTACACTACCTGCAAAGGTCAGGTGGTGGCGAAGGATGCCAGGGGATTCTATGTCCCCGCCCTCAAGCCCGTCCCCGATATGGCCAGGATAAAGGCCCGCAGGGCGGAAAGCAGGGCTGCCGTGCGCGGTTCCAGGCGTGGCCTGCGCCCCTCGCTCAACGGGGAAACCAGGCATTTCCTGGTGATACTGGTGGATTTCCCCGACCTGCGCTTCACCCTCTCCGACCCTCGCTCCACCTTCAGCAATATGCTCAACCAGCAGGGCTTCTCGTACGACGGGGCCACCGGTTCCGCGGGCGAATACTACCGCGACAATTCCAACGGCCGTTTCAATCCGGTCTTCGACGTCGTGGCTCCGGTCACCGTCTCCAAGGGCTATGCCGAGTATGGAGGAAAGGTGAACGAGGATATCGAAGACAAGGACGTCCCCGGAATGGTCCGCGAGGCCTGCAGGCTGCTGGACGCCACGGTGGACTTCTCGGAATATGACTACGACGGAGATGGCTTCATCGACAATATCTTCGTCTTCTACGCCGGCTACAGCCAGGCCGAGGGTGCGGGGGATGATTTCATCTGGCCCCACGCCAGCGGGGCGTACGATCCGGATCTGGTGCTGGACGGGAAGTACCTGTCTTCCTACGCCTGCGGCGAGGAATACCGCGGCACCAGCGGCCGGCATCTCACCGGAATCGGCACCTTCTGCCACGAATTCGGGCACGTTCTGGGCCTTCCGGACTACTACGACACCGACAACGAGAAGAACGGCAGCACCCCCGGCCTGTACAACTTCTCCCTGATGAGTACGGGCTGCTACAACAATAACGGCCATACCCCTCCCTATCTGGGGGCGATGGAGAGATTGCAGCTGGGGTGGATTCCCTTCTCCCTGAGCACTTCCGCAGGCCCTGTGACCCTCTCCCCGGTGCAGGAGGACGCCTATCTGGCCACACCATCTTCGGTGGAAGGGGAGTACTTCCTCTATGAAGTGCGCAACGGGGAGGGATGGGACAAGTCCCTCATACTGAGCTATGGTGAGACTCCGGCCAGGGGCCTGGTGATCTATCACGTCGATCAGTCGCAGAACCCCGTCGGCACCTACACGGCCGCCGATCTCTGGGAGTTGAACTCCATAAATAACTATGAGGACCATCCCTGCTATAAGCTGGAATTGCCTTACCGCTCCTTCGGCAGCATCGGGGATATGGTCTATCCCGGCAATTATCACGTGACGAGTTTCGAGGGCACGGGCTGGGACGGTCTCAGTACCGGTTATTCCCTCTCCGGCATCAGCTACGCCTCCGGCAAGGTTTCCTTCACCCTCTCCGCCCCCACGCAGAAATCCCTGGTGGGAAGGGTGACGGGCAGTTCGGGCAATCCTCTGCCCGACGTGCTGGTTTCCAGTCAGGGCTGCAGTGCCAGGACGGATGCCTCGGGGCGCTATGAACTGGTGCTGCCGGCGTCATCTCCCGAAACCGTGAGCGTGGAGTTTACCAAGGAGATGTACCGCCCCCTGCAGCTTGCGGCCAAGTTTACCGCGGCCTCTTTCCGTCTGGACGCCACCCTCTACAGCGTGGCGGAAGGTGTGCCTGTGAACCTTAGCAAGCACGGCAGACCCGCGGGAGCCGTGGGCTTCTCGGAAGTGGCTGAGAGTTACTCCGCCACCCTTGCGGCCCGCTTCAAACCCATGGAACTGGTGGATTACAGGGGCTATACCCTGCAGAACATCAATTTCATCCTCTATGGCGATACGGCCGAGCGGGTGGATGTTTTCGTGGATTTCGATACCGAAAGGGTGCTTACCACCCGGGTGGATGCCATCAGGAGCGGAAACCGTATCAGCGTGGATATCTCCGATGCCGAGCTCCGCATTCCTGCCGACAAGACCATATTCGTAGGCATGTCGGTCAAGGGAATCACCGAGCAGTGGTGGATGGGAGTGGATTCCGACCCTGCGGTCGATGGCGGGGGAGTGATGCTCGGAGATTACACTTCCGGCGGCTCGCGCGACTGGTTCGACTCCGGCTTCAACTTCCTGATAGACTGCGATATAGTGGAACCGGTCACGGCCCTGGACGCCCTGGGCGTGTACTGGATACCTAATCCCGGCAAGGGGACCTATTCCCTGAATTCTTCCATAGAACTTAAGCTCTCCGGCATAGGCAGCGAGCTTCCCTCCAAGGTGGAATGGTTCTACGACGGCCACGCCGTTTCTGGCGGAACCCAGTATCTGCGTCAGGCCGGAAAGCACGTCATAAAAGCACTGCTGAGCTATCAGGACGGCAGTACGGAGGAAATAGAACAGACGATACTCGTTCAGTAATCAGAAAAAAAGCAGTATCTTTGCAGGATTATACTTTAGATACTGCTTTTTATAATGATGACATCCAAGGAAATACGTCAGAAATTTCTTGACTACTTCGAATCCAAAGGGCATACCGTCGTCCCTTCCGCTCCGATGGTGGTAAAAAATGACCCTACCCTGATGTTCACCAACGCTGGTATGAACCAGTTCAAGGACATCTTCCTGGGGAATTCGGTGCCTAAGATGCGCCGTGCCGCCGACAGCCAGAAGTGCCTCCGCGTGAGCGGCAAACACAATGACCTCGAGGAAGTCGGACACGATACCTATCACCATACGATGTTCGAGATGCTCGGCAACTGGAGCTTCGGCGATTACTTCAAGTCCGAAGCCATTGACTGGGCCTGGGAACTGCTTACCAAGGTTTACGGGATCAATCCCGAACTCCTCTACGCCACCGTTTTCGAGGGTAGCGCCGAGGATGGCACCGCCCTCGACGAGGAGGCCCGCCAGGCTTGGATGAAGTATCTCCCTGCCGACCGCATCCTCCTCGGCAACAAGCACGACAACTTTTGGGAGATGGGAGAGACCGGCCCCTGCGGCCCTTGCTCCGAAATCCACATCGATATCCGCACCGCCGAGGAAAAGGCTGCCAGCGGCATCCCCGGCCGCGATCTGGTGAACCAGAGCGACCCTCACGTGATCGAAATCTGGAACCTGGTGTTCATGCAGTTCGAACGCAAGGCGGACGGCCATCTGGAGCCCCTCCCGGCCAAGAACATCGATACCGGTATGGGATTCGAGCGCCTCTGCGCCGTGCTTCAGGGCAAGAACAGCAACTACGACACCGACGTCTTCTCCGGCCTGCTCGGCAAGCTCGGAGAACTCTCCGGCCATAAATACGGCGAGAGCGCCGATACCGACGTGGCAATGCGCGTCTGCGCCGACCACATCCGTGCCATCGCCTTCAGCATCGCCGACGGCCAGCTCCCTTCGAACGTGAAGGCCGGCTACGTAATCCGCCGCATCCTTCGCCGTGCAGTCCGCTACGGCTACACCTTCCTCGGCTTCAGCGAGCCCTTCCTCTGCAAGCTCATCCCTCAGCTCGTCGAAGATATGGGAGATGCCTATCCCGAGATCAAGGCCCAGCAGAAGCTCGTCGAGAGCGTCATCCGCGAAGAGGAGCTTGCCTTCCTGCGCACCCTCGACCGCGGAATCAAGCTCCTGGACGACTATATGGCCAAGAACGCCGCCACCAAGCTGCTGCCCGGCACCGACGCCTTCGTGCTCTACGACACCTTCGGTTTCCCCATCGACCTTACCGAGCTCATCGCCGGCGAGAAGGGTTACAAGGTGGATCTGGAAGGATTCCAGGTCGAGCTTGGCAAGCAGAAGGAGCGCGCCCGCAATGCCACCGCCAACGAGTTCGGCGACTGGTCCGTCTATAACGAGGGCGAGGATGTCGAATTCACCGGCTACGACACCGTCGAGCAGGCCGGCGCCAAGCTGCTCAAGAGCCGCAAGGTGGTCCAGAAGAACAAGGAGATGCTCCAGCTCGTCTTCGACCGCACTCCTTTCTACGGGGAGATGGGCGGCGAAGTAGGGGATACCGGCATCGCCATCGCTGCCGACGGAGAGGAAATCAAGATACTCAACACCGTCAAGGAGAATAACCTTACCATACATATCGCAGACCGTCTGCCCTCCGACCCGGCCGGCAGCTTCGTGCTCAAGGTGGATGCCGCCCGCAGGCAGCGCATCGCCAACAACCACAGCTGTACGCACCTGCTGGACCAGGCCCTGCGCGAGATAGTTGGCACTCACGTCGAGCAGAAGGGATCCTTCGTCTGCGACAAGTACTTCCGCTTCGACTTCTCCCACTTCGAGAAGCTTTCCGACGAGCAGATGCGCGCCGTAGAGGCCCGTGTGAACGAGCTCATCCGCAGCAACTTCCCTCTGGTCGAGAACCGTGCCGCCACCATGGCCGAGGCCCAGGAAATGGGCGCCATCGCCCTCTTCGGCGAGAAGTACGGCGACCTGGTGCGCGTGGTCAAGTTCGGCCCCAGCGTGGAGCTCTGCGGCGGTTGCCACACCTCCCGCACCGGTAACATAGGCTTCTTCAAGATTACCTCCGAATCCGCCATCGCGGCCGGCATACGCCGTATCGAGGCGGTCACCGGCGAAGAGGCCGAGGGCCTCGTGTATGGCATGCAGGACACCATCCGCACCGCCCGCGCGATGTTCGGCGGCGTGCCCGGCCTCACCGATGCCATCCAGCGCCTCATCGACGAAAACGACAACTATAAGAAGCAGATAGCAGAGATAGCCAAGGAAAAGACGGCTCAGCTCAAGAAGGAACTGCTCGCCAAGGCCGTTACGGGAAATGGCCACAATGTGGTGAGCATCGACTCTCCCTGCGACCTGGTGATGCTGCGCGACGCTGCCACTATGCTGCAGAAAGAGGCCGAAAACTTCGTGATTGCGGCCGCCTTCGAATCCGCCGGCAAGCCCCAGCTGCTGCTGATGTACTCCCAGGATCTGGTGAAGGCAGGCAAGAATGCCGGTGCCGACATACGCGAAGCTGCCAAGTGCATACAGGGCGGCGGTGGCGGCCAGCCCGGCCTTGCTACCGCTGGCGGCAAGGATATTGCAGGATTGGCTGCTGCCCTCCGCACAATGATTGACAAGATTTGAAAAGGCTCGACAGATTCATACTCACATCGTTCATAGGACCGTTCTTCGCGATCCTGCTCATAGTCATATTCATCCTGATGATGCAGTTCCTCTGGGTGTATATCGACGAGCTGGTAGGCAAGGGCCTGGGCCTGGGCGTGGTGCTGGAGTTCATGCTGCTGGGAGGATGTACCATCCTTCCCCTGGCCCTCCCGCTCGCCACGCTTCTGTCCGCTATGATGGTGATGGGTATGATGGGCGACAACAACGAGCTTATGGCCATCAAGAGTTCTGGCATATCGCTTGCCCGCGTGATGGCTCCGCTGATAGTCGCTTCGGTGGCGATCAGTATAGGCGCGTTCTACATCGGCAACAACCTGGTGCCCATAGCCTGGAACGAGATCTATACCCTGCGTGACGACATAGGCAAGACCAAGAACGAGATAAAGATCCCCGCCGGCACCTTCTACGACGGCATCGAGGGCTACGTGCTCCGCACCGAGACCCAGGATGCCAATGGAATGATGCACGGGGTGATGGTCTATGACCACACCGCCGGCAAGGGAAATACATCTCTTTCCATTGCCGATTCCGCTATGATGAAGATGAGTGCCAACAAGGACTATCTCACCTTCACCCTCTTCAACGGCACCAATTATCAGGAGAACAACACCCGTAAGTACAGGGACACCCTCCGCGAGCTCCAGCACATCGATTTCGACCGTCAGGAGCTTATCATCCCCCTCAAGAACTACAGTTTCCACAAGTCCGACAGCAGCCGCTACGGGGACCAGGTGAAGACTATGCGTCTGCGCCAGCTCAAGGTGCAGAAGGATTCTCTCGAGAAGGAGGCCGGGGTGTCGCTCGACAACCGCTACCACCAGATGCGCAGGTATGGCTCCTTCACCCTGCGTTCGCAGCTGGATACCGCGGAACTCGCTTCCCGCGCGCAATACCGCAATTATTTCGCCGACGAGAACTATCTCAAGTGGAAGAATGTCGCCAAGAAGAAGCGTGCCTATGAGCGTGCGGCCGAGAACGCCGAACGTCTCCAGAGCAATCTTCTGTCGTACCAGAGCGAGGTGGAAAGCTATTACTTTTATCTCCGCCGCACCAATATCGAGTTGCTGAAGAAGTTCGCCCAGGCCCTCGCCTGCCTGCTGCTCTTCTTCATCGGAGCCCCTCTGGGCGCCTTTGTGCGCAAGGGTTCCCTCGGAGTCAGCGCCATCATCTCGGTGCTCTTCTTCGTGCTCTACTGGGTGGTGGACATCACCGGCACCAAACTGGCGCGCGACGGCGCTATGGGAGCGCCCCTCGGGGCCTTCATATCCGCCGTGGTCCTCGGCCCTATCGGGGCCTATCTGACATCGCGGGCCATCAAGGACGCTACCCTCTTCAGCAATGATTCCCTGCTCAACTACTGGCGCAAGCTCAAGAGCAAGGTGGGCCGTTTCTTCCGTCCCAAGAGAATCGTGTTCATGGGCACGCCCGAATTTGCCGTGGCGTCGCTGGACGCCCTGCTCAAGGCCCGCTTCAAGGTGGTCGGCGTGGTTACCGTGGCCGACAAACCCAGCGGACGCGGCCTGGAAGTGCATCAGAGCGCGGTCAAGAAATATGCGGTCGAGCACGGTATCCCCGTGCTGCAGCCCATCAAGATGAAGGATCCCGAGTTCCTGGAGCAGCTCGCTGCCTGGAAGGCGGACCTTTTCGTGGTGGTGGCCTTCAGGATGCTGCCCGAAGTCGTGTGGTCTATGCCCCGCTTCGGCACCTTCAACCTGCACGCAGCCCTTCTTCCCCAGTACCGTGGTGCGGCTCCTATCAACTGGGCCGTCATCAACGGTGAGAGGATTACCGGCGTCACGACCTTTATGATCGACAAGGATATCGATACCGGCGGCATCATCCTCCGTCACGAGGTGCGCATTGGCCGCGACGATACTGCGGGTGACCTGCACGACCGCCTGATGGAGGTGGGTGCGGGACTGGTCGTGGAGACTACCGAGGGTATCTTCCAGCATAATGTCGAAACCCGCGTGCAGAGGTCGTTCGTGCAGGGTTCGGAGGTTCTGAAGCCTGCGCCGAAGCTTACCAAGGAGAATACTCGTATCGACTGGAGCCGCAGCTGCGAGTCCATACGCAATCTCGTCCGCGGTCTCAATCCTTACCCCTCCGCCTGGACCACCCTAGTCCGCGACGGCAAATCCACCGACGTCAAAATCTTCGCCGTCGGCCCTGCTGCGATTGGTGTTGCGACGGGGCAGGGCGTACCCCCTGAAACCCATGCCACCCTCGGCAATGTAAGAGGGGGGACCGCGTCAGCGGTGGGGTCGAGCGCAAGCGAGACGGTTGAAGGGGGTACCCCTGCCCCGTGCGGCAGTGTAAGGGCCGACGGCGGGCGTCTGCTGGTGAAGACCGGAGACGGCTGGGCGGAAGTGAAGGAACTGCAGCTTGCGGGCAAGAAGCGTATGGCCGCCGATGCCTTCCTGCGCGGATTCCGTGAAATAGAGACATATAAGTTCGTATAATGCCGAAGTATGTATTCAACCCCATCACACTGGTTTACGAGGTCCGCGAAGAACCCCGCTATGCCCGGCATTTGCGCACTGCAGCCTTCGTGCTGATATCCGTCGGACTCTGCATACTCTACTTCTGGCTCTACACGTCCGTATTCGGCTTCGACCTCCCCAAGACCGCCCGCCTCAAGCGCGAAAACGCCCGCTGGCAATCCAAGATAGCTCTCGCCGAAAGGCAGATGGACATATTCGAAGAGAAGCTCGAAGGCATCGAGGAACGCGACGACAACGTGTACCGTTCCATCTTCGGCCTGAACGTGATCCCCGAGCAGGTCAAGGAGGCCAAGCAGGATCCCGGGGCCGACCCCCTGACCGCAAGGCTGAACGCCCTCACCAAGCGTGCCTACGTACGCACTATGGCCCTGGACGAGGTGTACGGAATCGCGGTGAATGCGGGAGATATGGTCTCCCACATCCCCGCCGTGCCTCCAATTCTCCCCAAGAAGGGAGCCTTCCATATGGCGAGCCCCTTCGGCTACCGCACCGACCCCGTGTACGGCGGAACCCGCTTCCACGCAGGCCAGGACTTCGCGGCGGCGGTGGGATTCCCCGTGTATGTGACCGGCGACGGTGTGGTGGAGAAGGTGAATTTCGGATTCACGGGCTATGGCTACGAGGTGATAGTCGATCACGGATTCGGCTACAAGACGCGCTACGCCCACCTCAGCCGCATCGACGTGGCCAAGGGCATGAAGCTGCTGCGCGGGGACCGCATCGGCTCCGTGGGCCGCACCGGCAAGGCCACCGGCCCGCATCTGCACTACGAGGTGCTCTACAAGGGAAATGCTATCAATCCCTACAGCTATATGAACCTGGATATGTCGGTCGAGGAGTACATCGCGATGATTACCCGCCGCCGCGAGGAATCCGGGCCCAAGACCAAATCCACCCTCGAACTGCTTAAAGGACACGGACGATGAAGATGAAGACCTACATATTCGATTCGGCCGCCGTGAGCGTGCGCAAGTTCACCAGGTCGGCGTGGACGGTGCTTTCCACCGTGCTGCGCCTGGTGCTGGTGTCGCTGGCCCTGTTCATAGCGCTGTATCTTGTCTTCTCCCTTTTCATCAGCACCGACACCGAGAAGAATCTCCGCCGCGAGAACAAGCTCTACGAGAAGGCCTTCGCCGACATCCCCGCCCGCCAGAAACTCCTCTCCGAGTCCATCGACATACTCAAGTGGAAGGACGGGCGCATCTACGAGGAGGTCTTCCATACCAATGCCCCCGACCCCGATCCCGTGGGCTCGCTGGACTTCCTTTTCGGAGCGGATACCATCCCCGACGGGAAGATAGTCACCTACACCACCCGCAAGGCCGATGCTCTGCTGCAGACGGCCCTCAAGGTGGATGAGGCCTTTGAGAAAATCTACCGAACCCTGGCCTCCGAGGGTTTCGCCATGCCGCCCATGAGTCTCCCCGTGAAGGATGTTTCTTCCCCGCAGATAGGCGCGTCCATAGGCTCGAGGCTGAATCCCTACTACAAGACGGAGGTGAGCCACCATGGGCTGGATGTCATCGTCCCCCAGGGCTCGTCGGTCTATGCCCCGGCCGAGGGAACGGTGGAGAGGGTGGTGCGCTCCTCGAAGGGGGACGGCAATACCCTGGAGATACGCCACACCGGCGGATATGTCACCCGCTACCTGCATCTGGCCGAGATTTTCGTCTCCGCCGGGCAGAAGGTCCGCAGGGGAGGGAGGATAGCTACCGTGGGTATGTCGGGCAATGCGTACGCCCCGCATCTGCATTATGAGGTGCTGCGCGATTCCCGCCTCTGCGATCCGGTGAACTACCTCTTCGGATCGGTCAGTCCCTCGGAGTACGCCAACTATCTGTATATGTCGATAAATACCCGTCAATCAATGGATTAACATATGAGCAAGCTTTTCTACACCATCGGAGAGACCGCTGAGATCCTGGGAGAGAATGTCTCCCTGGTCCGCTACTGGTCCGGATATTTCGGAAAGTATCTCAAGAACTCTCGCACCTCCAGGGGGGACCGCCGCTATATGCCGGAGGATGTCGAGACCTTCAAGCAGATCCATTTCCTGGTAAAGGAGAAGGGGATGACGCTGGAGGGCGCCGCCAAGCAGCTGAGCGCCGAGAGGCATAAAGTAGAAGGGCGGGTGAAGGCCCTGGAGTCCCTCAAGGACATCCGTGCCCAGCTTGCTGAAATCCGTAAGACGCTATGAAAGTAAGAGACATCATAGCCGCGGTCGAGGAGTTCGCTCCCGCGGCCTTGCAGGAAGAATACGACAACACCGGCCTGCAGATCGGCTCCCCGGACCAGGAAGTGCACGGGGTGCTGGTAGGATTCGACTGCACCGAGGCCCTGGTCGAAGAGGCTCTCGGAAGGGGATGCGATATGATAATCACCCATCATCCCCTGATTTATCATCCTTTGCGCAGCATCTGCCCTTCGGATCCCGTTGGCGCGGCCGTGATTGCCGCCGTCAAGGGCGGGGTTGCGGTTTATGCGTCGCATACCGCGGCGGACAAGACTCCCGACGGAGTCAGCTGGGCCATGGCCCGCAAGCTGGGGCTGGAGAATGTGAGGGTGCTGGCGCCCCAGATGCCCGGTCAGGCCGGGCATGACGGTCAGGCCGGGCATGACGGTCAGGCCGGGCATGACGGTCAGATTGGTTTCGGCGTGGTGGGGGATCTGCCCGAGGCGCTGCCTGCCGCCGAGGCGGTGGCCCTGGTCAAAAAGGCCTTCGGAGCCCCCGTGGTGCGCACTTCCGCCCTCGTAAAAGAGCCCGTACGCACCCTCGCGATGTGCGGAGGTTCGGGCTCGTCCCTGATTTCCAAGGCTATCGAAGCCGGCGCCCAGATGTATATCTGCGGCGACATCTCCTACCACTGGTTCTTCGTTCCCGAAGGCTTTATGGTGGTGGATACCGGCCATTTTGAGAGCGAAGTGGAAATAGTGAGGGTCCTTCTTTCCGTTATACGGAAAAAATTTCCTAACTTTGTATCCCTTATGTCCGATTGCATCGGAACGGCAAACCCGGTAAATTATTTGTAACAAATATGGCAACCAAGAAAACAGTAAAGAAAGTCGAAACCCCGAACGATTCGAGGGAGACCTTTGTCAGTCTGTCGAAGACTTTCGCAGATTCCGACCTCAGCGTAGCAGAGAAGCTCAAGGTGCTCTACCAGCTCCAGGCCGCCGACAATGAAATCGGCAAGCTTATGCAGCTGCGCGGCGAGCTCCCCGCAGAGGTTTCCGCTCTCGAGGCGGAAATCGAGGGCTACAAGGCCAAGATCGGCAAGCTCGGAGAGTCTATCAAGAGCGAAGAGTCCTCCATCGAGGCCAACAAGGCCAAGATTGCCGAGCACGAGGCTGACATCGCCAAGTACAAGGCCCAGATCGAGAACATCGCCAACAGCCGCGAGTACGACTCGATCAGCAAGGAGCTCGAGAACGAGAACCTCCTGCTCCGCATCGCCGATAAGTTCATCAGCGAAGCAAAGGAACGCATCGAAGACGACAAGCGCCAGATAGAGGAACTCGAGGAGAGGATCTCTGTCCGCAGCGAGGACCTCGCCGCCAAGAACGAGGAGCTCGCAGCTATCGTCAGCTCGACCGCAGACGAAGAAAAAACCTACACCGAAAAACGTAACGCCCTTGCAGCCAAGCTTGATTCCCGCACCATGAGTGCTTACGAGCGCATCAAGAGCAGTGTCCACAACCACCTCGCAGTTGTCCCCGTGTACAACGGAGAGGCCTGCGGCGGTTGCTTCAACACCATCACTCCCCAGAGGCTTGTCGATATCGCCTCCGGCAGCAAGCTGGTGATCTGCGAACACTGCGGACGCATCATCGTAAACCCCGAAATCTAGCCTGAGCAATGGCGGAGCAGAAAAATCGCAAAAAGACCCAGCCCGGCATCGAGACACTCGGACTTGAGATAGGCAACCGTCCTCCTCAGGCCATCGAGGCGGAAGAGGCGGTGCTGGGTGCGATGCTGCTCGAACCCTCCATCGTGGATTCTTCGATGGCGGAACTCTCCAAATCCTGCTTCTACGACCAGAAAAACCAGATGATATTCGAGGCAATGAGCAGCCTCGTCAACGAGCATACGCCCATCGATATCATCACCGTGAGCGACAGGCTCAAGGCCCAGGGCAATCTGGAAGCGGTGGGAGGCGCCGTGGTGCTGGCAAACTACTCCGAAAGGGTGGGCGCCGCCGCGCACATAGAGTACTACATCAAGATCCTCAAGCAGAAGACCATCCAGAGGGACCTTATCACCGCATCCTACTCCATCCTCCGGACCGCGTTCGACGACTCCACCGACGTGGACGACCTCATCGACATGGCCCAGTCGAAGGTGTACGATGCCGTGCAGAACAGCGTCCGCAGGGATGTGCAGGAGATTGGCTCCGTGCTCAACGAAGTCATCACCGACATCCAGGAGCGCCAGGAGTCCACGGGCCTCAGCGGAGTGCCCTCGGGCTTCCCCACGCTGGACCATATCACCCAGGGCTGGCAGCGCAGCGACCTTATCATCCTCGCCGCCCGTCCTTCCGTGGGTAAGACGGCCTTCTCGCTCAACATCGCCCGCAATGCGGCGGTGGACCACCACATGCCGGTGGCATTCTTCTCGCTTGAAATGTCGGCGACCCAGCTGGCCAAGCGTCTCGCCGTAAGCGAGACCGGCCTCAGCGCCGACAAGATAAAAGGCGCAATCAAACTTGAAAACTATGAATGGGAGCAGCTGGAATACAAGATCAAGGATCTGGCTAAAGCTCCGCTTTACATCGACGACACTCCCAGTCTTCCTTTGATGGAGTTCCGCACCAAGGCCAAGAACCTGGTGAAGAACAAGGGAGTGAGGCTGATAGTGGTCGACTATCTCCAGCTGATGCAAGGCCCTGCGGAACTCCGCGGCCTTCGCGAGCAGGAGGTGGCAGCTATATCAAGAACACTGAAAGCTACGGCCAAGGAGTTGGACATTCCCATCATCGCACTTTCCCAGCTTTCCCGCCAGTCCGTGCAGCGTACGGGCGGCGCCGGCAAGCCTCAGCTCAGCGACCTCCGCGAATCCGGTTCCATCGAACAGGATGCCGATATGGTCCTCTTCATCCACCGCCCGGATTTCGTCGGACTAAGCGACAATCCCGAGGACAAGGAGAAGACCCAGATCATCATCGCCAAGCATCGTAACGGTGAGACCCGCGATATCGATATGGTCTTCAAGAGCGAGCGAGTAAAGTTCATAGAGATGGACGAGGCCCTCGATATCCAGGCACAGATGATGTCCGGACGTACGGTGGGCTCTGCAATGAACAACGAATTCGAATAAACTATGGCATCTCCTGAAATTTCCCACACTGGGAAAATCGTGGAAATTACCCCGGACTCTATCACGGTCGAAATCGTGGCGGAGTCCGCTTGTGCATCTTGCCACGCCGCCGGCCTCTGCCATACGGCCGACGCAGCGCACAAGCTGATCACCGTGCCCGCCACCCTGGGCGACTGGAAGCCCGGCCAGGAGGTCGATGTCTTCCTCAGGCGCTCCATGGGTTTCAAGGCGGTATGGCTCTCATATGCCATCCCTCTCGTGGTGCTGCTCGCGGTGCTTCTGGGCCTGCTTTCCTTCGGATTCGGCGAACTCCCCGCAGCGCTTATGGCCATTGGGGCAGTGTGCCTCTACTATCTGGGCCTGATGCTTTTCAGGGACAAACTTAGAAATGAGTATTCTTTTTACATAAAGGAAAAATGAATTCAATTGTTATTTGGACTATCGTGATTCTGGCGGGGCTCGGTCTCGTGCTCGCAGTGGTCCTCTTTCTTATCGCCGAGAGTTTCAAGGTGGAAGAGGATCCCCGCATCGAGCAGATCGAGAAGGCCCTTCCGGGGGCGAATTGCGGCGGTTGCGGCTATGCCGGATGCCACGCTTTTGCCGACACGGCCGTGAAGGCTGCTGACCTCAGCGCCCATTTCTGCCCCGTAGGCGGGAACGAGGTTATGAAGAAGGTCTCCGCCATCCTCGGTTATGCCGTGGTGGAGAAAGCGCCTCAGGTTGCCGTAGTGCGTTGCAACGGCACGTGTGCCGCGCGCCCCAAGGTTAATGTTTATGACGGTGTGCAGAGTTGCCGCGTGAAGGCTGCTCTCTACAGCGGGGACACTCTTTGCTCCTTCGGGTGCCTGGGTTGCGGCGACTGCGTGTCTGCCTGCGAATTCGGCGCCTTGAGCATGGATTCTGAAACCGGTCTTCCGGTGGTGGATGAGAGCAAGTGCGTTGCCTGCGGCAAATGCGTCAAGGCCTGCCCCAAGGGCCTCATCGAGCTTCGTGCCAAGGGCCCCCGCGGTATGCGCGTCTATGTGGATTGCCGCAATCAGGACAAGGGCCCTGCTGCCAAGAAGGCCTGCGCCAACGCCTGCATAGGCTGCGGCATATGCGTCAAGACTTGTACCCACGACGCCATTGTGCTCGAGAACAACATCGCCTATATCGATTATTCCAAGTGTAAGCTTTGCCGCGAGTGCGAGGCTATGTGCCCTACAGGTGCCATCCACGGAGTCAACTTCCCCAAGGAGCTTGACCGCGAGGGCATCAAGGCCCGTGTCGCCGCCCGCAATGCCGCCGCAAAGGCCGAAGCTGCGAAAAAGGAGGTAAGCAATGAGTAAGATTACATTCAGCATAGGCGGCGTCCATCCCGACGATGCCAAGATCGCCCGCGGCTGCGCCATCGAGGTGCTGCCCCTGCCCCAGACACTCTATGTGTCGATGGCCCAGCATCTCGGAGCCCCCGCCAAACCTATAGTCGCAGTCGGCGACAAGGTGCTCACCGGGCAGGTGATTGCCGAACCTGCGGGATTCATTTCCGCCTTCGTGCATTCTCCCGCATCCGGTACCGTGAAGTCCATCGGCCCCCGCAAGGACCTGGCCGGTAACTATATGACCCATATCGAGATAGCCGTCGAAGGTGACGAGTGGGTCGAGGGCGTGGATCTTTCCGATACCCTCGTGACCGAAATCCCCGAGGACCGTCAGTTCATTCTCGACCGCATCAAGGCCTGCGGCATAGTGGGTCTGGGCGGTGCCACCTTCCCCACCCACGTCAAACTCAATCCCGCCCCCGGCAGCAAGGCCGAGTGCCTCATACTGAACGGCGCGGAGTGCGAGCCCTATCTCACCAGCGACTTCCGCATCATGCTGGAGCGCACCAAGGAGATAGTGGTGGGCGCTGCCATCATGCAGAAGGTGCTCGGCGGATGCCGCACCGTCATCGGCATCGAGGAGAACAAGCCCGAGGCCATCGAGGCTATGCGCAAGGCCGTTTCCGAACTCCCCTACAGCATCGAGGTGCTTCCTCTCAAGAAGAAGTATCCGCAGGGAGGCGAGAAGCAGCTCATCCAGGCCGTGATGCGTCGCGAGGTCGCTTCCGGCGGCCTGCCCATCAGCGTGGGCGCAGTGGTGCAGAACGTGGCCACCTCCCTTGCAGTCTATGAGGCCGTACAGAAGAACAAGCCTCTCATCACCAATACCCTGACCATCACCGGCAACTGCCTGCCCGTGGAGAAGCAGCACAACTACCTCTTCCGCATTGGTATGCCCCTGAGCTACATCGCCGAATATGCCGGCGGAGTGCCCGAGGGTGCCGGCAAGATAATCAGCGGTGGCCCTATGATGGGCCGCGCCATCGCCAATCTCGATGCCGCCACCGTCAAGGGTTCTTCTTCCTTGCTCTATCTTAGCGCAGAGTCCACAAAGCGCGGAGAGGAGTCTATGTGCATCCGTTGCGGGCGCTGCGCAGATGCCTGCCCTATGGGCCTCGAGCCCTTCCTGCTCAACCGTCTCTACAAGGCCGGCGACGTAGCCGCCCTCGAAGAGAATGCCGCCCAGGATTGCATCGAGTGCGGGTGCTGCCTCTACAGCTGCCCTGCCTATATTCCTCTTCTGGATAATGTTCGTCAGGCCAAGGGTATGGCCCTCGGAGCCATCCGTGCCCGTGCTGCTAAAAAGTAAAGAATATGGCATACATAGTATCCCCCAACCCCCATATACATGCAGCCGTCAGCACCAAGAGGCTGATGCTGGATGTGATTATAGCCCTCTGCCCGGCCGTAATCGTCTCCTTCCTCTTCTATGGATTGAGCGAAATGGCCATCATGGCAGTCAGCGTGGCCTCCTGCGTAGTGCTGGAGTGGGCCATCACCAAATATATGCTCAAGAAGCCTTCCACCACGGGAGACCTCTCGGCGATAGTCACCGGTATGCTGCTGGCTATGAACCTCCCTCCGACCTGCCCCCTGTGGGTGGTGTTCATCGGTGCGGTGGTTTCCATCGCCGTGGCCAAGATGACCTTCGGCGGCATAGGGCAGAACATCTTCAACCCCGCCATCACCGGCCGTGTGTTCCTGCTCGTGTCCTTCCCGACCTTTATGACCGACTGGACCGTCCCCGCAGGCTTCATCTCCAATGTGGATGCCTTCTCCGGAGCCACCCTGCTGGGCCAGGTTCCCATACTGGGTGCCCTGGAGGCCGACAAGCTCGTGAATCTGCAGACACTCTTCCGCAACATAGGAGGTTCCGCAGGTGAGATTTCGGCCCTTGCCCTTCTCGCAGGCTGGGTGTATCTGCTCGTCCGCAAGGTCATCAAGCCCTGGATCACCCTCAGCATCTTCGCCACCGTGGCCGTCATCGCGGGCATCTTCCATATGGTGGATCCCGCCCAGTACACCGGTATACTCTTCAACCTCCTCACCGGCGGTGTCATCCTCGGTGCCTGCTTTATGGCCACCGACTATGTCACCTCGCCTATGAGCGCCTGGGGCGGAGTCGTGTTCGGCGTCGGAATCGGTTTCATCGTGATGATGATCCGCTACTTCGGCTCCTATCCCGAGGGTATGTCCTTTGCCATCCTTCTCATGAACATGGCCGTGCCGCTCATCAACATGAAGTTCCACCAGCGTAAATTCGGGAGGAAGTAGATATGGCAGCTAAATCTTCACTTCTCAACATGGCCCTGTGCCTGACCGCGGTCTGCCTTGTTTGCGCCGCCGTGCTGGGGGTAACCTACT
>JAEEGJ010007833.1_pt1 | contig 30057 bp, 24 predicted proteins | sample 8958761 | NCBI WGS metagenome assembly JAEEGJ01 (sample SAMN16246546, study PRJNA631951) | gut metagenome | biome: gut microbiome; feature: rumen; material: RS-attached | host: Bos | place: Iran: Karaj | collected 2018-10
TTGCAGTAAACCATGTGTGACCATACATGGTGGCTATAGCGTAGTTGGTTAACGCGCCAGATTGTGGTTCTGGAGACCGAGGGTTCGAGTCCCTCTAGCCACCCGCTTGTAATTGCTACAGCGGAATATGCTACTATGCTTTTACAACATTGGGCTATCGCCAAGTGGTAAGGCACAGCACTTTGACTGCTGCATACGAGGGTTCGAATCCCGCTAGCCCAGTTAGCGTCGAATCTCGTCGCGCAATTGCATAATATATGGGATATTAGCTCAGGTGGTAGAGCACTTGACTTTTAATCAAGTTGTCGGGGGTTCGAATCCCCCATGTCTCATGATTTTAAAGCCGCTCAAACAATGTGTTTGAGCGTCTTTTGTTTTGCTTGTGTCATATTTTAAAATAAAAAAAGGCCATGGAAGCGATGCTCCATGGCCTTGATTTATTTATATAATTACTTCAGATCTCCTGCGATGTCGATGTTCACACCTGTGATACCTACTACAGCGCCGCCCTTAGCCTCTGAAGACTCTTCGTGAGCAAGGAGCCACTTGTTTGTAGCTGTAAGGAGTGTATCCTCTGTGTTGGCAGGCTTGAAATCAGGCTTACCTACGTTTGTTCCCTTAGGAAGTCCTACAAGAACCTGGAAGCCGGAATCTTTACTTGCCTGGCAAGGAGCATAGTGAAGTGCTGTTGCGTATACTTCGATCATAACGCCCTTAGGGCAAAGGAATGCTTTAACCTTGCTTGAATCAATCTTGTGGTCTACGATCTCTTCTCTTTTTGCAAGAAGAAGAATAAAGTCTGTAGAGCCCATGTTGATCTCGCTTGAACGATGATACTCAAGACAGTTGAGCTTGGTGTTGTGTCCGTTGCACCATCCAAACTGCATGGGTGATCCGCCAAAGAGGCTGTTTGTGATAACATCTGCAGCGGGAAGTGACTGAAGAGCAGGCTCCTCGGCAACATAATCTGTGCCCTCCGGGATAGGAGTCTTATCTCTTAAAGCCTCCATGATCTGCTTCTTTTCTTCTTCGTAACCCTCGATGATCCTTCCGTAGTTTGTAAACTCGGGATCAGTAACATTATATATTTTCATGCTTTCTCCTTTCAGACCGCTGTCTGTGCGGTATTGTTTCCGTAAATACAATTATGAGAATGCTTCTCATTTATCCATTGTACCAAAAGAAGAAAGAAAGCACTAACTACTTTATGACTTAAATATCTCAGTTTTTGCGCTTCGTTATGCCGCGTTTTTGATGCGCTTTTTTGTAAAATAAAGGTAGTAAATTAGGAACAGTATGGAAGTTACGATCCACGTGATGGGATAGCTGGCTTCGACCGTTTCAACCGTCTTGAATATGGGGAAGGCCGTTAATATCCATATAACACGAAGTGCGCATATTCCGCTGAGCGTAATTATCATTGGAATCAGTGCCGAACCCATGGCTCTGAGTACACCTGAGAATATCTCAACAGATATGTACGTTACATAGAAAGGAACCAGGAATCTGACCATCTGAATTCCAATGCTGATGACTTCGGCGCTGTCTTTAATAAATATCCTAAGTAGTATCTCGCTATAAAAATACATAACTGTGCTAAGCGGTATGGTAATAAGAAGAGCAATGACAAAGGCGTATCCGGTGCTCTTTTTTACACGGTCGTATTTGCCGGCTCCGAAATTCTGCCCCGCAAAGGTTGTAACGGAAGTTCCGATCGCATTTACAGCCATCCAGAATACAACATCAATCTTGCCGTATGCTGCCCACGCAGCGGTATAATCAATTCCGAGTTCGTTGATCGAAGTCTGTATAAGTGCATTTGAAAAAGTGTACATTGTTGACTGAATGCCTGCCGGAAGCCCTATCCTGATTATCTTGGTGAACATTTGCCTGTCAAAGCGGATCTTGTGTAGAACCAGCTTATAAATATCATTGCTTCTTATAAGCATTGTAACGACAATAACGGCGCTAAGGAGCTGGCATAGTATAGTTGCAACGGCAACACCGATAACGCCCATTTTGACGCTCATATAGCCCATTTTAAGGACAACAACGAAGAATAGGTCAAGGCCTACGTTGGTAAAGCAGCTGATTATAAGAACTAAAAGCGGCCTTTTGGAGTCGCCTACGGCTCTTAAGATACCGGCTCCCATGTTGTAGACAAGGTTTGCGGTCATACCCAGGAAAAAGATCCTAAGATAAATGATAGAAGGCTCTTTTATACGTTCAGAGGTCTTCATAAGTGAGATGACATTTGGGGTGATAGCAAAGCCTACAATCGTTATTATGATACCGCTGGCGATAGCAATTGCCATGGCGGTATGAACGGCTTTTTCAACCTCTTTTTCCTGTTTGGCGCCGAAAAACTGAGCTATGACAACGGTTGCTCCCGATGACAAGCCCATAAAAAATCCGACGAATATATTTACGATAGTGGCAGCGGAACCGCCGACTGCGGCAAGACCGTCTGCGCCGACTACGTTACCGACTATAACGGCATCGACTGTATTGTAAAATTGTTGAAAAAAAGCGCCAACCAAGAGGGTGACGAAATAGACAAGCATCCCCTTGAAAATAGGGCCTTGAGTTATCTGATTGTTATTAGACTTTTTCATAAAAAATCTCCCCGACTCATTGAAAAAACAATGGTGTCTGTAATAAAGAATTGTAACAAAAAAGTGGAAAGCTGTATATATGCTTTCCACTTTACTGCGGATGACAGGACTTGAACCTGCACGTCGGAGACACTAGAACCTAAATCTAGCGCGTCTGCCAATTCCGCCACATCCGCTCATTGTCGCCCTTTCGGGCGACAACATATTTGATTATACATAGATTGAACTATGTTTGCAACTGAAATTAAAGCTTTTTAGTTACCTGCGGCAACATCCTCAGGGATAGGAGCGGGGGCAGGTTGTCCGGGTGGTCCGGGCGGTGCCGGAGGAGCTCCATTAGGATCTCCACCTTCTGCGGCTTGAGCAGCGGCTGCTTCTGCAGCTCTTCGCTCCATTTCGGCTCTTTCACCTGCGAGTATGCCGTCTATACCATCTTGCTGCATAAACTCATTTGTGTGGTGACAAGTGTTCGGAACTTGAACCGTGTTACCTTCTTCATCAGTTGTTGTAGTATATGCAGAGTTATCTTCAACGCCATTTACATACAGTCTTGCAACTTCCGGTGGAGGAGCAGGGTGAGTTGCAACAACACCCTGAGTCTTAAACGGACACCATTCTGAAGCGGGACGGCCATCGAAAGCGCATATCTCGCCTTGATAGTGAACATCGCAGGTTTCCGTAGGCTCTGTGCCTTCTACAAACAACTCGGTAGTGAGTGTTCCGTCGCAAACGCCGGGAATAGGAAGCTTTCCGGATTCGGAACAAACAGTTGCTTTAACTAAGCCTGATGAAGGCTGAGGGAAGTCTGATGAAGGAAGATCTTTGTGAATCTCTTCCATTACAGCTCTCCACATTTCTTTAGAAAAGTTCTTTTCTTTTGAAGATTTAAGCTTTTCATTATTATCAAAGCCGGTCCAAGTTGTTGCGGTGTAATAGTTTGTATAACCTGCAAACCATACATCGTTATAATCGCTTGTTGTACCTGTCTTACCTGCTATAGGAGTAGTTCCGAAATTAACCGAAGTACCGGTACCTTGTGATCCCGATACAACGCCTTTCATTGCGTCTGTCAGTATGTATGCGGCTGCCTCTGATATTACACGTGTGGATTCGGGAGCTTCATTATCAAGAAGAACCTCATATCCGCCGTTCTTATCAGGCTGTAACACCTTGGTATAAAGCTTGGGCTTAATATATTCACCGCCGTTGGCAATAGTAGCAAAGCCGGCGTTTAGTTCAACGTTAAGGACACCTTTTGTAAGTCCTCCGAGAGCGGTTGCAAGATGAATATCGTTGATAGCCTTGTCACCCTTATAGCCTTCTTCTCCGACTATTGTAGTGAAGCCCAATTTCTTAAGATATTCATATCCCAGCTCAGGTGTTACAACTGCATACATCTGAACTGTCGGAACGTTCGCAGATCTTGCGATCGCACGTCTTGCAGTGTACCATTCACCGTTTGAGGATCCCCACCAGTCTCTTACAACTTTTCCGCCGGGGGAGTATGCCGTAGGAACATCCTGGAATACAGAAGCAAGTGTGATCTTACCGCTGTCGATACCGGGGAGATAAGTTGACATGATCTTAAATGTAGATCCCGGCTGTCTCGGAGAAGCGGTTGCTCTGTTGAAAGCTCTGTTATCTTCCTTTTCACCTCTTCCTCCGATGATAGCAACTACGTGACCTGTATGTTGATCCTCGATGGTCAGCGATACCTGAGGCTGAGGAATAATTCTTACGTGAGGATCACCTACTACTTCATCGCCCTCTTCAACTACACATTCCTGGTAATAATCAGCGCAGTCCTGTGCAGCTTCTCTTGAGTCAAAGAGTCTGTTAAAGCCTTTGCTTGTATATGGAGTATCATGTGATTCATCTTTGAAGTAAACTTCAAGCATTTCAGAACTGTAATTCTGAGTTGAGCCATCTGCCTTCTGTACTGTAAGAGCATAGTTAAGAAGATACTTGGTTCCCGCAGGATAGATCTCTTCGTTTGCATATACTCTGTCACAGATCTCCTGAATATGAGGATCCTGTGTTGAAAGGATCTTAAGACCGCCACTGTACAATTTGGCTGTAGCCTGCTCTTTGGTCATTCCAAGCTTATCCTGGAAATCCTTAAGGAGCTGATCGATAAGAGCATCATCAAACCAGGTATTAACCGCGTTGTCTTCATTAGATTCTTCGTTTACGGTCTGAATACGTGAATAAACATCGTCGGCCTTGGCCTGATCGTATTCAACCTGAGTGATATAACCCTGTTCAACCATTTTTTGAAGAACGATCTGTCTTCTTACGGCGTTATTATCCGGGTTGTTGATAGGATTGTATCTTGTGGGGGCAGAGGTGATGGCTGCAATTACAGCACACTCAGAAAGAGTGAGCTCTTCCGCGTGCTTATTAAAATATCTTCTTGCGGCCGCCTCAACACCCAGACAGTTCTGGCTAAGGTTGATCGTATTTAAGTATTCGGTAAGAATCTCATCTTTGCTATATTCTTTCTCAATCTGCATAGCAAGATATTGTTCCTGAATCTTACGTTTTCCTTTTTGAAGAAGATTGGTCTCTGTAACCCAATCTGTAAATACGTTATTCTTAATGAGCTGCTGAGTAATGGTACTCGCACCCTGCGAAGCATTACCGGAAGTGATCACTTTAAAGCCGGCACGAATGATACCTTGAATATCAATACCGTTATGTTCGTAGAATCTTTCATCCTCGATCGCAACAAAAGCGTGGGCCAGGTCGTCGGGAATCTGCTCTCTGCCGATTGGAATTCTGTTGGAATCTTTTGCTACAAGCTTACGAGTGGGATTACCGTCTTTATCGTAAACAAAAGTAGACATTCCCTTCGGAGAAACGTCAATATCACCAACATCGGGAGCGGTATCTTTGATGCCGTTAAACATACCTATACCGGCACTTGCTCCAATGATCATTACTCCTATTACTGTTGCCAAGAGGAAACAAAATCCGAAAAGACTGAACTTTTTTCCCCATCTATTGGTACCTGAACTGATGGCTTTCGCCTGATTCACGATACCTCTCTTTCCATAGTTCATATGATAACCTCTCTGTAAATCCAATTTAACTTGGTAATTATACCATGAAATCCACATATAATAAAGAAATGAGAACAAATATGATATACTGATACCTATGAGCGAGATAAAATCCTATAAAATCACAACTAAAGACGGCACGGGAGAGATCGTTGAAAAGAAATCGCGATTCATAGCGCACGTATTCGGAGTTAAGTCGGTTTCCGAGGCGGAAGAGAAGATCGCAGAGGTTTCCAAGAAGTATTGGGATGCGCGTCACAACTGCTACGCCTATGTTATCGGAAAGAACAGTGAGAACACGAGATGCAGCGATAACGGTGAGCCTTCCGGAACGGCCGGCAAACCGATATTGGAAGTGATAACGGGCGCGGGACTTACGGACACACTCGTAATCGTGACCAGATATTTCGGCGGAGTTCTTCTTGGAACGGGCGGACTTGTAAGAGCGTATACACAGGCGGCACAAGCAGGGATCGCTGCATCCGAAGTAGGAGAGATGATATATTCACAGCTTCTTACTATCGAAGTCGATTACAATATGATAAATAACGTTCAGTACTATCTTACGCAGAACGATATCAAGATAAATGAACCGAGATATGCCGAAAACGTACAGTATGATATCTGTGTAAAAGAAGAGGATGCTGATAGGATAAAAGACGGCCTCACGCAGAAGTGCGAAGGAAGAATAAAGATAACAGAAGGAGATAAAGGATATTATATCTTCTGACAAAGATGAATATAAAAAACACGTGGAAGGATTAAATTTTCCACGTGTCTTATTTTTTTACTGTTGTTTGTTTTTGAAACCGGCTCTTTTTCTCAGAGTGGGATCGAGGATTCTCTTACGGATACGAAGGCTTGTGGGAGTAACCTCCAAAAGCTCGTCGTTATCAATAAACTCGATTGCCTGCTCAAGAGACATGATCTTAGGCGGAACAAGACGAAGTGCTTCATCCGATGAAGAAGTTCTTGTATTGGTAAGATGCTTGGTCTTACATACGTTAACCTCAACGTCTTCAGTCTTTCCGCTGGTACCGATTACCATACCGGAGTAAACCTTGTCGCCTGTCTTTATGAAGAGCTGTCCTCTGTCCTGAGCATTGAAAAGACCGTATGCTGTAGCCACGCCTGTCTCGAATGCGATAAGAGAACCTGTTTTTCTGTAGTTCATATCTCCCTTGTAAGGAGCATATCCGTCAAAAATAGTATTTATGATACCGTTACCCTTGGTGTCGGTCATGAACTCACCTCTGTAACCGATAAGTCCGCGTGAAGGAATGTTGAACTCGATACGAGTGTATCCGCCGTTTCCGGCACCCATGTTTACAAGCTCACCTTTTCTTTCGCCGAGCTTCTGGATAACACTTCCCGAGAATTCATCGGGAACATCGATGTAACACTTCTCCATAGGCTCAAGCTTCTTGCCGTTTTCATCTGTGTGATAGATAACTTCGGCTTTACTTACTGCAAACTCAAAGCCTTCACGTCTCATTGTCTCAATAAGAACGGAAAGGTGAAGCTCACCACGGCCTGAAACCTTGAAGGTTTCTGTTGTATCTGTGTCTTCGACACGGAGTGAAACGTCAGTGTTAAGCTCTTTATATAATCTGTCACGAAGGTGACGTGATGTAACGTATTTACCTTCCTGTCCCGCAAGAGGAGAGTCGTTGACAATGAAGTTCATTGAAATAGTAGGCTCTGAGATCTTCTGGAAAGGAATGGCGATCTGATTGTCAACAGAGCAAAGTGTGTCACCGATCTTGAGATCTTCGATACCTGAGATGGCAACGATAGAACCAATCTTGGCTTCCTGAACTTCAATTCTTCCGAGTCCGTCGTACTCATAAAGCTTACTGATCTTGGTCTTGATACGTCTCTCGGGCTCGTGGTGGTTAACAACAACAACCTCCTGGTTAACCTTAACTACGCCGTTATCAACCTTACCTACACCGATACGTCCAACGTACTCATTGTAGTCGATGGTGCTGATAAGAACCTGTGTGCTCGCCTCGGGGTCACCCACGGGAGCGGGAATATAGTTGATAATTGTATCAAGAAGCGGCTTCATATCTGTGCCCTGCTCGTCGACACTAAGTGAAGATGTTCCGGCCTTTGCGGAAGCAAATACGAAAGGACAGTCAAGCTGATTGTCGTCTGCACCAAGGTCCATAAGAAGCTCAAGAACCTCATCGATAACTTCGTTGGGACGAGCCTCGGGACGGTCGATCTTGTTGATACATACGATAACGGGAAGTCCAAGATCCATTGCCTTACCAAGAACGAACTTAGTCTGGGGCATGGGGCCTTCGAAAGCATCAACAACAAGGATAACACCGTTAACCATCTTGAGAACTCGCTCAACCTCTCCGCCGAAATCAGCGTGGCCGGGAGTATCGATGATGTTGATCTTGATATCCTTATATGTAATTGCTGTATTCTTGGACATGATGGTAATTCCACGTTCTCTCTCGATATCGCCGGAATCCATAACTCTTTCCACAACGTCCTGACCTGTACGGAAAACACCACTCTGCTTCAAAAGACCGTCTACGAGCGTTGTTTTACCGTGGTCAACGTGGGCGATAATTGCAACGTTTCTTACATCATTTCTCGTTTGCTTCATAAATAACTCCTTTATATAAGAAAAAAACATATCGTTTACTTTTCAAACTAAAAAAGTATAACACGCGTTTTTTTCATATTCAATATAAAATTACTCATAGAGATATCTTCTTATTGTAATGTACATTGTTGACAGAGCATTCACACTGGTGTAGTATAGGTTAAGCAAGTTAGATAGAGGTTGCGTGTTTTATCAGTAGCTTTGCCGATGTGTCAGGAGCAGGAGACGCTAAGCGAAAGGAGAATACGCCGAAAGGGTCGGTGACCTGATAACCGAGGCCTTGGGTATGCAGTTAAGAGCTGCATAACTGTCATCATTAGGATGGGGCGCTATCAACATTTTTCTTTTATTATCAAAAGAGATTATGTTACCGACTCATTCTGAGTCGGTTTTTTTATCTAAACACGGATAAAAGCGTTCAGAACCTAGCCAAGAAGGAGGATTATATGGCTATATTTAAGGGAGCCGGCGTTGCTATCGCAACACCATTTAAAGACAACGGAGAAGTTAACTACGAGGAGTTTGGAAGACTCATTGAGTTCCAGATCGAGAACGGAACAGATGCCATCATCGTATGCGGAACTACAGGTGAATCCGCAACAATGACAGAAGAAGAGCATATGGACGTTATAAAGTACTGTATCGACAAGGTTGCTAAGAGAATACCTGTCATCGCAGGAACAGGTTCCAATTGCACTGAGACAGCAATTCAGCTTTCCAAGCTTGCGCAGGAATACGGCGCTGACGGACTTCTTGTTGTTACACCTTACTACAACAAGGCAACTCAGAACGGACTTATTGCACACTTCACAGCTATTGCCAATGCTGTTGATATTCCTATCATTCTTTATAACGTACCCAGCAGAACGGGATGCAATATTCTTCCCGAGACAGCTGTTAAGCTCTGCAAGGAGAATAAGAACATCGTTGGTATCAAGGATGCTACAGGTAATATTTCTCAGACAACAAAGATGATGATGCTTGCTGAGGGTTGCATCGATCTTTATTCCGGAGAGGATGATGAGATCGTTCCCATCATGGCAGTTGGCGGTAAGGGTGTTATCTCTGTTCTTTCCAACATCGCACCCAGACAGACTCACGAGATCTGCGCTAAGTGCTTTGAGGGTGACTATGAGACTGCAAGAGAGCTCCAGTTCAAGGCTTATCCCCTTGTGAAAGCTCTTTTCTCTGAGGTTAATCCCATTCCCGTTAAGAGCGCACTTAAGCTCATCGGCTTCAATGCAGGATCTCTTCGCCTTCCTCTTACAGATATGGAGCCCGAGAATGCCCGGAAGCTTGAAGCTGAGATGAAGAAATACGGACTTATCTGAGATTGATTTTGCCGGTCATACCGGTACTGAATAATGTTTATAAAGGTGGAAATGCAAGATGACTAAGATGATCATGCACGGCTGCAACGGCCGTATGGGTCGAGTTATCATCGACCTTGTCAAAGAAGATAATGATATAGAAGTAGTTGCAGGAATAGATGCATTCGGCGAGAACAATTATGAGTTCCCCACATTCAAGAGCCTTTCCGACTGCAATGTGGACTGCGACGTTATCGTAGATTTTTCAAATGCTTCAGCAGTGGACGGACTTCTTGATTACTGCGTAACCAAGAACGTTCCGGTTGTTCTGTGCTCTACAGGACTTTCGGATGAGCAGCTTTCCAAGGTGAAAGATAGCTCGGCTAAGGTAGCTGTTCTTAAATCAGCGAACATGTCTGTCGGAATCAACGCTCTTCTTAAGGTGCTCAGCGAGGTATCTCCTTTGTTTGCGGCAGCAGGTTTTGATATTGAGATAGTAGAGAAGCATCACAACCAGAAACTTGATTCGCCCAGCGGAACAGCTCTTGCACTTGCAGACAGCATCAACGAGTCTCTTTCCAATGAGTACGATTACGTATATGACAGAAGTCAGAGAAGAGAGAAGAGACCCAAGAAGGAGATAGGCATCTCTGCTGTCAGAGGTGGTACTATTGTAGGTGACCACGATGTTATTTTTGCGGGTCACGATGAGGTAGTAACTCTTTCTCACAGAGCATATTCAAGAGCGGTATTTGGAAAGGGCGCCATTGAGGCTGCCAAGTTCCTTGCAGGAAAACCTGCCGGAATGTATGATATGGCAGATGTACTTGCGTAAGGAGTTAAGCTATGAGATTCAGACCTTGTATTGATATTCACAACGGAAAAGTAAAGCAGATAGTAGGAAGTAGTTTGCGTGATGAAAAAGACTCTGCTTCCGAAAACTATGTATCAAGCAAGGATGCCGTCTTTTATGCAAGAATGTACAGAGAACACGGACTTACGGGAGGACATATTATCCTTCTTAACCCCGTGGGAAGTCCTTTTTACAACAATACCAAAAAGCAAGCAATCGAAGCACTTAATGCCTGCCCCGGTTTCCTTCAGATAGGAGGCGGTATCACTGCCGATAATGCAGCAGAGCTTATCGAAGCCGGAGCTACACATGTGATCGTGACATCTTATGTATTTAAGAACGGTAAGATCAGCTATACCAATCTGAAGAAACTGGTAAAGGCTGTAGGAAAAGAAAAGATTGTTCTGGATCTTTCATGTAAATTATCTGAAGGTAAGTATTATATAGTTACCGACAGATGGCAGAAGCTTACAGATGTTGAGCTATGCAGGGATACACTTGATGAACTTTCACAGTACTGCGATGAATTCCTAGTACATGCTGCTGATGTGGAAGGTAAGCAAAACGGTATAGAAGAGAACGTTGCTAAGGTTCTCGGAGACTGGAGCAAGATACCCGTAACCTACGCCGGAGGCGCAAGGAGTATAGACGATATCAAGAAGCTTAATAAGATTGGTAACGGCAAGGTTGATGTTACTGTGGGAAGCGCACTTGAGATCTTCGGTGGCAACCTCAAGCTTGAAGATGTTATTAATGCTTGTGCTGATTGATATTAAAGATTTATCGTTTTATTGAATAAATATGGAACGCAAAAGAGCCATCCGACATTTGTCGGATGGCTCTGATGATTAATCATTGTTACAATCTTGCGAATTCAAAATAAATCTATTTTAAATAAGGCACTTTGTAGTCTGATTAATTAAGCTTTAAATCTCGAATTAAAGCTTGTTTACGTTTACGGCCTGAGGTCCCTTTTCACCCTGGATTACATCATACTCTACAGAAGCGCCTTCCTCAAGAGACTTGAAACCTTCCATGTTGAGTCCTGAATAATGTACGAATACATCATTTCCAGCCTCGTCTGAGATGAAACCGTAACCCTTCTGGTTGTTGAACCACTTAACAGTACCTTTGTTCATTGTAATACCTCCACATAAAAATAAAAAAATAATCGTTCAGTTGTCTATGACAACAAATTTATAATATCAAACATATGTACAAAAGTAAAGCAGATAATATAAATCTTCCCCTATTTACTTTAAAAGTTTAGAGTGATAAAATATTTATGTGTGAAAGTTTCATTAACGTAATATAGTTAATTTCACAAACCAAATTTGGAGGAAACGGCAGATATGAATAAAAAAATCAGAACAGATGCAGTAGATCACCTGTTTGACGCAATCTTATGCCTAAAGAATAAAGAGGAATGTTATAGCTTTTTTGAAGACTTGTGTACGGTAAACGAGCTCCTGTCTCTTTCACAGAGATTTGAGGTTGCTTCGATGCTCAGAGAGCATAAGACATATCTTGAGATTGCCGACAAGACAGGTGCTTCAACCGCAACTATCAGCAGAGTCAATCGCTCACTTAATTATGGCGATGACGGATATGAGTTGGTATTCGGAAGATTACAGGATTGAGCCAATAATTAACGCCGCTGTGGATATATTCCATAGCGGCGTTTTTTATATTCTGATATCTTTATTATTTATCCTTGTTCTCGTCATCTGAAGAGTTATCATCTGATGATTCTTTATCGGATGCCATTCTTTCTTTTGCAATCTCTGCAGAGCTCTTATCAAGGCCTGTCATATCGCATCTTCCCTGGAAGATAGCGTTTTCATCAATGATGATACCTTTACATGTGATATCTCCGATAACCTTACCTGTATCACTGATCTCAACCTTGCCCTGGGGTGCAGATACGTTTCCGTTTATCTCACCTGCGACATAGATGTTTACACCTGAAGCTGTGCCGATGATCTTGCCGGTCTGTCCGACTATGAGAGCACCGCTTATTGTAACGTTACCCTTGACTGTTCCGTCAATTCTTGTAGAGTCCTTCGTGGTAAGCGGACCGTCGATCACAGCACCGGGACCGATGATGGTTCCAACCTGTTCAAGTAATGTGCTCTCAGGTATGTCAGTTTCTTTTTTTGCATTTCCAAACATTCGTAAATCCTCCATTTTAACCGTTTATCTCTATGAGCTCCTCCGGGTTTATGTAATTATCATCCTTCTGGATCTGATAACCCAGTTTGGTGTTGTTACCGTCTATAACAAAAAGTATATCGCCACGATCCACTTCATCGCCCTCAGAAACAATCGGGGTACCTGAATTGCGATAGATGGAAATATATCCGTTGCCGTGATCTATGGATACGTAATTGCCGAATTTGGCATCTGATGTGACACTCAGCACCGTTCCCGTACCTGCAGCGATAATATTGTTTCCTTCTGCAGCGGAGAAAAGAACCAATGGATTGCCTTCTTCTTCATTGGAAGCTCTGTCTTCAAATTTAGTGATATTGTTGGAATCAACGTTATCTACAGCCAGATCCATGTTAGCTTTTCCTGTAAGAGGGAAGCCTGAAGGGATGGCATTGCTCTCAGCTTCTTCAGCGGATTGCTGCTCGTTTTCCAGTCTCATGTTCAGTGCTGCACGAAGCTGCTCTGCCTCATTGCTGAGAGTATCATTGGTGGTTGTAAGTCTTTCATTCTCTGTAGTAAGAGTCTGAATCTGTGACTTCTGATCGACCTGGATCGATCTGAGGTTGCTGATGGTCATCGCGGAAAAAATTATATAGCAGATCAAGATTAGACCGATGGCAAAGGCTGAGTAAGCCAAAACCTGAGTCTTGAAATGGTCTAAATGGAGACGCTTAGTCGTTCCGTCTGAGTCTCCCGAAATAACCATAAAAGTATAATTTCTTCTGTGTCTGTGTTTTCTGGGCTTAGTCATATCTGCGCTCATATTCACCTCCGACTCAACAACGTATTTTACCATATTTGAAAGGGTGTTCGCAACTTTTGGACTCTTCGGGTCAATAGAGAAGGCCGCGGAAAGGCGTATTTTAGCGGGTTTTAGGGCAAAAAAAGACCCTGCCGAATTTATGAGATCCGACAGGGCAAAATGTATTAAACAAGAGTAAAAATATCGAAATACTGATTGTTAAAATCAACCCATGATAGCTTCTACAGTGTATTCCTTAACGCTCTCATCGTAAGGGATGATATTTCCTTCAATTTCTTTACCGTTTACGACAAGCTTCTTGATACCCTTCTCGGCACCGTTCTGCTTAACGCTGATGTTGTATGTTGCACCACGGTATTTTCTTGTGAGTGAGAAATCACCAAAGTCAGCAGGCACACAAGGATTGATTGAAAGACCGTTGTGTGTGGGATATACGCCAAGGATATACTGTGATATGTTGACGAATGTCCAAGCTGCTGTTCCTGTAAGCCAGCTGTTCTTACCCTGACCGAAGAACTTAGCATCCTTACCAGCAACCATCTGTGAATATACATAAGGCTCTGTGCAGTGAATCTCGCTGATATCTTCAATGTATGCAGGGCATGTCTTCTTATAGATCTCGAATGCTCTGTTACCGTGTCCGAGAACAGTCTCGGCAATTGATACCCAAGGATTGTTGTGGCAGAAGATACCACCGTTCTCCTTGTATCCGGGTGGATATGAGCTAACTTCACCGAGTTCAAGGTGATACTTGGTATAAGCGGGCTGGAAGATCATTACACCGTACTTGGTATCAAGTCTTTCTTCAACGCTCTTAAGAGCCTTGGCTGCAAGACCTTCTTCAACACCGATTCCTGCAAGTACACAGAAGCCCTGAGGCTCGATGTAGATCTGACCTTCTTCACATTCTTTTGAACCAACCTTGTTGGAATATGCATCATAAGCTCTTACGAACCATTCGCCATCCCATCCGGCTGTGCATGTAGCATCATAAACTTTCTTAACTTCAGCACGAGCTCTTTCAGCCTCTGCATTGTCGCCGAGGAGTTCTGCGAGCTGAGCGTACTCTTCACCGTACTTAACGAACATTCCTGCGATGAATACTGATTCGGCAACAGGACCTTCTGAAGGACCGAATGTCTGGAAAGACTCTCCGGGATGCTCTGAGAAGCAGTTGAGGTTCAAGCAGTCGTTCCAATCGGCACGTCCGATAAGAGGAAGACCGTGAGGACCCTTATGAGTAGCTGTGAAGTTGAATGAGCACTTAAGGTGCTCCATAAGCGTCTTGGCAACACTCATATCGTTATCGAAAGGAACCATTTCTTTAAGAATAGAAAGGTCACCTGTTTCTCTTATATATGCACTTGTACCTGCGATGAGCCATAAAGGATCGTCGTTGAAGCCTGAACCGATGTCGGAGTTACCCTTCTTGGTAAGAGGCTGGTACTGATGATATGCGCTACCATCCTGGAACTGAGTTGAAGCGATATCAATGATACGCTGTCTTGCTCTGTCGGGAATAAGGTGAACGAATCCGAGAAGATCCTGACAAGAATCTCTGAATCCCATTCCACGACCGATACCTGACTCATAATAAGAAGCAGAACGTGACATGTTGAATGTTACCATGCACTGATACTGGTTCCAGATATTAACCATACGGTCAACCTTCTCATTGGAAGATGATACATGGTAAATAGTAAGAAGATTCTTCCAGTAATCGTTGAGCTCGGCAAGAGCCTTGTCTACAGCTTCAACAGTCTTGTAATTGTCAAGCATCTCGAATGCTCGCTTCTTGTTGATCACGCCGGGAGCTTCCCACTTCTCATCCAGAGGATTCTCGATGTATCCGAGAGTGAAGATAAATGTCTTGGACTCGCCGGGAGCAAGCTCGATGTTGATCTGCTGTGAAGCGATGGGTGACCATCCGCTTGCGATTGAACCTGTGCACTTGCCGTCAGCAACCACATCAGGGCTGTCGGGACCGTTGTATGCACCAAGGAAAGCGTCTCTGCTTGTATCAAATCCGTCAACGGCTGTGTTAACACCGTATACGGCATAGTGATTTCTACGCTCTCTGTATTCTGTCTTGTGGAAAATTGCGGAACCGCCGTTTACAACCTCTACTTCACCGATGCTGAGGTTACGCTGGAAATTCTTCATATCATCGTCTGCATTCCAGAGACACCATTCTACATAAGAGAAAAGAGAAAGCTTAGCAGCAGTGTTCTTGTTGTTGGTTACAGTGATCTTGGAAACTTCGCAGTTATCATTCATGGGAACGAAAGTAAGGAGTTCTGCCTTAACATCGTTCTTGGTAGAAGTGAATTTGCTGTATCCAAGTCCGTGACGACACTCATAGCTGTCAAGAGCAGTCTTAACGGGCTGCCATCCCGGATTCCAAATAACTTCATTAGTTGAATCGGTTGTATCCTTAATATAGAAGTATTTACCGTTGTTGTCATAAGGAACATTGTTGTAACGATACCTTGTAAGTCTTAAAAGCTTGGCATCCTTGAAGAATGTGTATCCGCCACAGGTGTTGGAAATAAGTGTAAAGAACTCCTTGTTTCCGAGATAGTTGATCCAAGGAAGAGGAGTCTTGGGCGTTGTGATGACGTACTCACACGCCTGATCGTCAAAAAATCCGTATTTCATACTTACCCTCCAGTTAACTTAAACGTTTTCGGAAATATATACGCACATTATATATGGTAATCTGCAGTAATGCAACATAAAAATTGATAAAAAACAGAGCTCGAAAACCGCATAGATACTGAATGTTGCAGAAAAAACTCCAAAAATGCCGTCAACCATGAGGATTACAGGGGATGAATACGAAAACGTTTAATTAAAATAGCAATAAAACAGGGACAAACATAAAAAGGAATCGTAATAATAGATAAAAAACCAAAAGAATTTTTGGTAGAATCAGACAAAAATGTATAAGATGCACAAAAAAACAAGCCGTTCATATTGCTTTTGACGGGAAAATGATGTATATTGATTTCACGAAAACGATTAAGTACAGAGACGGGAAATTGATATGGCTAAGAGGAAAGTTTCACTAAAAGACATATCCATAGCCTGCGGGGTGTCGGTTGCGACTGTTTCGAAAGCACTTAATGATCATCATGACATCGGTCAGGAAACTAAGGAACATATAAGACAGGTTGCCGAGAGTTTGGGGTACAGACCCAACGCTGCAGCACAGGCTCTTAAGACAAACAGGACCAACAACATCGGAGTGCTGTTTGTTGATGAGGCTAACAGTGGTCTTACTCATGATTACTTTAATCACGTTCTTAACAGCTTTAAGAACACGGCCGAGGAGAATGGCTTTGATATTACTTTCATTAATGGAGGTAAGGCTAGGATCAACAACATGTCATATTTGTCTCATGCAATATACAGAGGCTTTGACGGAGTGGTGATCGCTTGTGTGGATTTCTTCGATCCGGAAGTAGACGAGCTGGTCAAGAGTAGTATTCCCGTTGTTACTATCGACCATATCTTTTATAACAGAATCGCAGTTATATCGGATAATGTTAACGGTATGAGAGAGCTCACCGAATATGTATGCAGTCAGGGACACAAGAAGATAGCATATGTAAGAGGCGTTGAATCATCCGTTACACAGAGCAGACTTGCAAGCTTCTATAAGACACTGCAGGAACACGGAATAGATATTCCCGATGAATATGTAGTAATAGCTCCGTATCGTGATACAGATGCAGCTTATGAAGCTACCAATAAATTGTTGAATCTGCAGGATCCTCCGACATGTATTTTTTACCCGGATGATTTTGCCGCGCTCGGTGGCATCAATGCCATCAGAGACAGAGGACTTAAGATCCCCGATGATGTATCCGTTGTAGGATACGACGGACTTGAGATTTCAAGCCGCCTCACACCCAAGATGACAACCATTGTTCAGGACAGTGAGAAGATCGGTAAGATCGCAGCCACCAAGCTTATAGATCTTATCAACAATCCTAAGGGAACACTTATAGAACAGATTGTTGTTAAGGGAACACTTGAACCGGGAGCTTCGGTCAAAAAACTTAATTAAGGTTTAAGACGGCGGAGAGCTGTTTTAAATACATACAATGACAAACTCAAATAAAGAGGGAGGTATTAAAGGTTATGAAGAAGAAATTTCTTAGCGTAGTTCTTTCTGCAACTATGGTAGCCGGAATGCTTACAGCATGTGGTAACACAGCTGCTACAGCTCCTACATCAGATGCACCTGCAGCAGAAGCAACAGACGCAACAGCAGAAACTCCTGCAGCTGATACAACAGCAGTTGCAGCAGATGAGGGAAAGGTACTCAACATTTATTGTTGGAATGACGAGTTCCAGAGAAGAGTTAAGGATCACTATCCGGGATATACTGAGGTAGATGCTACCACAGGTACAATCGGTGATGTAACTGTAAAGTGGAACATTACTCCTAACCAGGACAATGCTTATCAGAACAACCTCGATGAGAACCTTCTCAAGCAGGCTGATGCAGCAGCAGATGATAAGATTGATATATTCCTTGTAGAAGCAGACTATGCTCTTAAATATGTAGATGAAGACGTTACATTGCCTGTAGCTGATCTTGGTATCACAGATGCTGATATCGCTGATCAGTACAAATACACAAAGGATGTTATGACAGATTCTAACGGTGTTCTTAAGGGACTTTCATGGCAGGGTTGCCCCGGTGTTCTTATTTACAACCGTGAGGCTGCTAAGGAAGTTCTTGGATCAGACGATCCTGCAGAAGTTCAGAAGGCTGTAGCTGATTGGGATGCATTCTCAAAGACAGCTGCTGAGATGAAGAAGGCCGGATACAGCATGACAGCTACAACAAACGATGCTTATCGTGTATTCTCTAACAACGTATCAGGTAAGTGGGTACAGGATGGCAAGGTTGTTATCGACGAGAACATCATGAAGTGGGTTGAGATGTCTAAGGATATGGCTGACAAGGGTGAGGTTGCTTCAACTTCAGACCTTTGGAGCGAAGACTGGAACAAGGGATTCTATCCTGACGGAAAGGTATTCTGCTACTTTGGACCCGCTTGGATGATCAACTTCTCAATGGCTGCTGATAAGGAAGGCTCAATCGCTAATGCAGGTGGTTGGGGAGCAACTGAGGGACCTCAGGGATTCTTCTGGGGTGGAACATGGATCTGCGCAGCTCAGGGAACAGATAATCCCGGCATCATCGCAGACATCATGAAGGCTCTTACAACAAACAAGGATATCATGCTTGATATCGTTACAGCTGATAGTGATTTCGTAAACAACAAGCCCGCTATGGAAGAGGCAGCAGGCAAGGATGAATTCGCATTCAAGGTACTTGGTGGACAGAATCCTCTTGCACTTTTCGCAAAGGGCGCTGAGAACTGCGATCTTTCAAATCAGTGCGCATACGATCAGGGTTGTAACGAAGAGTTCCAGAAGGCTATGAAGAACTACTTCGACGGAAACGCTACTCTTGAACAGGCTACTGCTGCATTCAAGACAGCTATCGTTGAGAAGTATCCTGACGTAAAAGTAGACTAATTTATAGATTAGTTTTAATCTATCGGATATTATTTCTTAAGAGGGTATTAAGCGGGGCGCATTAGGATTAGTGCGCCCCATATATTAAGAAAAGGGAGCGCTTATGAAGAAAACAAGCAAAGTAGTTAAATACAATAAGTGGGGATATATTTTCCTGATACCTTTTATTGTAATATATTTGGTTTTTCAGATGATACCCTTAGTAACAACTATTTATAATTCATTCTTTGAAAACTACAGATCGGGCCTTAAGATAATCGGACCTAATTTTGTAGGTATACAGAACTTCATAACTATTATTACAAACGGAGATCTTCCGACATACTTTAAGAACACAATGATTATGTGGATCATGGGATTTGTTCCGCAGATTGTCATTTCACTTATACTTGGTGCTTGGTTCACAGATCCATCACTTAGATTAAAGGGACAGGCATTCTTTAAAACAGTTATGTACCTTCCCAACCTTATAATGGCATCAGCTTTTGCGATGTTGTTCTTTACTTTGTTTTCACTTTCCGGTCCTATAAATTCCATTCTTTTACAGCTTGGAATCTTTAAGGAAGCATACCAGTTTATGGCACACATTTGGTCAGTTCGTTGGCTTGTTGCATTCATGAACTGTATCATGTGGTTTGGAAATACGACAATTCTTCTGATGGCCGGTATGATGGGTATTGACCCTTCACTTTTTGAGGCAGCACAGGTTGACGGTGCTACGGCTACTCAGATTTTCTATAAGATTACATTGCCACTTCTTAAACCTATTCTTATCTACGTTATGATCACATCACTTATCGGCGGATTGCAGATGTTTGATGTTCCTCAGATCTTAACTAACGGAACAGGTGATCCTATGAGATCATCAATGACACTGATAATGTATTTGAACAAACACTTATATAGTAAGAACTATGGACTTGGCGGAGCACTTTCCGTATTCATGTTCATTATCACAGGTATTCTTAGTCTTTTAGTGTTTAAGTTCACCAATTCCGGCGAAAAGAATTGAGATAAGGAGTAGAGAATATGGCGAACAATCAGAATAATTATAATATGAGTACGGAAAAAGGTGCTTCCGTACATGCGAGAAGAATTATTGCGTATACAGTACTTGTTTTAGTTTCCTTTTTGTGTCTGTTCTGGTTCTATCTTCTTTTTATTAATTCAACCAGGTCAAATGCAGAGCTCACAAGGGGTTTCACACCTTTTCCGAGCAACTTTTTGATAACAAACTGGACAAATCTTAAAAATGGTACTTTACCAATCTTCTCAGGTATGGTAAACTCATTAATCGTGGCAGCTGCAACAGCAGCTCTTGCTACTTATTTTTCAACAATGACCGCTTATGCGATCCATGCGTATGAATTTAAATTGAAAAAATTCATGTTTACATTTATACTAATGGTAATGATGATACCAACTCAGGTAACTGCACTTGGTTTTATCCAGCTCATCAATAAGATGAAGCTTGATGATAACTTCATTCCACTTATAGTACCGGCTATTGCTTCACCTGCAGTATTTTTCTATATGAAGCAGTACATGGACTCCGTACTTCCTCTTTCACTTATTGAGGCAGCACGTATTGATGGATCAGGCGAGCTTAGAACCTTCAATTCAATAGTAGTTCCTCTTATGAAACCTGCTATTGCGGTTCAGGCGATTTTTAGCTTTGTAACAAGCTGGAATAACTACTTTACTCCGGCACTTGTATTACATACAGATAGCAAGAAGACACTTCCCATTCTTATAGCTCAGCTTCGTAGTGCTGACTGGCTTAAGTTTGATATGGGACAGGTATACGTGATGATCGCGTTCTCGATCTTCCCTGTTATCGTTGTTTATCTGATCTTATCCAGATATATCGTCGGTGGTCTTACACTTGGCGGTGTCAAGGGATAATTAAATTTGTTATTTACTCTTCTTCTCTCGTGGTAACACGGGAGGAGATACTCTTTCCTTTTATAAGCGTTAAGAAAAGCCATGGTATTTCCCCATACCGTGGCTTTTCGCTTGCTTACAACTCTTTTTTATTATAATTCCATATCCTTTACAGGATCAGTATATAATAAAGTGGCCCGCATCTTGGTTTAGATGCGGGCTATTTAATCATATTGGTATTTATTCGATTGGGATAGTTACAAGGGCGTTAGACGTGAAAATATGAAGAAATGAGACGTCTATAAAAGTGAATACCGTAAGTGCAATCAGTAGTGACAATAAAATGGCCATAAGCTTTTTTTCTTTATATAACTTCTCAGGTCTTTGAACTGCGGAATCGGGGTCAAGCGCCATGGCTGTATAATAGGAAAAAAGAAGGAACACAAGTGGCATACAAATAAGGTACTCAATCCTGTACTTAATCAGGAACACGCCGAGACAAAAGTTGGAAACAAGTGCATAGAATAAAGCAGATGTAAGGAGCTTTTTCTCGGTGTAATAAACAAATGATCTTCTGTACAGACCGGCTGTTTCAGGATCGTTTATCATCCTGTATTCTGCAAAGCGCTTGGTTGCCATAAGAAATGCTCCGGTCATCCAATAACCTATCAGAATACTTGACGGCGGGATGGATGAAGAAGTGATGACAAACCAGCCCATGAGAAGCCTTAGCATATTGTTTATTGATTCGGACAGAACATCGAGATAGGGAATATCTTTGGTCCTAAAAGGCTTAACGTTGTACAGAACACCCATTATAAGAAGTACAGCGCTTATCGCCGTGAAAGGAATGCTGATCACAAGAGATAGACATATTCCTATGATTATCAGCGCAAAGTATTCAACAAGTATTCCGGATAGTTTCATATCCGATGTTACAACGGGACGATTCTTTTTGGTGGGATGATATTTGTCGAATGGCGCATCGAGCCACTCATTTATCACATAATTGGCACTTGCTATCATGCAGGTGGCTAGAAATGCGATTATCAGTCTAATAATGTTAATATCCGTTAGCGTATGGTGCGTAAGCAAGATGGCTATCATAACTCCCGGAAGTATAAACAGATTTTTTATCCAGTGATCCGGACGTGCAATCTTAATGTAATTTCTCATTTTTATCTCCATTTTTATATTTCATATACCCATATTGTGTAAGGGGATTCGTTACTTTCGTATTTTCCAACAAGGGAAGCTTTAATCTCAGCTGCGTTGGATATCTCTATTCGCGAAAAGATATATTTTCCTCCGAGATCTTTCATGGCCTTGGTATCTATAAGAAGGCGCTTGTCTTCCACATTCTTGGTTCTTTCCGGAGACCAGATACTTTCTATGCTTCCGGAGAAAATATAGGCTCTTGCGCCCCATTCGTCATAGTATTCTCTGGCTTCCCGGGATTCATTTAGAGAAGGCGCGATAACCTTTCTGAAAGAATCTTTATAGGATTGATAGTAGTAACTAAGGCATCCATCCAGAGTTGCAATGGAATTGTAGGATAAAACAGCGGGGTGGAAGCCGTAAGCTACGCTGTATTCTCCCTTATAACCAATCTCTTTTTTTACCTTCTCAAAAAGATCTTCAGAGAAGAATTCTCCATAAGAAAGAGTTTCGGAGTCTTGATGTTTGACAAGCTTCCATATATTTACATAGGCGGTATTGAAAAAATCATTGTAGAGAGACTGTGTTCCCAGTACAGAGATCAGAGTCAACAGGGCTATGCCTCCTGCAATTGCGCTTTTCTTAATATCAATCAGCTTCTTTGCAACAATAAAGATTTCCAGATACCACAGGAAGGGGTTAAAAAACAATGTTCTGTTGAATTGCCAGCCCTTTAAAGGCGGAACTATGGTCTCAAAAAGAGTCCGTACAAAGTAACTGTTATAAAGACCGTATATTGTGCAGTTAAATAAGATCAGAATAAGTACCAGGTTAAAGGGATCTGTGATAAGGCTCCTGTACTCTTTGCGTTTAATATGGCAAATATTGATAAGTAAAAAAGCTATAGCCACAACGGGAAGTACAAAAAATCTGTGGAGATCATCGCAGTGGAACATATTGTTTACAAAAACATTGCCAATGCAGGATATTATCTCAAAGAAGGATGAATTCTCTATTACCATGGTGTCCCTAATGGTTGCCTGATCCGAGCCGAATATAATAAAGAACAGCCTGTATTCTATGAGAACATAGCTGACTGTGAGGATGAATACCGATGACAGGAGCGGCAGCGAGAATTTCTTTGTAGAAACCCATCTGTAAATAAAATAGATAAAGACATATCCCAAAATAAAAGGCCCAAAGAAAGTGAAATAGGACAAAGTGGGATATAAAAACAGCAGCACAAAATACACAGGTTTTCTCTGAGATTCTATTCTTCTTATCAGCCATATCAGCAGCGGAATAGAGGCAAAAGAGAAAGAGAATGCCGGATAAAGCGGTAAAATACCGTAAATGAAGCTGCAGAGCGCAACCGCCCACTCATATTTCTTGTAGGATCCTTGTAGGATATCTTTTGCAAGAAGAATTCCTGAGAAAAGAGCTATAAATATCTTGATAAAATGGCCGGCTATATAAGCGGCAAAAGTCGGAAGCGCAGCATGCAGTAGGGAATAAAGATAAAACTCCGATAACAGGAAGTTTCTGTCTATTCCGCCAAGAAGAGGTATAGTCTTACCATGGGAAAAGAAGGCATGATTGTCCCGTAGGAGCTTATAATCCGTAATATGAATATCAAGATTGTCATGGATACCAACGTATGTGCCGGCTTTGCCCATGAAAAGGAAAGTTATAAGCTCTGTCAAAGTAATAGCTGCGATAATGATAAAGTACCAGTTTTTCTTAATATAATTTTTCATAATTCTCCAAACAAAAAACGGCAGAATACGAAAAACAGACATCAAATGATGCCTAATTTTCATATTCTGCCGTTTGTATTCATTTCTTTTCACAAAGCGGCTGTCTCATAAAGACAATAACACACTGCAATTATGCGCAATGTACATGCTTATGACCACAGCTGCAATATAAAAGCATTGACCGTATTGGCTGAAGCAAACAACAAATACAATATGTGATTGATAAATCACTGATGAAAAGAGCTTACTAAAAGTCCTTCATCGCCTGTATTATAGCACAATTTCCCTTTTTAATACAATAACGAGAGGGCGCTGGTTGCATTCTTTTAGTATATAGTTTTCAGCTGTTTTTTCAACGAGCCTGTCAAATCTATCGTCATGTACATCCTGGGCAATAAGACGAGCAATCTCAGCATTTATCACATCTTCAAGCTCGGGTAGAATATCTGTTGATTTTTTTGTGTTTACAAAACCTTTGGTTGTTATGCGGGTGGGAGCAAGTATACGTCCGGAATCGGCGCCGATACTTACCTCAATAATAACTACCCCGTTTTTCCCCATCTTGGTTCTTTCGTTAAGGATACTCTTACCGATGTTGCCAACACCCTGACCGTCTATCAGAATTTCTTTGAGCGGTATGGTAGAAGTAACTTTGGCATTATCTTTGGATAAAGTGAGGATATCTCCGTTGTTGATAAGGAGAATGTCTTTCTTTGGAATACCCATGCTCTCAGCAATATTTGCAGAAGCTTTCCTATATCGGTATTCACCGTGGGCAGGAATAGCGTATTGGGGATTGGCGAGGGTATACATAAGCTTAAGCTCTTCGCTGCAGGCGTGTCCGGTAGCGTGAATATCCTGAAAGACAATATTGGCTCCTTGTTCCTCCAGCATATTCATTGTCTTAGAGAAAACATTCTCACTTCCATGAATGGCTATTGAGCTAAAGAGGATTGTGTCTCCCGGGAGAAGCTTGATGTCCTTGTGAGTGCCTTCAGCTATCTCGGTAAGGCAATTGATAGGTTCGCCGTGGTTACCTGTGGTAAGGAAAATGATATCCTTACTCTCATAAGAAGGGACATCTTCTATATCGATAAGAATGTCCTCTGAAAAGTGCAGATAATCAAGCTTTCTGGCAGCTTCAAAAATACTTAGCATAGTATCACCAAGTAAAACAACTTTTCTGTTATATTTACCGGCAAGAGTAATGATCTGCTGAACTCTGTCCATGTTTGAGGCAAAAGTTGCTATGATAAGACGGTTGTCTCTGTGCAGATTAAAGAGCTGATCAAGGGAATCACTAACTTCCGATTCTGAAGGAGAGGAGCCCGGAATCAGTGCATTGGTACTGTCGGAAATAAGGGCAAGAACGCCCTTTGTTCCAAGCGCAGCGATCCTGCGAAGGTCAGTGGAATCTCCTGTGATCGGAGTGTGATCGATCTTGAAATCACCGGTGTGAATGATAGTACCGATAGGTGTATGAATTGCAAGCATTACCGCATCAGGAATACTGTGGTTCGTTGTGATAAATTCAATCTTATAGCTTCCTACCACAATGGTATTGCCCTGTCTAATGACTTTGGTCTTGAATTTTTTGATACCGTGGCCTCTTAGCTTCTTTTCCACAAGGGCGATAGTGAGCGGAGTTCCATATATGGGAACGTTCAAGGACTCGATTATATAAGGTATGGCTCCTATGTGATCCTCGTGTCCATGGGTCAGAACTATACCTTTGAGTTTATCTATATTATTTGTGAGATAACTAATATCAGGAATGGAAGTGTCTATCCCCGGCATATTATGAGGGGGAAAAGACATTCCGCAGTCCACTGCGATAATGGTATCGTCATCTTCTATGAGCATCATATTCATACCGATCTTGTCAAAGCCGCCAAGGGGTATGATCTTTATATTATCAGCCATCTGTAAGCCTCCCTTTCGGAATATGGTCAAATTATAGCATGTTTACCAAAGTACTGTCGTGAGTAGTGGGTTTTTTTATAGAAATTTGCGCTTGCCTTCAAAACTTTAGCGTGCTAAAATTCTTTACGGTGCACACAAATGTCCGCAGCAGAGAAACACAACTTGTGACAATGAGGTAGAGCATGCAACAGGATACAGCTTACTATGTTTTAAGGAGACAGGCTGTTCCGGAAGTTCTGCTTAAGGTTGTAGAGGCCAAGAAGCTACTTGAATCCGGAAAGGTCAAGACGGTTAATGAGGCAGCAGCAATGCTTGGCATCAGCCGTAGCTCTTTTTACAAGTACAAAGAAGATATTTACGAATTTCATGATAGTTTACAGGGAACCACATTCACACTTACTTTCCAGATGAATGATGAGGTTGGCCTTCTGTCTTATGTTCTTAATCTGATCGCGGATTTTGGAGCCAACATTCTTACTATACATCAGTCTATTCCCCTTAACGGCGTGGCATCAATATCCATTACCATTCAGGTTCTGGAAGCGACCAAGGACATTATGGAGATGATATCCATTATGGAAGGCAAAGAGGGAATACATAAGGTGCATATAACAGGAAGAAGTGCATCTTTTTAATGAAAACAAATTGTAGTTGTTAATAAGCGGCATGATCAATATGCCTTTATCATTATAAAAATTTTGGAGGAAAACATGGCAAAAATAGCAGTCTTGGGATATGGAACAGTAGGAAGCGGAGTTGTTGAGGTAATCGACACTAACGCTGCAGAAGTTGCAAAGAGCGCCGGAGAAGCGGTAGAGGTTAAGTACATTCTTGATCTTCGCGATTTCCCCGGTGATAAGCATGAAGCACAGGTAGTACACGACATAAACATTATTCTGGACGATCCCGAGATTGATGTTATCTGTGAGACAATGGGAGGAATCGAACCTGCATTTACATTTGAAAAACAGGCACTTGAGAAGGGCAAGAGCGTATGTACTTCCAACAAAGAACTTGTTGCTGCCAAGGGACCTGAACTTGTAGAGATTGCCAAGAAAAACGGCGTTAGCTATCTTTTTGAAGCAAGCGTTGGCGGCGGTATTCCTGTCCTTCGCAGCATCAACGATTCACTCAAGCATGAGAAAATCGATTCTATCACAGGTATATTAAACGGAACAACCAACTATATCCTTACCAAGATGGATAAAGAAGGAATCGGCTTTGCTACAGTTCTCAAAGCTGCACAGGACAAGGGATACGCAGAAAGAAATCCCGAGGCAGATATCGAAGGATACGATGCATGCCGTAAGATTGCCATTCTTTCCAGCCTTATGAGCGGTAAGCACGTTAATTATGAAGATATTTACACAGAAGGAATCACCAAGATAAATATTGAGGATTTTGCTTATGCAAAGAGCCTTAATATGGCTATCAAACTTCTTGGTATGTGCAAGATGAATGAGAACGGCTTCTTTACTATTGTTGCTCCTTTCATGATTCCACTTGAGAATCCTCTTGCGAATGTTAACGGCGTATTCAATGCCATCAATGTACACGGAAATATGCTCGGAGATGTTATGTTCTACGGAAAAGGCGCCGGCAAGAACGCTACAGCCAGTGCGGTTGTTGCAGACGTAGTTGATATCTTAAAGCACAAGGGCAAGCACATCGATGTTAACCTCAATGCAGAGAAAGCGGTTCTTACATCTAAGGACAACGCTGTAAGAAAGTTCTTTGTAAGAGTAACTGAGGATCTCAAGGAACAAGCCATGGACGTATTCGGACACGGAATCGATGTTATAGAGTGCGATGAGGTTAAGGGCGAGTTTGCATTCATTACAGATCTTACTTCAGAAAAAGATTTTGAAGAAAAGCTCTGGAAGCTCGACAGCGTTAAGGGTTATTTGAGACTTTATTGATCATAGCGGACCGTAGATCAGTCAGGTTCGATTCATTTATAAACAATAATTAAGTAGAAAAGGATTGTATGAAATGAAGAAAGTAGTTAAATTCGGCGGAAGCTCACTTGCAAGTGCAGAGCAGTTCAAGAAAGTCGGAGAGATCATCAAGGCAGATCCCGACAGAGTATATGTTGTTCCTTCCGCTCCGGGAAAAAGAAATTCCAAGGACACTAAGGTTACCGACATGCTTTACAAGACATACGCTCTTGCAGAGGCAGGTAAGGATTTCAAAAAGCAGCTTGCTGACATCAAGGCTCGTTATGATGAGATCATTAACGGACTTAAGCTTAAGCTTGATCTTACAGATGAGTTTAAGACAATTGAGAAGAACTTCAAAGAGAAGGCCGGCAACGATTATGCTGCAAGTCGTGGAGAATACCTCAACGGTATCATTATGGCCAACTATCTTGGATATGAGTTTATCGACTCAGCTACAGTAGTAGCTTTTGATAAAAACGGAGAGTTTGATGGTGAGAAGACCAACAAGCTCATGTCCAAGAAACTTGAGAATACACCAAAGGCTGTTGTGCCCGGATTCTATGGCGCATATCCTGATGGAAGCGTTAAGACATTTTCAAGAGGTGGCTCAGATATAACTGGATCAATCGTATCAAGAGCTATCAAGGCTGATGTATACGAGAACTGGACAGATGTATCCGGATTCCTTGTTGCAGATCCCAGAATCATTGACACACCTCCGAATATTGAGACTATCACATATACAGAGCTTCGAGAGCTTGCATATATGGGCGCATCAGTTCTTCATGAAGATGCTATCTTCCCTGTACGTAAAGAAGGTATTCCTATCAACATCAGAAATACCAACAAGCCTGAGGATGCAGGTACTTGGATCGTTGAGTCTACAGCTAAGAAGTCCAAGTTCACTATTACAGGTATTGCAGGTAAAAAAGGCTTCTGCTGCGTAAATATCTTAAAGGATCAGATGAACTCCGAGGTTGGATTTGTAAGAAAGGTTCTTCAGGCATTTGAAGATCAGGAAATCTCAATCGAGCATGTTCCTTCAGGAATCGATACTATGACGGTATTTGTTCAGCAGGATGAGTTCATCGAGAAAGAGCAGTCAGTTGTTTCCGAGATTCACAGACTTGCTCATCCCGATATGCTTGAGATTGAATCAGATCTTGCACTTATCGCTGTTGTTGGACGTGGAATGAAGTCTACAAGAGGAACAGCCGGCAGGATTTTCTCAGCACTTGCTCATGCAAATGTAAACGTACGTATGATTGATCAGGGTTCATCAGAGCTTAACATCATCATCGGTGTAGAGAACCGCGACTTCGAAAAAGCGATCCGCGCAATCTACGACATCTTCGTAACAGTGCAGTTGTAATAAGCAGATGTTTGCACAGAACGCGAAACATGCAGATTATCGCGGGAAATAATTAAATTTATTTATCGAAAATACTCGTGTTCGTCTGCGCAGTGATTTCTTATATAAGTAGGAAATCCTGAGGATTTTCCTACTTATACAAGTCGCTCCGCTGTGGATGCGCACCTCGCGGAAATGAAGTATAATTGCTTCGCAATTCCGCTCGGGCGCGAAGAGTCGCAAGCGACTCTTTGTCCTTAGTATGCTGTTGTAGACGACACTTGCTATTGGGGATATGATAAGAGAAACTTAAGATGGAAATTTGATTACGGGGTAATTGTATGTCTTTTGTATCAAAGATATATGGAATAGAAACTGACATATTGATGGATAAGGAAATCTTTGATTTCTGGTATGAAAAAATGCCAGCTTATAGGAAAGAGAAGATTGATGCCATGAAGCCTGAGAGTGGGAAAAGAGCGTCTCTCGCAGCAGGGATTCTTTTGGCAAAGGGGCTTGATGAGTATGGGATAGAAGGGGCTGAAATTGGTTTTAAAGCTAATGGAAAGCCCTATATCATAGGAAAAGAAGATTTTTGTTTTAACCTGTCCCATTCAGGGAATATGGCTGTTGGAGCCTTTTCCGGTTTTGAAGTGGGAGTAGACGTTGAACAAAATAAAGTCTTTAAAGAGAATCTGATAAACTATGTTTTTGATGAGAGGGAAGTCCGGTACATATGCGGACTTGAGGCGGATGAAAAAGAGAGAGACCGGCTTTATACAAGACTTTGGACCATGAAGGAAAGCATAATGAAATATTCCGGAAAGGGAATCTCCATGAGTCCTAAGAATATTTTTGTGAATCTGGAAAAGGGAAAAGAAATATCTTATAAGGGAGAAAAACTAAAAGATCTTTTTCTTACATCTTTTGAATACAAAGATCATCAGATAAGTGTTTGCTCCGGGAATGGGGAATTTGATGCTCGGATGGAGGTATTAGATATTTAAGTTTCATGATTCTTTACTTGATTTATGGCCTGTAAACC
>JAEEGJ010007835.1_pt1 | contig 30055 bp, 12 predicted proteins | sample 8958761 | NCBI WGS metagenome assembly JAEEGJ01 (sample SAMN16246546, study PRJNA631951) | gut metagenome | biome: gut microbiome; feature: rumen; material: RS-attached | host: Bos | place: Iran: Karaj | collected 2018-10
GTTGTTGTTGTAGTTGAGGTTGTTGTCGAAACCGGCATCGGCATTGTTGGCCGTGAACGGACGATACTTGTTGAGCCAGATGTGGGTATCCTGGAAACGGTTGGTGTACTCCACGCCACGCACATCCCAGCAGGTGGCATCGCGGCGCACGTCGCCTTCTTCGAACATGTTGTAGGTAGCTGTACGCACGGGGAGGAAGCCCCATCCGTCGGCACCCGAATTCCAGCCGTCGCCACCGGGCCACGAGTTGGGCGAGATGAGGGTGGGAAGCACCGTGCCGCCAATGGCGAGAGGGCTACCCCATCCGCGCTCGTTGTTGCCATCCTCGTAGTTGATCTCCCAGATGGACTCGGAGCACCATTCGCCCGTCTCGTCCCAGAGGTTGGCATAGTCGGGGTTGAGTGAATACTTGCCCGACGAGATGATCTCGTTCATATAGCCGAGGGCCTTGCTGTAGCGGCTCTGGTCGTTCTGGTACATCACCATCTCGGCATACATCATGTAGATCATAGCCTGCGAGATGCGTCCGCTGTTGGCATCGTCCCAGCGCATGGGGAGCACGCCCGAGGCAGCCACCTCTTCGAGCTCGACGATGAGCTGGTTGTACACCTCGTCGGCCGAGAGCTGTGGAGCCGTGTAGGGAGCGGTGAGGTTCTCGAGATAGAAGGGGATGTTGCCGAAGTAGTGCCACAGCATGTTGTAGTAGAACACGCGGAGGCCACGGGCCTGCATCTCGTAGAGCGACTTGTTGGCAGCCGTCATGTCGGGCACGTCGTATTCGATGTACTTGAGCACGTCGTTGCAGCGCTTCACGCCACTGTAATCGACGGTCCAGAGCGACGAGAGGGTGTTGTTCTCGTTGGCCTGGTAGTTGGAGAGCATGTGCCAGTTCTGCATATCGGCGAGGTTGGAACCACCTACCCAGAAGAGGTCGCCCATGATCTCGGCATCGATGTTGAGCGCATTGTACTGGCCGAGTCCCCAGTCGGGCCAATGGATGGGGTCGTAGGCGGCGATGAGAGCCTCCTGGATATGCGCGTCGGAAGTATAGTATTCTTCAAGGGGTTCGCCCGACGGATTCTCGACCTCAAGGAACGAGTCGCTGCAAGCCGACAAGGCAAGAGAGGCAGCGGCAATCAGTAAACCTGTATATTGAGTTTTCATAAGTTTTGAATTAACAATTAATAATTAACAATTAACAATTAATTGCGGGTGAATTTAGAATGCAATATTGAATCCAACAGTCCAGGTACGAGCCTGAGGATAGACACCGCGGTCGATGCCGAGGGAGGTGCCGCCCGAGGCGATTTCGGGATCGAAGCCCCAGTACTTGGTCCAGGTGACGAGGTTCTCGACCATGCCGTAGATGCGGAAGCGCTCGATGAAGGCGCGGCGCGTGATCTTGGCGGGCAGGGTGTAGCCGAGGCTCATGTTCTTGATGCGCAGGTAGGAGCCGTCGCAGACATAGAGGTCCGACATCTGCCAGTTGGTCTCGTCCTGCAGCGAGAGGCGTGGATACTTGTTCGAAGTGCCTTCGCCGGTCCAGCGGTTGAGCATCCACTTGGGATAGTTGCCCGAATAGACGTCGCTGCGGTAGGTGGCGTCGAAGACGTCCGAGCCATGCACGCCCTGGAGGAAGATGTTGAAGTCGAAGCCCTTCCAGTCGGCATTGACATTGAAGCCGAAGGTCCAATCGGGAGTACCGTTACCGATGTTCGTGCGGTCGTCGGTGGTGATGGCACCATCGCCGTTTACATCCACGAAGCGAACGTCGCCAGGCACGGCCTTGGGCTGGATGAGCTCGCCGTTGGCATTGGTGTAGGCACGAACCTCGTCCATGTTCTGGAAGACGCCATTGGTCTTGTAGCCGTAGAAGAAGGGGAATGGCTGGCCGTTCTCGGCGCGAGTGCCGCCGCCCGAGATGCCCTGCACGCCGTCGAAGTTCAGGAAGCCTTCGGTGTTGCCGAGGTTCTTCAGCGTGTTCTTGACGTAGGAGACGTTGCCCTTGAGCGAGTAGTGGAAGTCGCTGATGTGGCCCTTCCAGCCGAGTTCGATTTCGACACCCTTGTTCTCCATGTCACCCACGTTGCCGAGCGGCTTGGTTTCGCCCACATAGCTGGGGATAGGCATGGCCAGGATCATGCCGTTGGTCTTCTTGATGAAGTAATCGACGCTGAGGGTGAGTGCATCCTTCATGAAGCCGAGGTCGATGCCGAGGTCGTGCTGCTCCGATTCCTCCCACTTGAGGTCGGGGTTGGCGATACGGTTGGCCTTCGAACCGTTCTGCTTGGTGGCGATGCGGCCGAAGAGGACGTTGTTGCCCATCGAGGTGAGGGTGGTGTAGGTGAAGTCACCGATGTTCTCGTAGCCGTTCTTGCCCCAGCTGTAGCGCAGCTTGCCGATGGTCACCCATTCGGGCAGGTTGAAATAGGGTTCGCGCACGAAGTTCCAGCCGAGCGAGAACGATGGGAAGATACCGTACTTGTTGTTGGAGCCGAAGCGGCTCGAACCGTCGCGGCGCAGGGTAAACTGGAGCATGTAGCGCTCGTCGTAGTTGTAGCTGCCGCGTGCGAAGAGCGACGAGAGGGTGTGCTCGGTGTAGGGACCGCCCCAGACGCTGTACTCGACGGTAGCGCCGGTGATGTTGCCGTCGTTGTCCTTCGAAAGCTCGAAGTTGCCCGTTGCATAGTTGATCGACGGCTTGTTGATGTTCACGAGGTGCCAGCGGCTGCCTCCGATCTCGTCACCCTTCGACTTGAAGGCCGACTGACCGAGGACGACGTTGAACGAGTGGCGGCCCAGCGTCTTGTCGTACGAGAGCACGTTCTCGATCTGCCAGGTGTTCGACTTGGCGGAGAACTGCGTAGCCGAGGTGTGCTCCTGCTTGTTGTTGCCCGAGAGGTAGTAGAGGCTCTTCACGGCGCCGTTGTAGCCCCAGAACGAGAGGTCGGAGCTGTAGGAGAAGCTGTACTTCAGGTTGTCCCACAGGCCGAGGGTGATGTTGAAGTGGGGCACGAACTTGTGGCTCCAGTTCTTCGAAGGATTCTGGGCCACCATCATGGCGATGGGGTTGTTCATCTCCTGGTAGGTGCCGCCGTAGCTGGCGATGGTGTAGGGATTGCCGTTCTCGTCGGTGGGCAGGTCATAGTCGGCGTAGGTGGCCTTCATCTTCTCGGCATAGGCGCCCGAGACGGTTGGTGTCAGGATGGGCGACATGTAGAGGGCCGAACCGAGCACCGAACCGAACTCCGAGTTGGTGGAGATGCCAGTGCTATGGGTGCGCAGGTACGAGAGGTTGATCGAAAGGTCGAGCTTGTTCAGGAAGTTGCGCTCCTTGGTGGCATCGATGAGGGTGTAGTTGTTGTTCGAACGGAGCGTCAGACGGTCGTAGTTCGACTGGCCGTAGTTGCCGCCCACGATACCTTCCTGGCTGAAGTAGCCGATTGAGACGTAGTAGCTCATCCGGTCGGTGGCACCGCTCACCGAAACGTCGTGGTTGACGATGGGGGCATTGTCGTTGAAGACGAGGTCCTGCCAGTCGGTACCGCCGTTCAGCGGGATGGCATTGCCCATGGCATCGGTGAGGTTGTACGGGTCGGCGTAGGGAGCATCCTGGCCGGCGTTGATGTACTTCTCGTTCTGCAGCACGGCATACTCGGTGGCATTGGTCACGTCGCGGTGCTTCCAGGCGGTCTGCCAGCCCCACGAGGCGTTGTAGTTGATCTGAGCCTTGCCCTGCTTGCCCTTCTTGGTGGTGACGATGATGACGCCGTTGGCGGCACGTGCACCGTAGATGGCACCCGAGGCAGCGTCCTTCAGGACTTCGATGCTCTCGATGTCGTTGGGGTTCACGATGTCCAGGCCACCCTCGAGCGGAATGCCATCGACGATGTAGAGCGGGTCGGAAGCGTTGTAGGAACCGGTACCACGCACACGGACACGCGACGATTCACCGGGCTGGCCCGAATTGGCGGTGACGTTCACGCCGGCTGCCAGGCCCTTCAGCGCATTATCGACGCGCACGGGAGCCTTGCCCAGCAGGTCGTCGCTGCTCACCTTGGCGATGGCGGCGGTCACGACGCTCTTCTTCTGCACGCCGTAGCCCACAACCACGACGTCCTCGAGGAGCTTCTTGTCCTCAACCAGGACAACGTTCATCTGCGGGCGGGCAGGCTGCTCCTGCGAGATGTAGCCCACGAAACTGAATCCGATCGTAGCGCCGGTGGGGACACCTGTGAGGGAGAAGTTACCATCGATATCGGTAATGGCTCCGATGGTTGTACCCTTGACATAGGCATTCGCGCCGATGACGGGTTCGCCCGTCTCATCGACAACGACGCCACTCACCACCATAGTCTGGGCCCAAAGCCCCCATGGTGAGAAAAGGAGGACTGCAAGGAGCAATGCGATCCTTGACATCCATTTGTCTGAAGTTTTTCTCATGTTGATGATTGATTTTAGTAAGTATTATATAATATGTGTTGATTGTTGTTTCCAGTCGATTCAGGATAGTGCACAATAAGAAACCTTGCAACTTTGACGGTGCAAAGATAGGACAATTTCAAATAGGTTGTACAGCGAGGTAATGTGTATCGGTAAGTTTCATGATATGCGATTCGTCTGTCTTTCAGGTACTTCGTGTTTTGCATCGGTAAGTTTTGAAGCGTGCATTAGGAATTGCTGAAACGGCCCAGCTGGCGCACATATTCGGCAAAATGCTCCTTCGGGACTATCGCCTTGTTGCGCGTCTTCAGCCGATTGTTATAGACGGTCTGGGGCGAGACGTGCAGGAACTCGGCAATCTTCACGCTGTCGGTGATGCCCAGGCGGACCAGTGCATAGATGCGCAGGTCGGTGTTGAGCAGCTCGCCCTTGCGCGGCTCGATGCGCTCCTCGGGGGCCAGCAGGTTGTTGAAGTCGGTGATGAAGTCGGGATAGATGTGGAGGAAGATGGCGTCGAAGTTGTGGTAGAACTCCTTCAGCTCGTCCTGCACGAGGTTCGACTTTTCGGTCATCTGCAGCACCTCGTCGTAGAGCTTCACCTTCGTCTTGCGGTTGATGTTCTTGCGGTATTCGTCCATCTTGCTGATGTAGTTCGAGCAGAGCGAGAAGACGTAGCCCACATACTCCTCCTTCACGTAGTTCGACTCCTGCAGTTCGCGGTTGGCCTCGGCCTGCTGCTCCATGGCGGCCTGCAGCTTGCGGTTGGCCTCGGTGAGTTCGGCATTGGCACGGGTGAGGGCGGCGCGGTGCTGGCTGAGCTGCTCGTTGGTCACCTCCAGCTGGCTGCGGCTCTGGCTGAGCTTGCGGCGCTGGCGCCAGCCGCTGATGACGGCTATCAGCAGCACGAAGAACAGGATGGCCAGGATCCACGTGATGGCCTGCTGGCGCTTCTGCTGCTCGGCCACGCGTTCGCGGTAGCTTGCCAGGATGTCGTCCATCACGCGGGCGATGCTCACCGTGCGCACCAGGTTGTTGTAGATGCGCGACGTGTCGAGGCACACATTAATATACGTATAGGCGCGCGAGAGATCGACGGCACTGTGGTCCTTCGAACCGAACAGCCCGTGACTGCGGCGCGATTCGTCCTGCGAGATGTCGTAGAGCACCGACGACAGCTCCTCGAGCGAGGCGATGTCCTGGTTGGCAGCCCGCAGGTCGGCGATGCCCGAACGGGCCATGTACTGCAGGTAGGCGTCCTCGTCGCCCCTCTCCTGGTACATGCGCGCCAGGCAATAGGCCAGCATCGCGTCGTGCCGGCTGTCGAACGCCAGGGTGTCCACCACGGGCGACAGTGCCGCAATGGCCTCCTCGATGTTGCCCACGCTGTAGGCGCGCCACGACTGCCACCACAGGTAGTTGTCGTCGGTTGGCTCCATGATCTGGTAGATCGAGTCGGTGTAGGTCCAGGCCTGCTGCTGGTACGACTCCTTCATCGGCTCCGACCACGAGTATTGCGCCAGGTGCGAATAGAGGTATTCCTGCTGGGCATAGTAGTCGAGCTTCAGGTTGCGGGGCAGGCTGCCCAGCTTCAGCCCGTCCAGGGCATTGGTCGCCTCCAGGAGCTGGCCCGTCGAAGCTAAGATGAACGAACGCTGGATCTGCCATTCCGCCATGCCGTCGCGGTCGCCGCGCTGCCGGGCGATCTGCAGGTTGGCATCCACCAGGCTCATCGCCAGCTCGCTGTCGAACGTGAAGCATTCGTCGTAGATCCGCCGGTTCAGCTGGTAGAGCTCCTCCACGTCGCCCATGCCCCGCTGCATGATCTGCATCTGCTGCAGGCGGTGCCGCTTCTGCTCGTTGATCTGCTGTCGCTGCTGCACCACCGAATCCAGGCGCTGGAGCCATAGCTCCGACGTGGCATTGTAGGCATAGCCCGTCCTCTCCGCACAGGAGATGACCAGCAGCAGCAACAGACGGACGATGTGTCTAAGGTTCTTCATTTTGTGTGTCACAGTATTCATTCGACGGTGCGAAGATACGAACAATTTTCGAGCCAACCAAATTTTTGTTTCATTTTTTTACATTTCTGCCGGCAGAACGGGCTTCCTCCAACCCGATTATCGGGCGGTTTTGGAACTTTCAAATCTAATTTTTTGTTAAATTTTGCTCTTTTTGGCTCATTTTTTCGTCGAAATCGGAAAATAAATAATAAAATATGGGCATTTTTTCGGCTATGAATTGCAAAAATCATTAAAATACACCATATTTGCACCGTAGAAACATCAAAATCCACAAAAAAGGAAAAAGATGATAGAGCGGTTTCTGAATCAAGTTGAGTTTTCGAGTTACGAAGACTTCATGCAGCATTACAGGCTTATCGTGCCCGAACACTTCAACTTCGGGTACGATGTCATCGATGCCTACGCCGAGGAGCAGCCCGACAAGGAGGCCATCCTTTGGACCAACGACCACGGCGAGGTCAGGCACCTCAACTACCGCGACTACAAGCGGCTGTCCGACCAGGCTGCCAGCTACCTGCTGACGCTCGGCATCGGGCGCGGCGACCGCGTGATGCTCATCCTCAAGCGGCGCCTGGCATGGTGGATCACGATGGTCGCCCTCCACAAGATTGGCGCCGTCGCCATCCCCGCCACCCATCTGCTCACCGACAAGGACATCATCTACCGCTGCCACGAGGCCGACATCAAGGCCATCATCGCCGTGGGCGACAACGACGTGCTGCGCAACGTCATCGGCGCTCGCGCCTTCTGTTCGTCGCTCGAGCATTGCATCTCCATCGGCCCCCTCGTTCCGCAGGGCTGGGACGACTTCTGGAAGGGTCTCGACCAGGCTCCCGCCTTCGTCAGCCAGAAGGGGCAGAACCTCGCCACCGACAACTTCCTGATGTACTTCACCAGCGGCACCTCGGGCGAACCCAAGATGGTGATGCACGACTACACCTACCCGCTGGCGCACATCCTCACCGCCAAGTACTGGCACAACGTCCACGAAGGCAGCCTCCACCTCACCCTCGCCGACACCGGCTGGGGAAAGGCCGTGTGGGGCAAGTTCTACGGCCAGATGATTGCCGGCGCCACCGTCTTTGTCTATGACTTCGAGGGGCATTTCGAGCCCGCCGACCTGCTGCAGATGATGCAGGACTTCCACGTCACCTCGTTCTGCGCCCCTCCCACCGTCTATCGTTTCCTCATTCGCGAGGACCTCAGCCGCTACGACCTTCATGCCCTCGAATATTGCACCACGGCAGGCGAGGCGCTCAATCCCAACGTCTTCCTCGAATGGAAGGAGAAGACCGGCATCATGATCTGCGAGAGCTACGGACAGACCGAGACGACGCTCGTCCTCGGCACCTACCCCTACGTGACGCCCGTGCCCGGTTCGATGGGCGTGCCCAACCCGCAGTTCAAGGTCGATGTGCTCAACAGCCAGGGACGTCGCTGCAAGCCCCTCGAGCACGGACAGCTCGTGATCCGCACCGACGAAGGCAAGCCCTACGGCCTGTTCAAGGAATACTACCGCAACCCCGCCCTCACCGAGAAGGCGCACTCCAACAACATCTACTACACGGGCGACGTGGTCTATTACGACGAGAAGGGATACTACTGGTTCGTGTCGCGCGCCGACGATGTCATCAAGAGCTCCGGCTACCGCATCGGACCCTTCGAGGTCGAGTCGGCGCTGATGACGCACAAGGCGGTGGTCGAATGCGCCATCACCGGCGTGCCCGACGACATCCGCGGCATGGTGGTCAAGGCAACCATTGTCCTCGCCCCCGACTACAAGGCCAAGGCAGGCCCTAAGCTCGTCAAGGAGCTGCAGGACCACGTCAAGCACGAGACCGCGCCCTACAAGTACCCCCGTGTCATCGAATTTGTCGATGAGCTGCCCAAGACCATCAGCGGCAAGATACGCCGCGTCGAGATTCGCGAGCACGACAACGCAGGCCGTTTTTGACTTGCCAAGATGACGATTTTCGGACAAACCAGCGAATTTAGGTCAGTTTTTTGACCTAAATTTCGTTTTAAAAAGAGGTTTTTGCAAAAAATTTGTATATTTGCGCATCAATCCAATCCAAATACCAACTACTCAACCTTTATTCGTCAAAAAATTATGGCAAACGTTCCTTTCAAGTATGCGCCTATGTTCCAGATGGGCGAAGACAAGACCGAATACCGCCTGCTCACCAAGGAAGGCGTCACGGTCAGCACTTTCGAAGGCCATGAAATCGTCAAGGTTTCAAAGGAAGCCCTGACCCTGCTTGCCCAGCAGGCATTCCACGATGTGGAGTTCATGCTGCGTCGCGAACACAACCTGCAGGTCGCCAAGATCCTCCGCGACCCCGAGGCATCCGAGAACGACAAGTATGTGGCACTGCAGTTCCTCCGCAATGCCGAGACATCGGTCAAGGGCATCCTCCCCTTCTGCCAGGACACCGGCACCGCCATCATCCACGGCGAGAAGGGCCAGCAGGTATGGACCGGCTTCGAGGACGAAGAGGCCCTCAGCCTGGGCGTCTATAACACCTATACCGAGGACAACCTGCGCTATTCGCAGAACGCTCCCCTGAACATGTACGACGAGGTGAACACCCGTTGCAACCTGCCCGCCCAGATCGACATCGAGGCCGTCGAGGGCGCCGAATATCGTTTCGTCATGGTAGCCAAGGGCGGCGGTTCGGCCAACAAGACCTACTTCTACCCCATGACCAAGGCCACCATCCAGAACGAAGGCACGCTGCTGCCCTTCCTCGTTGAAGAGATGAAGCACCTCGGCACCGCAGCCTGCCCGCCCTATCACATCGCATTCGTCATCGGTGGCACATCGGCCGAGAAGAACCTCCTCACCGTGAAGCTGGCCTCCATCAAGTATTACGACAACCTGCCCACCACGGGCGACGAGACGGGCCGCGCCTTCCGCGACATCGACCTCGAGCAGAAGCTGCTCAAGGAAGCCTACAAGATCGGCCTCGGCGCACAGTTCGGCGGCAAGTACCTCGCTCACGACATCCGCGTCATCCGTCTGCCGCGCCACGGCGCCAGCTGCCCCATCGGCATGGGCGTCAGCTGCTCGGCCGACCGCAACATCAAGGCGAAGATCAACAAGGACGGCATCTGGCTCGAGAAGATGGACGACAATCCGTCCGAGCTCATCCCCGAGGAGTACCGCAATCCGGGCGAAGGCGGCAAGGGCATCGAGATTGACCTCGACAAGGGCATCGACGCCGTACGTGCCGAACTCACCAAGTACCCCGTTTCGACGCGCGTGAACCTCAAGGGCACCATCATCGTGGCTCGCGACATCGCCCACGCCAAGCTCAAGGCACGTCTCGATGCAGGCCAGGGTATCCCGCAGTACTTCAAGGATCACCCCATCCTCTATGCCGGACCCGCCAAGACTCCTGCCGGCTATCCCTGCGGCTCGATGGGCCCGACCACGGCCAACCGCATGGATCCCTACGTTGATGAGTTCCAGGCCAACGGCGCATCGCTCGTCATGATTGCCAAGGGTAACCGCACGCAGCAGGTCACCGACGCCTGCAAGAAGCACGGCGGCTTCTACCTCGGCACCATCGGCGGCGTAGCTGCAGTGCTCTCGCAGAGCAGCATCAAGTCCATCGAATGTGTCGAATATCCCGAGCTCGGCATGGAAGCCATCTGGAAGATCACCGTCGAGGACTTCCCCGCATTCATCCTCGTCGATGACAAGGGCAACGACTTCTTCAAGCAGCTGAAGCCCTGCGCAGGATGCACCATCCTGTAAGACATAACCCATAATAGATTAGCCCCGCACCTTCATCGGTGCGGGGCTAATTGTATTTTTGATGGCCTGAATATGTATAGGCTCTAGATAATCTAGAATTTCTAGACAATCTAGAGGCTCTGGAAAAGCCAGATTATTTCGTCATCAGCTTTAGCTGGGCAGACTTCATGCCGGGACAGGAGATCTTGACCGTGACGGGGCCTGGCGTACGGGTGGCACGCAGGATACCGAGCATGAATCCCGACTTGAGCGGCTTGCTGTTGATGTCGCTGGTGAAGAGCAGGTCGGTGTAGTGATCGACGTTGTCGAGGCAATAGAGCGAGGCGGCTCCACTCACCTCGAAGGTCACATCGCCCGTGGCATCGAACACACGACGCCCCTTGCTATCGACCGCCCACACCTTGATGTACTGCAGGTCCATCCCGTCGGCCTTCCACGCATCGGGCGTCTCGGCCTCGGCACGGAGGGCGACAGCCCGTCCCGTTGTCTCGATCTGATGGCGCGTCACCTCCCGACCGCCGTTGTAGCCGATGGCGACCAGCCTGCCCTTCGCATACGCCACGTCGGGCCACTGGATGATGTGCTTCTTGGAGTTGGGCATGCCCTTGTCGTACTTGTCGAGACCTTCGTTGCTCGTCCAGAGGTTGTTGGGCTTGCGTCCCAGGCTCTTCCCATTGAGCAGCAGCTCCACCTCCTCGCAGTTGCTGAAGGTGTAGAGGGTCTGCGTGGTGCCTGCCTCCTTGTTCCAGTTCTCGTCGAGGTGCAGGCTGCCCACCTGCACGTCGTTCCAGCTGACGCTCTCCCCTTCTCCGGCATTGACAGCGATGCGCACCTGCGGCTCGTCGGGGACAAAGGCACTCCGGATGAGATAGGCGGTCGGATAGGGATTGAGCGCCGTGTCGAAGAACGAATAGTTCCAGCCCTTCTTGGGCCATCGGTTCGACTCGCCCCAGTACTCGACAGCTCCCCAATACGCCAGGCCGACCATCCTGTCGCGATCCATGTTGAAGAAGCCCCACAGGAACTGCGAGGTCTGGCATTCGCTCTGGAAGAGGATCATGTCGGGGTTGTGCCGCAGGTATTCGCTGTAGCAGTTGCTCTGGTAGTTGAACGACGAAACCTCGCTGACCTGCGCGATTTCGGGGGCTACGCAATGCTCCATGTCGCTGCCGTCGGGTTCCTTGCGAAGTGCCCCGGCACGCGACGGGAACATGGCAACCGTGGTGAGGCGCGTATCGTCCCAGCGCTTCAGATAGCTGCTGAAGATGCGGTAGGTGGTGACGCCCCAGTCGTTGGTGTCGAAGCCCGCCCAATCGTTGCGCGTCTGCAGCTCGTTGCCCAGGCTCCACAGGATGACCGACGGACAGTTGCGGTCGCGCTTCACCCATTCGGGGATGAGCTGATGCCAGATGGCGGTGAAGGGCTTGCGCCCGCCCCAATAGTCGTTGTCGCTCCACTTGTCGATGAGCTCATCGACGATGAGGATGCCCACGCGGTCGGCAATGCGCGTGAAGGATTCGCTATAGGGATTGTGCGAACAGCGGATGCAGTTGTAGCCGAAGGCCTTGGCCTGGAGCATCAGACGCTCGATGCCGCGGTCGAAGGAGGCTACGCCCAGGCCGCCCATGTCGTGGTGGTTGGCCATGCCCTGCAGGAACACCTTGCGCCCATTGAGCTTGAAGCCGAAGTCCTTCGAGAACTCGATGGTTCGAACACCGAAGGTCTCGACCAGGCTGTCGGCCGTGACGCCATCGGCAGTCACCATCACCTCGGCGGTATAAAGGTTGGGCGTATCGAGGTCCCATAATTGAGGATGGACCAAAGTCACGGGATCGAGCCGTACCTCGCTGCGCTGCTGGTGCGTGAACTGAGGCATCTGCCCCTTCGTTTCAGCAACCACATTGCCCTGTGGATCGCGAATGACAGCCTTGAGGCTTGCATTATGCCTTTGCCATCCATCGACCTCGACCTGAAGTTGAACCCTTGCCGATTCGGGGGACACTTCGGGAGTGGTCACATAAATGCCATGACGGGCAATATGGGTGGGATTCTGGACCTGCAGATAAACGTCGCGGAAAAGGCCACCTCCCGTGTACCAGCGGGAACCCTTCGAGGGTCCTGTCGAGGCATAGACCGCCACGACATTCAAGGTGTCGTACCGTAAATGGCGGGTGATATCGGCCTCGAAACCTACATAGCCGTATTCGGTCGAAGCTACCTTCGTGCCGTTCAGATAGACATCGCCATAGAAGATGAGTCCGCCGAAGTCGAGGCTCACGCGACGGTTCTTCCAGACCTCCTCGGCGCGGAAGCTCTTGCGATACCAGCCTTCGCACATCGCCTTGAAGCCGCGCGCTCCGCCTGCACTCTCGTCCCAGGGCTGTTCGAACTGGAAGTCATGCGGCAAATCGACAGGACGCCAGCCGGAATCGTCGAACGCGGGGTCCTCGGCTCCGGGCTGTGCACCCAGCTGGAACTTCCAGTCGAAGTTGAAGAGCTGATGCTGAAAGGACGATAGTTGGGACACGGGGATGTTGGCGACGAGCTTGCGCTCCTGCCTATCCACATACTGGGCGGTGGCAGCCAGCGTCGCTGCTGCCAGAACGAGGGTAATGAGTTGCTTCTTCATAGAGGATGGGAGGATGGGAGGTTGGAAAAGGATGAGTAGGAATCAGGAAGTGGCGGTCTGCTGGTCCTCGCGGATGAAGTCGAGAAGCCGCTGGACGGCCTCCTCGGCGGGGATTCCCTTCTGGACACACTGCTTCCCCTTGTAGAGCGACACCAGGCCGGGACCTGCGCCCACATAGCCGTAGTCGGCATCGGCCATCTCGCCGGGGCCGTTGACGATGCAGCCCATCACGCCGATCTTGAGGCCCTTGAGCCCGCGGGTAGCCTCCTTGATGCGCGCAAGCGTGGTCTGGAGGTCGAAGAGCGTGCGTCCGCAGGAAGGACAGGCGATGTATTCGGTCTTGGTGAAACGTGCCCGCGAAGCCTGCAGGATATTGAACGCCAGCTCGACGCGCCTTTCGAGCGGGAAATCGACATGATTGATGAGAATGCCATCGACGAGCTGGTCGATGAGCATCACGCCGAAGTCGGCTGCCGCACACAGCTGCACCTCGTCCCAGGTGGAGCAGAACGAGTAGTCGCGGCTGATGATGACGGGATTGACGCAGCCCATGGTGCGAATGCCGAAGATGAAGGCACGCCAGGCTCCGATGGGATTGTGGTTGTTGGCACGCGCGATGACGGGGGTGTCGGGATGCTCGAGGAGGTAGTCGAAGATCGATTCGTCGGTATTGAGTTCCTCGAGGCTGTAGTTCAGGAGTCCGGCGATGCAGACATCGGCTCCATATTTCGTGCCGCCGCAGACGCAGACGGGCTGCCCGTCGCCCAAGGGACCGACACGGGTGCTGCGGAAGCGACGGGGTTCGACCGGATCGTAGAGGGCCAGTCCCACGTGCGGGCCGTCGAGGCGCTTGTGCTGGGCACGTTCCTCGAAATAGTGGACCAGACGACGAGCGACGGGAATCTCGGCCTCGGGGTCCTCGGAAAGGGAGACACGGATCGTATCGCCGATGCCATCGGCCAGGAGTGCTCCGATGCCGACTGCCGACTTGATGCGCCCTTCCTCGGCATCGCCTGCCTCGGTGACGCCCAGATGGAGGGGGAAGTGCATGTCCTCCTTGTCCATCTGCCGAACCAGCAGACGCACGGTGCGGACCATGACCGACGTGTTGGAGGCCTTGATGCTGATGACGACATCGGTGAAGTCCTGTTCGACACAGATGCGCAGGAACTCCATGCACGACTCGACCATGCCGGCGGGCGTATCGCCATAGCGCGACATGATGCGGTCGCTCAGCGAACCATGGTTCACACCCAGGCGAATGGCCGTATGATGCGCCTTGCAGATGTCGAGGAACGGAATGAAGCGACGGCGTATCTTCTCGATCTCCTGGGCATACTCCTCGTCGGTATATTCGAGCTTCTTGAACGTACGACCGGGATCGACGTAATTGCCCGGATTGATGCGGACCTTCTCGACAATCCCGGCAGCGACATCGGCCACCGACGCATTGAAATGGATATCGGCAACCAGGGGGACCTGATAGCCATCGCGATGAATGCGGTCCTCGATCTCCTGGAGCGCCAGCGCCTCCTTCCGGCCCTGGGCGGTGAGTCGCACGATATCGGCACCGGCATCGACAATGCGCTCGATCTGGGCGGCCGAAGCCTCGACGTCGTTGGTATTCGTGTTGGTCATCGACTGCACCCGAATGGGATTCCTGCCACCCAGGACGACATCGCCGACCCGGCATTCGGTGGTTCTTCTTCGAACATAGTTGTACATAAGCGGATGGTTCTTTGTGTGGATGAAAGACAAAAGGATCAGTTACACTTGTAGTCGTACTTGAGCTCGGCCAGCTCCTTGTTGGCCTTGACAATCTTCTGGGCGAGGTTCTTCTTGTACTCGACAAACCTTGCAGCCAGCTCGGGATCGCCGACCGAAAGGATCTGGACCGCCAGGATAGCTGCATTCATGGCACCGTTGAGCGCCACCGTGGCAACCGGTATTCCGGGGGGCATCTGAACCATGGCAAGCAGGGCATCGAGGCCCTCGAGGCTGCCCGTGAGGGGCACACCAATGACCGGGACGGGAGTGGATGCAGCCACGACACCTGCCAGGTGGGCGGCCATGCCTGCACCGGCGATGATGACCTTGATGCCGCGCTCGGCAGCACCCGTGGCGAAGGCCTCAACCTCCTTGGGCGTGCGATGGGCCGAAAGGGCAAACATCTCGAAGGGAACCTGAAACTCGTTGAGAAGGTCGGCAGCTTTCTTCATGACCGGAAGGTCGCTCGTGCTGCCCATGATGATGGAAACTTGGGGGGTCATATATCAATTAACAATTAACAATTAAAAAATAACAATTAGAGCACCAGATAGTTGGCGAGGAGCATGGAGCAGATGCCCAGCAGGGTGCCGGCGCCCACCTGGCCCAGGGTGTGGCGACCCAGATAGACGCGCGTGCTGCAGACCATGCCCACCACAACCACAGCGAAGAGGGCCAGCCAGAGGGGCATCGACTCGGGGAAATAGAACACCAGCATCAGGAAGAACGTGGCTCCCGCCGCATTGGCAGAGGCATGGGCCGAAATCTTCCACTTCCAGCTCACGATCCATGCCACAAAGGTGAGGATCACCGAGCCGTAGTAGGGCATCAGCACCCAATCGGGCAGGAAGCCCGTGCGGGTGAGGACAATGGCATTGATCAGATAGCAGGCGAAATTGGTGAAGAACGGCACCATGCGGTCGCGCCGATCGCGCAATGCCCAATGTCCGATGAGACCGGAGACATGGAGCATCGTGATGATCAGGACGGGCAAGACCAGCGTGTAGAGTGACACCATCCCGACGAACCATGCCTTCACCTGGAAGGGCAGCGCCTGCATCCGGGTGAACAGACAGATGACCAGGGCCGTATAGGTTAGCACCAGCAAGGGGTGAAAGATGTTGCTGACGGACTGCACCAAGCCCTGATAGGGCTTACGAGGAGCGGCAATCTGCTCCTCCTGTTCTTTGCGTATTTGTTCCTGTTGAGTCATATTCCTGGGTTATGCTTCTCTTCTTAAACGGGCCACGGGGTAGCCGAGCGATTCGCGATACTTGAGGACCGTGCGACGGGCAATCTGATAGCCCTGACGCGCCAGCTCGTTGGCGAGGGCCTCGTCGGTGAGCGGATGCTGCTTGTCCTCGGCATCGATGATATCCTTCAACGCCTGGATGACGGCACTTTGGTTGCTGTCGGCCACGGCATTGGTGAACAGATCCTTGATGAGAATGATACCGAATTCGGTATCGACATATTTGCTGTTGGAGACACGGCTGATGGTGGAGATGTCGTAATGGCACCGGTCGGCCACGTCCTGCAGCGTCATCGGTCGGAGCGTCTCGATCTGGCCGGTGAGGAAGTAGGCGCGCTGCATCTCGACAATGGTCTGCATGACATCCATCATCGTGTTGCGGCTCTGGTTGATGGCGTCGATGAACAGACGGGCATACTGGATGTTCTCGCGCAGGAAGCGGACGCCCTCGCGCTTTTCGGCAATCAGCTCCTTGCTACGGGCAGCGGCCTCGCCCTTGTCCTCGCCGGCCGCCTCCTTCTGGCTTTCGAGGCTCTCCTGCAGCTGGTTGTAGAACTCCTCCTGGTCGGCGCGGATGCGGACCTGCGGGAGATGGCCGTCGTTCAAGGTCACCACCAGCTGGCCATCCTCGTTGCGGACGATGAAGTCGGGACGAATCTGCTGCACCCGCTGCTCGGCACTGCGCGTCGTGGCGGGCTGCATGTCGCCGGGCTTGGGATTGAGATGACGGATGACGCGCAGCGCATCGACCAGTTCGGCATGAACCGTGATGCCCAGCTCCTGCTCGATCTTGTCGTAGCGCTTGTTCGAAAGGTCGTCGAAATTCTGGCTGACAATGCGGTAGGCGAGCTGGGCAGCCCTGCCCTTGCACTCCTCGAGCTGGATGAGCATGCATTCGCGCAGGTCGCGGGCTCCGATGCCGCTCGGTTCGAGCCATTGCTGGACAATCTCGACGAGGACAGCCTCGAGGTCCTCGACCGTGGTCTCGTGATGCTGCGTCAGCTCGAGGTCATCGACCAGTTCGTTGAGGGGACGGCGCAGATAGCCCGTATCGTCGAGGCAATCGATGATGTAGTGGGCGAGAAAACGCTCCTCGTCGGTGATTTCGAGCACATCGATCTGCCGCTTGAGGTCGTCGCGGAACGAATCGGCACTGGTGGCGTTGTCGATGGGGTTGAACTCCGCCTCATCGGGATCATGGTTGCTCGACGTATCGACCGGATCGTCGTCGTCGTTGTCGAGTTCGACCTTGTCGCCCCGTTCCTCGTCGGAGATGGACGTATCGCCCTCCTCGGCGGGAGTGATGGTCTCGCCTTCGGAGGTACCCTCCTCCTCGCGGTCGTCATATTCCTCGTCGTCGTCGCGCTCCGACCCCTCGTATTCGATTTCAGCCGGATCGACAGCCTCCAGGACGACATTCTTCTGCAGCTCGTTGTTGATGAGCGTGGTCAGTTCGTCGGTGGTAGCCTGCACCATGGTTGAAACCAGATACTGCTTCAGCTTGGTCAATCGCTTCGTTTCGATTCTTGCCTCTTGTGCCATAATAGATTGAAATGAGTTTCAAGGTTAGAGCTGGGCGACACCCAGCAGCCGGTCGTAGCGCGCCCCGGGTGCGCGATAATAAATATAGATGTCGTACTGGTTGTGTGCCTCGTAGTAGTTGCCCTCGCACACCGACAGCGTGGCATGCGGGCTGGTACCGCCTGCGAAATCGGGAATCCACGGCCCGCCGCACAGGAACTGATAATTATAATGCCCCTGCTTCAGGAGAACGCGCCCCACGAAGCACTGCTGCACGGGGTCGTAGTCGAGGCGATAGTCGTCGGTCAGTTCGCCGTAGGTGAAATCGCCGGTCAGATAGATGTGGCCGCTCCCTCGGGGCGGCATGGCCCCTGCCAGCCGGAATTCGGCCCAGAAATACTCGCATTCGGTGGCCTCGTCATCGACATTGTTCAGAGCATGCACCAGATAGCGGCCGTGCTGGTCCTGGTCGAAGCGATAGAAGCTGCCGCTGCGAGCCTGCTGCAAGGTGAGTTCGGCATAGTAGTAGGGCGCCTCATAGCGCAGCCGCTCGACGCCGAAGGTGGCATAATGCCGGTCGATGAACTCGAAGCGCCGGAACGTGTTGCCGGCTTCGAAGATGAGGTTCCGGTCGTGCTCGTACCACGCCTTGCCCGCCTCCATGCGAGAAGGCTGGAGGATGTCGCGGCGCGTGTCGGGCCGATGGTTCTGCGTCACCACCAGGCGAAGGTCGCTGGCGGGATTGAGGAAGGGAAGCTTATTGGGGCTCCAGGTGCACTGCAAGGTGAGCTGCTGATGCTCCTGGCGGAAGTCGATGTCGGTGTTGCCGCTCACCGTCCCGCCCACAAAGGCCATCTGCTCGGTCACGCTGAAGCAGGCGACAGCCACCGGGGCATCCGGGTCGCTCTGCAGATGGAAAATCACCGCATAGTTGCCGCTGACCAGCAGCTCGACATCCTCGTTGGGAAAGGCAACCGAATAGTGCCAGTAGTTGATGTAGGTGTTGAACGAGGGAGAGACTGCCGTGACCTCGGTGGGCTGGAACCCGTTGACATAATCGAGTTCCGACAGGTTGTCCTGCTCCCACTGCGCGTCGCAATGGATCACCTGATACTGCAGGAAGAGTTCCTCGTCGGACAGGATGTCGAAGGAGATCTCGAGGAACGAATTGCCCGAATTGTCGATGACCGGGAGCTTCTGGAAATCGCCATCGGCAATGACCTGCAGCGTCTTCACATCGTCGGAAAGGGGGTGAGTATAGTATGCAGAAGCTTGCAATGACACGAAAGCCATTGCAAGCAGTCCTGCTACTATGTGTGATTTTATGCTGAACACGCGGAAAAACAGGTTACATCACCCCTCGCTCACGAAGCCTGGTCTGCCAGCGCCAGGCGTTGGCCAAGGTCTCCTTGAGAGGAACCTGCGCCTTCCAGCCCAGGACCTCGTTGGCACGACCAGGATTGCCCCAGATCTTCTCGATGTCGCCTTCGCGACGACCGCGGACAACATAGGGAACCTTGACACCCGTGGCCTCCATGAAGGTATTGACCAGCTCGAACACCGAAACGCCATGGCCGGTGCCGAGGTTGTAGTACTCGATCTTCTCCTCCGACTTGCCCTGCACCATGCGGTCGAGGGCGCAGACGTGCGCCTTGGCCAGGTCGGTGACGTCGATATAGTCGCGGATGCACGATCCGTCGGGCGTCTGGTAGTCGTTGCCGAAGACATTGAGCTCCTTGCGGATGCCCATGGCGGTCTGGCAGACGTAGGGAAGGAGGTTCTGCGGCACGCCACGCGGCAGCTCGCCGATCTCGGCGGTCGGATGTGCTCCGATGGGATTGAAGTAGCGCAGGATGATGGCATTGAAGCCCACGCCGGTGTGCAGATAATCGCGGATGATCTCCTCGGCAATCTGCTTCGTATTGCCATAGGGCGAGGTAGCGGGCTTGATGGGCGCATTCTCGTCAACGGGGCTGTGGTCGGGCTCTCCATAGACGGTGCAGGAGCTGGAGAACACGAATCCCTTGAGGTGGAAGTCCTCGGCGGCCTCCATCATGTTCATCAGCGACGAGAGGTTATTACGATAGTAGAGCAGCGGCTTCTGCACCGACTCGCCGACAGCCTTTGAAGCGGCAAAGTGGATCACGCCGGCAATGGGGCCCTCCTTCTGGAAAGCCTGATAGACATCGCCCTTGTTGGTGCAGTCGATCTGATAGAACGCGGGGCGCTTGCCCGTGATGCGCTCGATGCCATCGACTACCGAAGCCTCGGAATTTGAGAGATTGTCAAAAATCACTACGTCGTATCCAGCATTCTGGAGCTCGACGCACGTGTGGCTGCCGATGAAGCCGCAGCCACCTGTCAACACAATTTTATTAGCCATGTTATAATTATTATAAGGTGTTTCAATGCTGCAAAGATAGCACTTTTTTCTGACACATAAAAACATTTTAGCGCTTTTTTTCATCGATGATGATTTTTTTATGCTTTTTGACAAATACCTTATACAATAAAAGCGGCTTGAATCCGTTTTATGGTTTAGAAACTTTTTCGGATGCGACAAAATACGGGAAATACCCTGCTGCGCCATCTCTGTCTTGGCGTGGGATGTGCGATACTGTTCGGAGGTCTGGCCTACGGCTATGCCCCCGTGCTTTCGTCGTCTCCTATGCTGCCCCAGATGCAGGATGTGAACCCCACGCCGCAGGCCGAGGAGGAGGAGGCCGACTCGATCTACCACAGCCGCTATCCCGTGGCTCCCACGACGCCCGACATGGCGCCCGACCTGGAGAAGGCACATCCCGGCGACCTCAAGACACCGGAGAACATGAAGACGGTGGTGGAATACGACTGGAAGAACAACCGCTACCTGATCAAGACCATGCTCGGCGAGAAGCAGATCGGCAACCCAATCCCGATGACGATGCAGGAGTACAGCAAGTACACCGAACGGCAGCAGCGCGGGGCCTACTTCCTCGACAAATACCACAAGGAAGTGGAGGAAGCGGAAGGCAAGGGCGAATTTGACCTGCTCGACATGCAGTTCTCGCTCGGTCCCGCCGAAAAGCTCTTCGGCCCCGGCGGCATCCGCGTGAAGACACAGGGCTCGGCCTCGCTGTCGATGGGCATGAAGCACAACGTGGTGGACAACCCCACCCTCTCGGAGCAGGCGCGCGACCAATGGACATTCGACTTCGACGAACAGATCCAGCTCAACATGAAGGCCTCCATCGGCTCGAAGATGTCGTTCGACCTGAACTACAACACGCAGGCGACCTTCGACTTCGACGCGACGCAGTTCAAGCTGGCCTTTGCGGGCGAAGAGGACGACATCGTCCAGAACCTCGAGGCGGGCAACGTGTCGATGACCACGGGCAACTCGCTCATCTCGGGAGGCGCCTCGCTCTTCGGCGTCAAGTCGCAGCTGAAGTTCGGCAAGCTCAACATCACCGCGCTGCTGGCCAAGCAGGAATCCACCTCGAAGACCGTATCGTCGAAAGGCGGCGTGACCAAACGCACCTACGAGATCCTGCCCACCGAATACGACGAGAACCGGCACTACTTCCTGGGCCACTACTTCCGCGACACCTACGACCAGAACATGGAGAAGCTGCCGCTCATCTCGTCGGGCGTCGAGATCACGAAGATCGAGGTGTGGATGACCAACAAGCGGTCGTCGTACGACAATGCCCGCAACATCCTCGCCTTTGCCGACCTGGGCGAAAGCAATCCCGACGAGATGCAGCATCCCGAATGGGCCACCTCGATGGGCACCAGCTCTCCGTCGAACAGCAACAACGCGCTCTACTCCACCCTGCGCGACAACTACCCCGCCCTGCGCGACATCACACTCGTTTCGAGCACGATGCCGACGGTTGCCATCCCCGGTTCGGGCGGAATGATGGAGAGTGGCGCCGACTACGAGAAGATCGAGTCGGCCCGCCTGCTTTCCAGCTCGGAATATTCGCTCAACTCGGCCCTCGGCTATCTTTCGCTGAAGACACAGATCGACGACGACTGCGTCCTGGCCGTTGCCTTCCAATATACGAAGGGCGGGCAGACCTACCAGGTGGGCGAATTCAGCACCGACAATTCCGACGACACGTCGAAGACGCTCTATGTGAAGCTGCTGAAATCGACAGCCGGCAATCCCGAACATGCCATCTGGGACCTCATGATGAAGAACATCTACTCGCTGGGAGTCACCAATCTGCAGCAGTCGAACTTCACCATGCAGATCCAGTACCTCACCGATTCGGTCGGCGTCTATACCAACTACATCAACGAAGGCCCCATCGCGCAACAGCTCCTGATCAAGGTGATGAACCTCGACCAGCTGAACTCCAACCAGGAGCGCCATCCGGACGGTCAGTTCGACTGGGTGGCCGGCTATACCGTCCAGTCATCCACCGGACGCATCATCTTCCCCGTGGTCGAACCCTTCGGCAGCCATCTGGCCAAGAAGCTGGGCAACGACCCGTCGCTCGTCGAGCGATACTGCTATCCGAACCTCTATTCGCAGACACTCACCGACGCCGAGCAGGATGCCGAGCACAACAAGTTCCGCATCCGGGGTGACTATACGGCTTCGAGCGGCGCAGAAATCAGCCTGGGCGCCATGAATGTGGCACGCGGTTCGGTTCGTGTCACGGCAGGCGGCACCACCTTGACCGAAGGATCGGACTACACCGTGGACTACACCATGGGCATCGTCACCATCCTCAACGAGTCGATCATCGAAAGCGGCACCAACGTCAGCGTCAGTCTGGAGGACCAGTCGGAGTTCTCGCTGCAGCGCAAGACCATAATGGGACTCGACCTGCAGTACGACTGGTCGAAGGACCTCACCTTCGGCGCCACCGTCATCAACCTGAGCGAGACGCCCCTGACGCGTAAGGTCTCGATGTCGGAAATCCCGATCAACAACACGATCTATGGCTTCAACTTCAAGTGGAACAAGGACTTCATGTGGCTGACCAATGCCCTGGGAGCCATCCCCTGGATCAAGGCCACAGCCCCCTCGAACTTCAGCATCGAAGGCGAATGGGCCCAGCTGATAGCCAGCCACAGCGACGAAATCGGTTCGAACGGTTCGATCTACATCGATGACTTCGAGTCGTCCGAATCATCGACAAACCTTGCCGTGCCCACCCTCTGGCAACTGTCGTCCACCCCGGCCAGCATCGAGGGCAGGGATGTCGGCGGCTCGCTGTTCTCGACCGAATACAACAGCCGTCGCGCCCACATGGCCTGGTATCGCATCGACAACCTCTTCACGTCGCAGACCAGCAACCTGACACCTGCCCACATCAAGAACGACCTCGTCCAGCTTTGCGACCCGCGTGTGCGCCAGGTGACCTTCGAGGAAATCTATCCCAACAAGGAACTCGAATACGGCGAAACGGGCATCCTCGACGTCATGAACCTCAGCTATTATCCGCGCGAACGCGGACAATATAATGTGAGTGCATCGCGTATGCAAAGTGATGGCACACTGGTCAATCCGCAGGGCAACTGGGGCGGCATGATGCGAGCCATGGACGTAACCAACTTCGAGTCGGCCAACTACGAATACATCGAATTCTGGATGATGGACCCCTTCATCGAGGTAGAGGGCGACGAGAGCTGGAAGCCCAACGATGAGGGCAAGCTCATCCTGCAGCTCGGCGAGATTTCGGAGGACATCCTGAAGGACGGATACAAGTCGTTCGAGAACGGACTGGACATCAACGGCGACCTCTCGGCCATCAAGGAAACCACCTGGGGACGCGTTTCGACACGTTCTTCGACCGTCTATGCCTTCGACAACTCCTCGTCGTCGCATGCTGCCCAGGACGTGGGACTCGACGGCCTCAGCACCACCGACGAAGCCGCATTCTCCACCTATCGGAACTATGTGGATTCGATTCGCCAGATCGTTTCGCCCGATGTGCTTGCCTCCTGGCAGAACGACACCTATTCGCCCATCAACGACCCAGCAGGCGACAACTACCACTACTTCCGCGGCAGCGCCCTCGACAACGACAATGTCTCCATCCTGAACCGCTACAAGCACATCAACGGTGCCGAAGGAAATGCGCCTTCGACAGCCGACAGCCCCGAGTCGTACAGCACCGCCTACAAGAGCACGCCCGACGTGGAGGACATCAATACGGACAATACGCTCAACGAAAACGAACGATTCTACGAATACGACATCGAACTCGTCCGCGGGCACATGAACCTGGCCGAGAACAAATACCTGGCCGACATCAGCACCCGCCAAGTGCGTCTGCGCGACGGGTTGACGCATGAGGTGAAATGGTACCTGTTCCGTGTGCCCCTTCGTTCGCCCGACCGCAGGGAAGGAAACATCAGCAACTTCAAGTCCATCCGCTTCATGCGCATGCTGATGACGGGCTGGCAGGAGGCACAGGTGCTCCGACTGGCCACCCTCGACCTTGTGCGAAGCGACTGGCGCACCTATTCCAACGACCTGTCCGACCCGGGCTATCCGCAGAGCAGCGACGCCCTGCTTTCGTCGAGCACCGTCAACATCGAGGAACACTCGGGTTCGCTCCCCGTCAACTACGTGCTGCCTCCCGGCATCTCCCGCATCGTGACACCGGGCACCAATGCCGTACAGCAGAACGAGCAGGCACTGGCCCTGAAGATCACCAACCTGGAACCGCATGATGCCAAGGCTGTCTATAAGAACTCGGGCCTGGACCTTCGCCAATACGACAACCTGCAGCTCTTTGCCCACATGCATGCCAATGCCGGCGAAGAAGAACGGCTGCAGGACGGCGACCTGGCCGTGTTCCTTCGTGTAGGCTCCGACTACAAGGACAACTACTACGAGTATGAAGTGCCCCTGCACAAGACGCATGCTGGCACCTACAACAACAACTCGTCGAGCGACCGCGCCCTGGTCTGGCCCGAAGACAACATGATCAACGTGGAGCTCTCGAAGTTCACCGCCCTGAAGCGCGAACGCAACGCCAAGAAGGAGCAGGGCTATGAAGGCGTGAGCTATACCCTCGAATACTCGGCCTACGACGACGACAACAAGTCGAACCGCATCTCGGTGAAGGGCAATCCGTCGCTGAGCGAATGTACCGTCTTCATGATCGGTGTGCGCAACGTAGGACGCTCCACCCGGTCGGCAGTCGTCTGGGTCAACGAACTCCGCACCGACGGCATGGACGAAAGCGGAGGCTGGGCAGCTCGCGGCAATGCCACCCTGCGCATCTCCGACCTGGCAACCATCAATGGATCAGGCTCCTACACAAGTGCAGGCTGGGGTACCGTGGAACAATCCACAGCCGTTCGTTCGCTTTCGAAAGACTACGAATACAACATCTCGGGACAGACCGACATCGGCCGATGGCTGCCTGCACAGATCAAGCTGCATGCTCCCCTCTACTACAGTTATTCCAAGTCGGTAAGCACGCCCAAGTATGATCCCTACAACGAAGACCTGACCGTCGATGAGACACTCGACACCTACCCCACCGAACGCCAGAAGGACTCGATCCGTTCGCTCGTCCAGACAACAGCCGAAACGAAGTCCATGTCGCTCACCGGTGTGAAGTTTGACGTCAAGTCGAAGCACTCCATGCCGTGGGATCCGGCCAACATCACGCTGGGATATTCGCAAAACAAGCAGACCTCCCACGACCCGACCACCGAGTACGAGTACAACAACTCCTACAAGGGCAACATCAACTACAACTGGTCGCCCTACTTCAAGCCCTGGAAGCCTTTTGCAACCAAGAAGGGCAACAATACCAAGGGGGCAGCCAACGGGTCGAGCCAGCGAAAAACCAACGACAAGAACGCCCGGACAAATGCCTCGAGCAGCCAGTCGAAAGCCTCGAACAGCAAGGCTCCCTTCAAGAAACTGGCGGATGACTTCCAGTTCAACTGGCTGCCCAACAGCATCTCCCTCTCTGCCCAGATCAACCGCACCTATCACGAGGAACAGCTGAAGAACGTCGAGACCTACGAATCCGACTTCACCATCCCCGTCTCCTACACCAAGACATTCACCATGCTGCGCCAGACCAGCATCTCGTGGGATATAACCAAGACGCTGAAGGCGAACTTCCAGTCGGCCTCGAATGCGAGGATTGACGAACCGGATGCACCCGTCAACCGGTATCTCTATCCCGACGAATACGAACGCTGGAAGGACACCATCTGGACCCAGATTTGGAAGCTGGGCACACCCGTCGACTACAACCAGTCGTTCGACGTCTCCTGGAACATCCCGATCAACAAGATCACCTGGACCGACTGGATCAACCTGTCGGCCAAGTACAAGTCAACCTACCAATGGAACCGCGGCACGCAGATCGACGAGCAGACTTCGACAGGCAACACCATCCAGAACAATTCCCAATGGCAGATCGACGGCAAGTTCAACCTCGAGAGCCTCTACAATAAGTCGAAGTACCTGAAGAAGGTGAACGACAAGTTCAAGGCCCAGAAGACTAACAACACGTCCAACAACCGCAACGCCAAAGCCAATGCTGCCAAGAATGCCCGAAACGCCTCGAACACAAACACTAAGGCGAAGAAGGACTTCAAGCAGGTAATCCAGCTGGTGGGCAATGACACTACCCTCACCCTGAAGCACAGCCTCGATACCCGTCGCATCATCGTCTCGGCCAAGGATACCGAAACCGACCGGACCTATACGCTCAACTACAAGAAGGTTGACCGCAACAACATCCGAATCACCTCGTCGGACAGCGTGAAGATCGAGGTGGTCATCAAGGCCGACAAGCCCTTCGACGACGAGACGTGGTACAAGACGCTGCAGGTCGGTTCGCGCATCCTCATGTCGGTACGCAGCATCCAGGTCGGCTACAAGCAGACGCAGGACACCTACCTTCCCTATTTCCAGTCGAACGTCGGCGACTTCTATGGCCAGGCTCCAAGCGATGCAGGACTTGTGCCGGGACTCGGGTTCGCCTTCGGCTTCGAGAATGGAGAATCCTTCACCGAAAAGGCCGGCCGCAACGGCTGGCTCATCGTCAACGATTCGCTCACCTCTCCTGCCGTCTATAACTTCACGAAGGACCTCTCCTACTCTGCCGTACTGGAGCCCTGGACCGGCCTGAAGATCAACATCAACGGCACCTGGAAGAACAACGAGAAGAAGGCCAACCAGTTCATGTATCCCGACCTTCCCATCACACGTTCCGGCTCGTTCCAGATGACCACCATCGCTGTCGGTTCGAGCTTCGGAGGCAATGATCCGGGCGACAACTATTCGAGCGAAGTCTTCCACCAGTTCGTCATGAACCGCGAGATCATCTATCAGCGACTCCTCTCGAAATATGCCGATGCCGTGTTCCCATCGGCAGGCGGATTCATCAACAGCATGGACAACAAGGATTTTGCCGGCAAGAATGTGGTCAGCTTCAATCCGGAGACAGGACAATACGAGCAGAATTTCGGTGCTTCGCGAATGAATTCGAGCGATGTCCTCGTACCTGCCTTCGTGGCGGCCTATCTGGGCGGAGATGCACACACGGTCAGCCTGAACCCGATTCCGGAGATGTGGAAGGCCCTGCCAAACTGGAAGGTCACCTACGACGGCCTGCTCCAGCTCTTCCCGAAACTCTCGAAGTGGTTCAAGACCATCCAGTTCAACCATGCCTACAACTGCACCTACGCCATCGGCAACTACCAGACCTACACCAACTACATCGAGCTGGAAGAGGGGCTTGGCTATACGCTCGATGTGAGCAGCAACTGCCCGCTGCCCTCTTCGGAATTCGATATCGGCACAGTCACCCTGACCGAAAGCTGGGCGCCCCTGGGAGGTGTGAATGCCACCCTTGTCAACGGCCTCACCGTAAGAGGGGAATACAAGCATACCCGCTCGGTTTCGCTGGCGATGTCCAGTGCGCAGATCACCGAAAACGTTTCGAAGGACCTGACCTTTGGCCTCGGATACAAGATTGCCAACTTCAACCAGAAGATCGGCATGCCCGACGGCAACCAGAAGGGTGTAACCCACGACCTCAACCTGAAGTTCGACATGACCTACAAGAACCAGATGTCCCTGCTCCGAAAGATTACCGACGAATACACGCAGGCCACCTCGGGCAATTCGGCATGGACCTTCAAGTTCTCGGCCGACTACCAGTTCTCGAAGATGCTGCAGATGAAGCTCTACTACGACCGCCAGGTCAACACACCGCTCATCTCCACCTCCTATCCCACCGTCAACAGCGATTTCGGCATGACTTTGACCCTGCAGCTCACCCGCTAAAATGCAAAACATGGGGGGCACAAACGACGCTAAAGTTACAAATCGGACATAATTTGCCAAAATTTATGCCCGATTTTTTTGTTACATTATAAAATATGAGTATATTTGCGCGCGATTTTTAACGCGTACATGGTAACAAAAACAAGATACATTCTATGAACATTTCCTACAAGTGGCTGAAAGACTATCTGAAGTTCGACCTCACACCCGAGGAGACTTCGGCAGCCCTTACTTCCATCGGTCTCGAGACAGAAGGAGTCGAAGAGATCGAATCCATCCGCGGTGGCCTCAAGGGTCTTGTTGTCGGACAGGTGCTGACGTGTGACGTGCATCCCAACTCCGACCACATGCACGTTACCACCGTCAATCTGGGCAATTCGCAGTGGGTATCCGATGCATACGGAACACTTTGTACAAAAGACGAGGCCGGAAACACCATTGCACAAATCGTTTGTGGCGCTCCCAATGTTGCAGCCGGCCAGAAGGTCATCGTAGCAACCCTCGGTACCACCCTTTACGATGGCGACCAGACATTCAACATCAAGAAAGCCAAGCTGCGCGGCATCGAGTCGAACGGAATGATCTGCGCCGAGGACGAAATCGGCGTCGGAACCGACCATGCCGGAATCATCGTCCTGCCCGAAGACACTCCCGTCGGCATGCCTGCTTCGGAGTACTATCACCTCGAAAGCGACTATCGGATCGCCGTTGACATCACACCCAACCGTGTGGATGCAGCCTCACACTTCGGCGTGGCCCGCGACCTCAACGCCTATCTGGGCGCCCATGACCTTCCCCACGCGCTGACCAAGCCATCCATCGAGGCTTTCGATCCGATTCATGAGGCCGACAAGGCCATCACCACCGGCTACAAGCCCATCACCATCCAGGTTGATAATGCCGAGGCTTGTCCTCGCTACTCCGGCCTCACCATCGCGGGTGTTACCGTCAAGGAGTCGCCCGAATGGCTGAAGAACCGCCTCATCTCCATCGGCCTGCGTCCCATCAACAATATCGTCGATATCACCAACTACATCCTCTTCGAGACAGCTGTGCCCATGCACACATTTGATGCCGACAAGATCAAAGGCGGCAGGATTGTCGTGAGGACCTGCGCCAACGGTACGCCCTTCGTCACCCTCGACGGACAAGAGCACAAGCTATCGGACAGCGACCTCATGATCTGCAACGCCGAAGACCCGATGTGCATCGCAGGTGTATTCGGCGGCCTCGAATCGGGAACGACCGAGCACACCACGAATGTATTCCTCGAATGTGCCTGCTTCCATCCGACCTGGATCCGCAAGACAGCTCGTCGCCAGCAGTTGTCAACCGATGCCTCGTTCCGCTACGAGCGCGGCGTTGACATCAACAACATCCCCTATGCCCTTCGTCGTGCTGCCCTTCTGGTGAAGGAACTGGCAGGCGGCACCATCGTCGGCGACATCCAGGAGGTCTATCCCGTCAAGAATGTCCCCGCTGTCGTCGATCTCACCTATAAGCGCATCCGTACACTCTCCGGCATCGACATTTCGACCGAAAAGGTGAAGCAGATTCTTGGACTCCTCGAGATGGAAATCCTCTCGGAGGACCAGGATGGCGTGAAGATCCAGATTCCGGCCTATCGTGTGGATGTTTACCGCGACTGCGACGTCATCGAGGATATCCTTCGCATCTATGGCTACGACCGCGTCGAACTCCCGGGCACCGTGCGCACCAGCGCTGTCAGCAAGACTCCGACCGACGTATCGAACTGCCTGCAACAGATCATCAGCGAGCAGCTCACGGGAGCAGGATTCAACGAGATCCTCTGCAATTCTCTGACGGCCGAAGCATTCTACGAAGGGCTTGAGACCTATCCGCAGGACAAGCTTGTGCATGTGATGAATCCACTCTCCAGCGACCTCAACGTCATGCGGCAGAGTCTCCTTTTCGGCGGTCTGCAGTCCATCAGCCGCAATATCAACCACAAGTCCCCCAACTGCCGTTTCTACGAGTTCGGCAACACCTCGTTCTACAACGCCGAGAAGCAGGCTGTCATCAACAACCAGGTTGCCAGTGGTGAAAAGACCGCTCTCGAGGTTCAGCAGGAAGGACGTGCATTGGCCGGCTATTCCGAGGAAAGCCATCTGGGCCTGTGGCTCACCGGCAATCGGAACCAGGGCTCCTGGGCAGTGGCCGACCAGAAGGCTTCCTTCTTCGAGCTCAAAGCCGCTGTGCTCAATATCCTGAAGCGCCTCGGCCTCGACGTTTCACTTCGTCAGAAGCAGTTCAACTCCGACATCTTTGCCGTGGGGCTTGACATCACCAATCCCAAGGGCAAGGTGCTCGCGACACTGGGTATCGTCTCGAACAAGATCCTGAGACAATTCGAAATCGACCAGGAGGTGTACTA
>JAEEGJ010007836.1_pt1 | contig 30052 bp, 22 predicted proteins | sample 8958761 | NCBI WGS metagenome assembly JAEEGJ01 (sample SAMN16246546, study PRJNA631951) | gut metagenome | biome: gut microbiome; feature: rumen; material: RS-attached | host: Bos | place: Iran: Karaj | collected 2018-10
GCCAGAGGAAATCAACCGAAGGGTGACCGATAGCCTGGCTGATTATTTCTTCACCACTTCAGAAGTGGCAAATGCCAATTTGCGTCGATTTGGAGTGGAGGAGAAGAATCTGTTTTTTGTCGGCAATGTGATGATAGATACTTTATTGGCTAATCGCTCTAGGTTTATCAAACCAACTGTATATGACGAATTGCGTCTGCAACCGAAGCAATATCTTGCATTGACTATGCATAGGCCCGCCAATGTGGATGAGGCAGAAAAGCTGAAACGGCTGATGAATGAAATTGTTAGCAATGTCCACGGTTTGCCCATAGTTTTTCCCATTCATCCACGTACGGCTAAGATTTTTAAGGATTTGGGTATTGAGGCTGAGAATCTGCATATTGTGGAGCCGATGGGCTATTTGGAGTTCAATTATTTGGTGGAACGTGCCAAAGCGGTAGTTACCGATAGTGGTGGCATCACAGAAGAAACTACAGTAATGGGCGTGCCGTGTATCACTTTGCGTGACAATACCGAACGTCCCGAGACTTGCACGATAGGTACTAATGAATTGATAGGAACGAATCCGGATAATATTAAGCCTGCTCTTGATACTCTTTTTGCCGGACAATGGAAGAAAGGTGGTATTCCACCGCTTTGGGATGGACATGCAGCAGAAAGAATTGTAGACATTCTGATAGAATTGTAATTGAGTATGTCAAAAGAACGTATTTGTCTTATCACCAATGATGTAGAAACCACGTCAATCTTGAATCACAAACTTCGTGACAAGACAGGTGAATATGTGTTGAACCAAGGCATGCCCCGTTTGCTTGACTTGTACGACAAGTATGGGGTTAAGGCAACCTTTTTTTATACTGGTCATATCGCAAAACTCTATCCAGATGTGGTTAGGAAAGCTTATGAACGTGGTCACGAGGTGGGCTCACACGGCTTGACCCATGAGGTAGACCAGGCATTCGATGTGCTTTCGCCCAAAGAACAACTTTCGCATTTAATACGGTCGAAGCAGATTCTCGAAGACATTATTGGTGACAAGGTGATTTCGTTTCGGGCTCCTGCGGCAAGGGTTGATAAAGGATTTCCGGAAATACTGCATGAGGCTGGATTTAAGGTTGATAGTTCCGTGTCGTCACAACGACTCGACATGATGTTCTCGTTCGGTGCACTGAAAAAGTTGCATTGGCTTACAGCACCACGAAAAGCTTATTTCGCCCAAACAGATAATATCTTCAAAAAAGGCGATTCAGATATATTGGAAGCTCCTATCTCAGCATACGGGTTTCCTTATATTGGCACCTTTATGCGTATTGCTCCAGCGGTGAACAGGATGACGAGAAATGTCTTGTATTGGGAGACATTGTGCAATGGAAGGCAGTTTGTGTTTCTCACGCATCCCAATGAGTTTATTGATGAGGATCAAGAAACAACAGAAATTGAACGACGTGGCAGCAATTACATTTCCTATTTATTGGGTGATGTGATTCGTCATAAGCTGAAAGTAAAGAATCTGGGAGAAAAAGCTTTGCCGATTTACGATAGGGAACTAGCTTTTTTCAAAGATAAAGGATTTGAATTTGTTACATGTAAAGAATTGTATAACAGGAAGAAATCATGAAAGATTATTGGCCATTGGAAAAACGGCCCCTGCCTAATCATAAAGAGAGAGGCTTTTTTCAAGCATGCAAATTATCTGCTAAGGAACACGGCTACACAGGCTTTTTGGCAAGTGCAAGGTTCTTGTACCGCCGTTACATGGATTATTTTTGGCAGGTTTTGGCATTCCGGGTGATTCCTTACAGTAAAATGAGGGTAAAGCTCCATAAATGGCGTGGCGTGAAAATAGGAAAGAATGTGATGATTGGTCCACAAGTGGTCATTGATGATGTTTATCCTAATTTTGTGGTGATTGAAGATGGTGTTTCGCTAGCTGCCAATGATTATATCTTGACCCACAGCAAACCTCTTGAATACCACCAATATCTCACCGAATCGTATGTTGCCCCAGTTATCATCAAAAAAAATGCTTGGATTGCCATCAGTGTGACCATCCTTCCAGGAGTGACTGTAGGGGAAGGTTCTATTGTGGCGGCTGGATCGGTGGTGACCAAAGATGTCCCTCCATTTTGTATGGTTGCTGGTGCGCCTGCAAAAGTGATTCGTGAATTTGAAATGAAAGATGGTGTGCCAGTAGGCTTTAAACCCAAAGAAAAATGAGAATAGAAGAGTTTTATGTAGGCCAAAGTGCTTCTTTAAAAAAAGTGTTCAGCTCGGATGATGTCAAGGCCTTTGCCGAGCTGTCGCTGGACAAGAATCCCATTCATCTTGATGAAACATACGCCGGGCAAAGTTTATTCGGCAAAAGAATTGTTCATGGCTTCTTTGTGGGGTCATTGATTAGTGCTGTTTTTGGGACGGTATTACCCGGAGAGGGCGCCATTTATTTGCATCAGGAGATGAATTTCAGAAAACCGGTTTATCATGGTGAGGAAATAAAGGCTACTGTGACGGTGATAAACATCAAAAAGGAGAAGTCCATTCTCTATTTTGATACGAAGTGCGAAAACGAGCGAGGCGAAATTGTGATTGATGGAAATGCAGTGTTGAAAGTTTGAGTTGCGATGCGTGACTTCACTCTGAAATCATATCAATCTTTGCTTCTTGCCTTTCAGCAAGCAGGGTATCAGTTCCAAACTTTTGAAGAGCTGATGACTAATCCTGCCGAAGGAAAATCTGTAGTCATGCGTCATGATGTGGATGAGTTGGCATGGAATGCCTTGAAAATAGCTCAATTGGAGAGTAAACTTGGGGTTCGGGCTACCTACTTTTTCCGCATCGTCAAGCAAAGTAATGTGCCTGAAGTGATAGAACAAATTGTCGGGTTAGGACATGAGATCGGTTACCATTACGAAGATTTAGCCTTGGCTGAAGGTGATGAAACTAAAGCAATAAAGACTTTTGAGGAAAATTTGTCATATTTTCGCAAGTATTATCCTGTTAAGTCGGTCTGCATGCATGGCAGCTCGACTTCCAAGTTCGACAATCGTCTGCTATGGAAAGACCATTTGTTATCTGATTTTGGCTTGGTTGGAGAGCCATACCTTTCCGTCGATTTTGACAAGGTGTTTTATTTGACTGATACTGGTTATGCGTGGGATGGTGGAAAATTTGCCACCCGTGATATTGTAGAAAACAGGTTCGGCTTGAAGTTTCATTCGACAAATCAAATCGTAGAATGTATTATTGCAAGAGACTTTCCTGAAGAGGCATTGATTCTTGCCCATACTTTGTGGACAGATAGTTGGATTCAGTGGTACGGGTTGCATATTAGGGAATTTTTCAGGAACAATTTGAAATTGTTGGCCAAAAGCAATCCGATCGTTGATCGTTTTTATAAGAAAATAGTAGATTTTTACTGGAAAAAATGATTTGAGATAAATAGAGGCCCTTTCGTTTGGAAATAATTTGTATTTTTGCACGTTTTTAAGATAAAAAGTAATAGAAAGTTTAAACGATGAATAAGAGAAAAATTGTTTTGTATTCCGCTTTGGTATTATTGGCCATAGTGACAAGTTCATGTGTTACCCAAAAGAAGGTGCGCTACCTTCAGGATATGCCCATTGAGGGTATGCCTCTTAACGAAGCATTGGAGGCTACAGTTGCACCGTATGATGAGCTGAGAATCTATGTGTTGAGTAATACAGGAAAGGATGATGAGTTGATAAAGCCGTTCAATGCATTGAATGGAAACATGACTCAGAATCCCGCAAATCAAGGGTTGGGTTATCTTGTGGATGTCAACGGTAATATACAGTTCCCCGTTTTGGGTGAGCTACATGTGGAAGGCTTGACGCGTTTGCAGGTACAGGATACCATCTCTTCTCATTTGGAACGAAACGGCTATATCAAGAATCCTTTGGTTATGGTTCGTTTTATGAATTTCAAGGTCTTTTTATTGAATAGTTCAGGGGGAGGGGTGCTAAATATTACGAACGAAAGATGCACTTTTCTTGAAGCTTTGGCAATGGCAGGAGGGTTGGATTGGTATACGCGCCGCGATCGCATAGGAGTGATGCGAGAAGTGGATGGAAAGCGCGTAATTCATTATCTTGATCCTCGTTCCACGGCCATTTTCGACGATGATTTTTTTGTATTGCAACAAAATGACATCATCTTTACCGAGGAGATGTCGTACAAGTTCTTTAGCAACAATTTGAATACGGTTTTGGCTTTGCTGTCTTCGTTTACTTCATTAGTTGCAGTCTATACCTTAATTAGGTCTTTTATTCCGAAAAATGATTGATTGTTAGTTTTTTAAAAACAGAAATAAATGGCAACAAACAATAATCAAAATTTGAATCCGAACGATGTTAATTCGTTTTTTGACGAGGATACCAATAGTGGCTTTAAATTTAAGGATTTGGTTTTCTTAATCCTTCGCAACTTGCCTTATTTTATCATTTGTGCATTGATTGGTGGCCTCATTGCATACTACTATGTCAGAAAACAGGAACGAGTCTATGCAAGTTCAGCTTCCATGATCATCAAGACGTCGGCGAGCGGTGGGTCTGAGTCGTTTCGTGGATCCGCTCCTATTAATACGATTTCGGGTCCGGGCCTTGTCATTAGTACGGTCAATAATGAGGTGATGGTTCTGAAATCTCAAACTAGTATGGAAAACATGGTGCGAAAGTTGAATTTGAACACCATGTATTCTTATAAAACAAAAGTGTCAAGACGAAATACCATTTTGTATAAGGATGGCCCCGTTGAAGTGCATTTCCCTGATTTGGATGAAGAAACGGATGTTTTATTTAGTTTGAAGATATTGGATGCAGGGAATGTGCTTCTTGATGATTTTGGTGAAGGCATACCTTCAATGAAGGTTAAAACTAACGATACGGTCATTTCTCCTGTTGGTAAGTTGGTTGTCATTCCTACCTGGAGATATGCTGATTTTGACGGCCAAGAAATAATGGTTCGTCATGCCCCACTATCTAAGGTTGCTTCATATTATAGGTCACGTATCGCAATTGAAAGAGACAATGACAAAAATGCCATCTTGAGGCTTACAGTCCGTGATGCTTCTCCGGTTCGTGCTGCAGATGTGTTGAATGCTTTAATGGATACGTATAATGAGGAGTCTGTTGCTGACCAACAACGTGTGCTCGATTATACTGAGAAATTTATCAATGACCGTATTAAGTATTTGATGAACGACATTGATGAATACGAGCAAGCTTCAGTGAGCTTTAAAAGGAGTCATAATATTGTCGATACAAAAAGTTTCGGTCAGGCGTATGTGGCAACCAGTGCTGCAAAGACGGAAGAAGCTAAGGAATTGGATACCCAAGCGGATATGGTACGCTATTTACTTAATTTTGTAAAATCCAATAAAGACCAAATGGTTCCCGTGGGTGTGGTTCCAGTTTCTGCCGAAGCCGCTTCTGTCATCTCCAAATATAATGATAATTTGGTGAAAATTGAGAAATACAAGGCCGATGGGACGCTTAACAACCCTGTTGCACAAGCATTACTGAGCGAACAAGTCAGTTTACATTTAAGTATTATAACCCTCCTTGAAGCCAATTTGGCGGGTCTGGAAGATCGTATTGCTGCTGCTAATCGAGAGAGAAGTATTGCTAATTCTCAAATTCAGAGTGTTCCGGTAGCGCAGTTGCAATTGAATTCTGTGGAACGTATGCAGGGCATTAAGGAGAATCTCTATTTGCAACTTCTGAGTAAAAGAGAGGAATTGTTGATGACAAGCCCTCAATTGGAACCTACAGGAAAGGTTTTAGATTACGCTCAGTCTAATCCTAGACCCATCGCGCCTAATGAGTCCAGAGTGGTATTAATAGGTGTACTTATAGGCTTGGCTATTCCTATTCTCATTTTGGTACTGGCAAATATGTTGGATACGACTATCCATGATAGGATTGATGTCCAAAAATCATCAAATGTGCCATTCTTGGGCGATATTCCATTCGAAAAGAATACTCCAGATCATTCCATCGTTGTAAAGGAAAATGGACGAGACTCGCTTTCTGAGTCATTCCGCTTGATCCGATCTACCTTGGAGTATATGAAGGATAGAAAAGATGGAGCCCATGTGGTTATGTTTACTTCATTTATGGTTTCATCTGGTAAGACTTTTGTTTCCACCAACTTGGCGACGAGCTTTGCTTTGGCGGCACGTAAGACGGTCATTGTCGACTTGGATATCCGTAAAGGTACATTGTTTAAGGTGTTTGGTGTAAATACAAGGGCGGGCATCTCAAATTATTTGTCGGGTAAGACAGATTCGGTAGATGACATCATACATTCCGATCAAAATACGCCGAACCTAGATGTCATTTTCTCAGGCCCTGTTCCGCCCAATCCTGCCGAATTGCTGATGAGCACCCGATTGGATGATCTTATTGCAGAGTTGCGTAAACGCTATGAATATATCTTCTTGGACAATGTGCCCGTAGGTATGGTGGCTGACTCCGACATCGTGAAACGTGTGGCCGACACGACCATCATGGTGGTGAGGGCAGGCAAGACCGACAAGCGTTTGCTCTTTGACGTGGACAAGTTCTACAAGGATGGCAAGTTCCCGAATCTTTGCGTGGTGCTGAACTCTGTGAACAAGAAGAAGCGTGGTTACGGTTACTACGGTTATGGCTACGGTTATGGCTACGGTTATGGCTACGGTTATGGCTACGGTTATGGCTACGGTTATGGCTACGGTTACGGTAACGAGGAAGATGAGAAAAAGAAAAAGAAGAAATGGTATCAACGCATTTTCCACAAAAAACATCACCACCATCATCATTCTAGTCATGATCATGTTGCAAAATTGCATGACGATGGCAAAAATTAATATTGAATTGTATGTTCGGTTTTCGATACAGGTTGCCAAATGATTTCTTTCAAGGTGCAGTTGATGTGCATTGCCATTTGCTGCCTGGGGTCGATGATGGGTTTTCCACAACCGAAAAGTCACTCCATGCTTTGAAGAAGTTAGAGGAGCGAGGCATTCAGAAAATGATATTGACCCCGCACTTCATGAAGGACTATCCAGATAACAATCGTGAGAACATCACAGCGAAGTTTGAAGTTTTCAAAACGGAAGCGGCTAAAGTGAGCAAGATAGAGCTTCGTTTAGGTGCTGAATACATGTTGGATGCCTGTTTTATGAATCATTTCAAGCAAGGCTTTTTAGCATTGGATGCCAAAGACCAAGTACTGTGTGAGACTTCTTATATGATGTATGAACCAGGCATTACAGAGATGCTGTATGATGTCATGTGTGAAGGTATTCAACCGGTCATTGCCCATCCCGAACGATATGAATATGCTGTGAAGGACAATTATCTTAGATGGAGGGACAAACGATACAAATTCCAGTTGAATTTGCTTTCTTTGGCTGGTGCCTACGGTAAGCCTGCGATGGCTAAGGCCCACTATTTGCTGAAGGAAGGAATGTACGATTATGTGGGCTCCGACATGCATGGCCTAGGCAATTTTGAGCGTTTCCTTCCTGAGCTTCGGTTGAGCAGTAAGAACATTGAAAGATTGGAGCAATTGATTGAGAACAACAAGAAATTGTTTGATTAATTCTAAGCATTTCTACTGATCAAAATCCATCCCGGTGAGGCTGACTCATCGGGATGGATTGTTTTATGACATTCAGAATAAATATCCTATGGAGAAATATGCACTGAATTGCTTCGTGCAGTCCGACCATTGGGCGGTCAGGCTGATGGGACCGATGATGCTGCTGTAGGCATACTGCAGCCCGACCCCAGAATAAATATTGTCTTCGGTGATGGAATGGTTCTCTCCAAACAGATTGTTTCCGTAAAGGAAATTGTAGGTTGCAGTGATATAGTGCTTCTCGAAAAGCCTGTATCTCAAGTCACAGCGCAAAACGGCAGCCAAGTCATTAACATAGTCGGCATGACGAATCCCAATGAAGGGAAATTGCTGGTCGAAATGTCTTAATGCTATTTCTCCACCTGCGATGTTCCAAAGGTTGGAAAACGTAGGTGATCCGAAAATGCAGCGGGCATAGACTTGGGGAATAATGGTGAATCTACTGTTGTTAGGAGTCAGAAACCCGAGGAAAGAATAAGAGATTTCTGGTGCTGTTTTTGCTTTGCCTTTCAAATCAAAATGGACAAGGAATTTGAGGGTCGTGTTGATGCCGTGTTTGGCAAAGTAGCTCAGGTCGCGATTGTCGTAGCTAACTTTTATATAAGGTGACAGCAAGTAGTTGTTTTGAAAATTCGAGCTTGAAATCAAAGCTTGGTCGATGGTGTCATTACTGAAATCGAGAGGAGTGAGTCGGTCGAATAAAGTCGCAGTATAAGAAACGCCGATGACGTTACTGAAGTTGATCAGATAGAAAGGTGATGCGTAAGCACTGATCTTGTGTTGGCTATATTGGAGATTCGAATTGCTTTTCTCGAAAAGCATGGCTTTATAGTGCTCGTTCCTATAATCGTACGCCAAACTGAAATTGCCTAAGTTAAGGCTGGAGTAAGTGCCCGTTACGTTGAATTTTGGATTGTAGCTTAGTTTTCCGTTCAGGCTCAGTTTAAAACCTGAGAACAATTTGTCGTTAATACCAAAATTGAGCAGAAGGGCAGCTCCTTCTTCCGTGTCATAGCGTATTCCAAGACCAAAGACATGGGGATGAGTGGGCTTGAAATTCATGGATAGTGTATAAGTCTCTTGAGCTATTCCTGAGATGGTGTCGATGCCGTTTTCGGTCAAATTGTATGTGATATCATCAAAAGCGCCAGTGCCTCTGTAAATGTCTATGGCATGATTGATGTCTTTCTCCGACAAGAACTCGTTGATTTTCAATCGGCCTTTTTTGAGCAGCCAAAGGCTTTTTTGGTGATTGGTTTGATTAAGGACGATGGAGTTGACATAGACGGGTGCATCTGCCAAGTTTCTCGCTTTTGAGGCACGTAATCGTTTGGTAAGAGGGGCCTCATTTGTCAATTCGAGATGTTGCTTGATTCTCATCAACGGTTCCCTGAATTCCGTGGCTTTCTGATAGCCTCTTTTCACAAGTGTGTCAATGGCATCATGACTGAAACTCAGAGTGCCGTAACCTGTTATGTCTGGACAAAGATAGAGGTTGCATTTTGTTTGATTCGCCTCCCTTTTATTATTCACGGCATTGTCGACCAAGCCGTTAAGCACTTCAGGCAAAGAAAGTATCTCACCGTCTTGGATGGTGTCTCTGTCGCTAACGTCTACCCCGATAATAATGTCTGCGCCCATCTCTTCCAGCACATCGGCAGGGAAATTGTTGACCAGACCACCGTCGATGAGGAGGTGCCCGTCCATACTGACGGGTGAAAACACACCAGGGATGGCCATACTTGCACGCATAGCGGTAGGAACGCTACCATAACGAATATCAACTTCCTTTCCTGTTTTGATGTCGGTGGCGACACAAGCAAATGGAATAGGCAATTCGTTGAAATCCATTTCTTTCTGGTAGCCTACGCAGAGATCGTTAAACAAATTAATTAAGGAAGTATTGTTGACATAAGCACTGGGGAGAAAGCTCACGGCATCGTTTGCCTCTTTTTTGTTCAAGATCCCATTGAAGCTGAATGGGATGTTGATTAGCATGGTGCTGTTGCGCTTTCTGACTTCTTCCGACATGGCGGAACGATCAATGCTGTTGCCCACGTATTGCGACCAATTCATGTCGGCAATAAGTTGGGCTAACTCATCAGGAGAATACCCCATGGCATACAGGCCACCAATAATGGAACCCATGCTAGTGCCTACCACATAGTCAATTGGCAAGCCAATCTCCTCAATGTATTTCAGAACGCCAATGTGGGCGGCACCTTTGGCACCGCCACCGCTCAACACCACGCCCACTTTTGGGCGTGGTGGAGTTAAATTGATGGTTTTGTGCTTGTCTTGTGCTTCAACTTCCGCTATGCAGAAGAAAACCCACAAGAAAATGATGATACGTTTCATTTTTTACTTTAATCCACGTGCCTTCAGATAAGGTTCGTAATCGGGGTCTTGGCCGCGGAACTTGCGGTATTGCACCATGCCCTCGTCGTTGCCGCATTCCTGTAAGCAATTCTTGCGGAACGAAGCTGCAAGCTCAGGATTGAAGAGGTTACCCGAACTCTTGAAGTAGTTGAAGGCATCTTTGTCCAGCACCTCCGCCCAAGTATAGGCATAGTAACCGGCACTGTAGCCGCCATTAAAGATGTGGCTGAAGTTGGTTGAGCGGTAGCGAGGCAGAATCTCGGGAATTAGGCCGATGGCATCCATCTGCTGCTTCTCGAAAGTGTCGACATCGAGGTCTTGGACTTCAGTAAGCTCATGGTACTTCATGTCAAGGATGGAGGCGGCGATGAGTTCGGTGGTCATAAAGCCTTGGTTGAACAATGCGCTGTTTTCAATCTTGTTGATGAGGCTGTCGGGCATGACTTCGCCGGTCTTGTAATGTTTGGCATACATGCGGATGACTTCTGGCTCTGCCACCCAGTTTTCCATGATTTGCGAAGGCATCTCCACGTAATCATGTGGCACATTGCCGCAAGTGCGGGTGTAGAGGCCGTCAGAGAAGAAGGCGTGCAACGAGTGACCAAATTCATGCCACATGGTCTCGGTTTCGTCCCAAGTGAGCAGGGCAGGAGTGTCGCCCGAAGCAGGGGTGAAGTTCATCACCAAGGAGATGACGGGATAAATCTTCTTTCCATCGATGTCGTGACCGCTGGTGCGGAACTCAGTGCACCAAGCACCGCCGCTCTTCGATTCACGCGGATAGTAGTCGAGATAGAGGATGCCGAGGAAATCGCCGTTGGCTTCCTTTACTTCGTAGGTTTCCACGCCTGGATAATAAACGGGAAGATTGGTGTTTTGCGTGAAAGTGATGCCATACAACTTATTGGCAGCCATAAACATGCCGTTGCGCACATTGTCCACTGTGAGATAAGGTTTGATGTAGTTTTCATCGAAGTCGTATTTGGCCTTGCGGAGTTTCTCAGCGTAATACCACCAATCCCAACCTTCAAGTTTGATTTTAGCGCCTTCCTTGTCAGCGATAGCTTGCATCTCTGCGAGTTCTTTCTTGGCGAGTCGCTGGGCAGGGTTGAAGATGTTGATGAGGAACTTGTCAACGGTCTTGGAGTCTTTGGCCATATTAACGTCCAGCACATAGTCGGCATAATTGTCGAAACCGAAAATTTTGGCTTTCTGGACACGCAGCTTGCACATCTCATTGATGAGGTTCTTGTTGTCATACTCATTGTTGTTGTCGCCACGGTTGTAGTAGGCCTTGTACATCTGCTCGCGCAGGTCGCGGTTGTCGGCAAACTGCAGGAAGGGAATGAGGCTGGGCTTCGAGAGCGTGAACACCCACTTGCCTTCCATGCCGTCGGCCTTCGCTTGTTCGGCAGCGGCATCGATGCTGGTTTGCGGCAGGCCTGCGAGGTCGGCTTCATTCTCAATGACGAGTTTGTAGCCTGCATTTTCTTTCAAAAGATTGTTGCCGAATTGCAAGCTCAGTGTGGAGAGTTGCTCGTTGATTTGGCTCAACTCGGCTTGTTTTTCGGCTGACAGGCCTGCACCATGGCGCATGAAGTCCTGATGATACTTCTCCACTACGCGGATCTGCTGGTCGTCGAGGCCCATTTCGTTGCGGTGCTGATACACATAGTCGATGCGCTCGAAGAGTTTCGGGTTCATCATGATGGCGTCACTATGCTTCGAGAGCATGGGCAACACCTGTTCGGCTATGGCCACCATCTCGTCGTTGGTGAGGCACTCGTTGAGGTTGAAGAACACATTGCTGACGCGGCTCAAGGTCTTGCCCGACTTGTCGTATGGCAGAATGGTGTTCTCGAAAGTGGCAGGCTCAGCATTGTTGACAATGGCTTCCACTTCGGCAAGCTGTTCTTTCATACCCGCCTCAAAAGCAGGTAGATAGTGCTCGTTTTTGATTTGGTCGAACGGTGGCACCTGGAATGGTGTCGTGTATTCGGTCAGGAAAGGATTTGGTCTTTCGGCTTCTGCCTTTTGTTCAGGTTTTGAGGTGCAAGAAGCCAAGGTGATGACGCTTAATGCGATCATGTTGAAAAGTTTTTTAGTCATGTTTTTTAATATTTAATGTCAATTTTCTGCCTGCAAAGATAAAAAATGTTGTTTTTTGCTTGGCGAAAACCTAAAAACATTATCTTTGTACTCGGTTTTTTATGCAAATTTCGAAATTTAATATATGAGTTACATTTCTTGGGATAAAAGAAAACTGGTCAATCTGGAGTTTACGCTCAATCGTGAAGTGTTGCGTTCCAACGCTTTAGGAGCGTTTCTCGCCACCACTGTGATTGGCTGCAACACTAGAAAATACCACGGTCTATTAGTGGTGCCTCAGCCGCAATTGGACAATAACAACCATGTATTGCTGTCGAGTCTCGACGAGACTATCATCGAAAACAAGCAAGAATTCCATCTTGGCGTACACATGTACCCCGATGGCATCTTTGCTCCGCGCGGTCACAAATATCTTCGTGACTTCACCGCCGACCCAATGCCGAAGCTGACCTATCGCATCGGTAATGTGGTGCTCGATAAGGAGCTGATTTTCTCTTCAACAGAAGCGAGGCTCTTTGTTCGTTATACGCTGCGTGAATCTGTGGCGCCTATCACCCTGCGCGTTTTGCCTTTCTTGGCTTTCCGCAACGTTCACATGTTGACACATGAGAACCATGAGGCCAGCCGTAAGGTGGATTTGGTGAAGAATGGTGCTTCATGGCAACTTTACAAAGACTACTCGAGGTTGTACCTACAATTCTCGCGCGCGGCAGAATACACACATGTGCCGCATTGGTACTACAATATGTTCTATATCCGCGAACAGGAACGTGGCTACGATGCCGCTGAGGATCAGTTCGTTCCTGGATTCTTTGAGTTGCAGATGAAACATGGCGACACGGTAATTCTCTCAGTGAGCCTGAAAGAAGAAAGTCCTGCTGCCATCAAACGTCAGTGCGAGGCAGAGGTGAAGAGATTGTTGCCTCAGCATAGCTACGAAGAGTGTCTCTTGAAGGCCGCCGATCAATTTATCATCCGTGACGACAAGGGCACGCGCCTGTGGGCTGGTTTCCCATGGTTTGGTTCGTGCAGCCGCGATACCTTCCTTGCCTTGCCAGGCATAGCTTTGGCGCAAGGCGATGAGAAGACCTTTGTTGCGGCTTTGGATTACCTTGTTTCGAGAATGCAAGGACCGTTCTTCCCGCACCGTTACTACCAGAAGAGCCTGTATTTCACCGCAGTCGATTCGCCGCTGTGGTTCTTCTATGTGTTGCAACTCTACGAGAAGATGTTGGGCAAGGACAAGAAGGACATCTGGAAGAAATATAAGAAGCCGATGACGACCATCTTGGAGAGTTTCATCTCAGGCACTGACTTCAACGTGCATACTTTGGACAGCGGATTGCTCTATGCAGGTAACCGCGACTTGGCTCTCACTTGGATGAACGTCTTCGCACAAGGCAAACCTTGGACACCGCGCACGGGTTTGGCAATCGAAGTCAATGCGTTATGGTATAATGCATTGCGCTATGGTGTGGAACTGTTGAAAGCAGCAGAACCGAAGAGCGCTTTGCTCAAGAAATGGCAGGATTTGGCTGACAGGGTGAAAGTTTCGTTTGCCGACACCTTTTATAATAAAGCGACCAACGGCTTCTATGACTATGTGAATAGCAACGAGAAAAACGAACAGGTGAGACCCAATATGATGTTGGCCGCTGCCTTGCCGTATAGTCCGATGAGCGACGAGATGCAGAAACGTGCTTTCGATATTGCCCACTCCGAGTTGTTGACGACCAGAGGAATACGCTCACTGTCGCCCAACGATGAGAATTACAAGGGCATCAGTATCGGCAACCACAGCGAGCGCGAACGTGCCTATCACAATGGCACAGCATTCCCATGGCTAATAGCTTTCTATGCTGACCTATCGGTTAAGTTGTTCGGCAAGACTTCAATGCCTTATCTGGAAGACCTGTATAACGGCTTCGAGGAGGCCATCAAAGACAACGGCATCGGTACGGTGTCTGAGATCTACGACGGCAACCCGCCCTTCGAGGCAAGAGGTTGCATCTCGCAGTCGACGAGCGTGGGTGCCTTGCTTTACCTGCATTACCTGATTCAAGAACTAAATAAGAAAGGAGGCTCAAAATGAGAGTCCTGATGTTTGGGTGGGAATTTCCACCCCATATTACCGGCGGCCTTGGAACGGCTTGCTTCGGTATGACCAAAGGCTTGGCCAAGAATGACGTGGATGTGCTGTTTGTGGTACCGCGTGCTTACGGCGACGAGGATGAGACCAACGTGCGTCTGCTCAATGCCAGCGAAGTGACCATCGACATCGACCACGAAAAAGACCGCAGTTATTGGGAACGTGTGCAATATATGGAGATTGGCTCCAACATCATCCCGTATGTCGGTCCAGAGAACTTTGCCAATGTGCTGGAAAGCGACCGCCATGTGGTGGAGCACTTCAACCGTACGGGTTCAGTGTTCGCGCGCAACTACCAATTCTCGGGCAAATACGGCATGAACCTCATGGAGGAGGTGGCACGTTATGCTTTGATTGGCTCATCGTTGGCCACGAAATACGACTTCGATGTCATCCATGCCCATGACTGGCTGACCTATTCGGCAGGCATCGCAGCCAAGGAGACCACGGGCAAACCGCTGGTGGTGCACATGCATGCCACGGAGTTTGACCGTTCAGGCGAGAACATCAACACGGATGTGTATGCCATAGAGCGTAGGGGCATGGAAGCCGCCGACCGTGTCATCACAGTGAGTAATCTGACACGCAACATCGTCATTAACAAATACGGCATCGATCCTGCCAAGGTTGTGACGGTGCACAACGCCGTGGAGCCTAACGACAAACCCAAGTCGGAATACGAGCGCAGTGGTCTTGATGCCAAGGTGGTGACCTTCCTCGGAAGAATCACCTACCAGAAAGGCCCTGAATACTTCATCGAAGCGGCCTATAAGATTCACCAGGTCGACCCGAGCATCCATTTCGTGATGGCAGGCACGGGCGACATGTTGGAGAAAATGATCCGCCGTGTGGCACAACTTGGCATGGGCAGCCACTTCCATTTCACGGGCTTCCTGAAGGGCGAGGCCGTCGATCAAATGTTTGCCATGACCGATGTGTTCGTCATGCCGTCTATTTCCGAGCCTTTCGGCATCGTGCCTTTGGAGGCTATGCGTCTCAATGTGCCGGTGGTCATCAGTAAACAGTCGGGTGTTTCTGAGGTTGTCAAGCACGCCTTGAAGGTCGACTTCTGGGATATCAATGGCCTGGCTGATTCCATCTACGCGCTCTGCCATTATCCGGTTTTGGCCAACTGCTTCAAAGACGAAGGCAAGGACGAGGTGGATAGCCTGAAATGGGAAGCGGCCGCGAAGAAAATCAAGGCGGTTTATGAATCGGTAGCACAATAACCTCAAAAAATAAATAATCATGAAACGAAACATTTTGATTTTAGTACTATTGTTTGCGTCGGCCTTCCCGGCCTTCGCGCAGATTGAGAATGAGATTGAGCAATCGAAGAAGGAGAAAATTGCGAAGGGCAGAACTTATCTGTTGGAGAAATTCCTTGACCGTGACTACGACAAGGTGAAGGAGATCAAGGATTATCTATTGGAATTGGAGGATGAAAACTATGCCGTGCTTGTTCCTGCTGAATATTGGCACATCTTGTTTTGGACGAAGGAATATGATGCTCTGACGGCAGATTTCCGTGGCTTTGACTCTACTCGGATCGAGGCCTTCAAGAACAAGGTGAAGCCTGAAAGAGACCAGCTGGGCGAACAACTGACACGTAAGTGCATTGAAGACGAGCATTTGATTCGCTTCAACCTTCAAGAGGCTCAACTGCCAGCCGAGGATAATGATTTCTTGTCGCTCTTTTTGGATTGGGATTTGAAACCGTTCAATGAAGAGAACCAAGATCAGTGGAACGAGAAGGCTGACCAATTCCTCGCCAAGTATCCGAATAGCGCATACGAATGGTTTGTAAGGCATGCCATCCGCGTGAAGATAGAGGAGGACAACTGGGTCTGGGGTTTGGGTTTTGGCCTCGGTAGCGGAAAGTTTACGAAAGACCTTAATACATGGATGTCACCTACACTTGGAGGCTTTATGTGCATTGAAGCCAACTACAAACGCTGCAGGTTTTCATTTGTCATGGATGGAGTGGACATCAAACTGAGAGAGAACCCTTCTGAAAAAGGCGATGGAAGCATACTCGCATTCAACCTTACTGCGGGCTATGACCTGATAGGATGGCGTCGCATCGATCTGACACCATTTGTCGGCATAGGAGTGGGCTTTATCTCATCAAAAAGCTTGAAGAATATTCCAGAGTTGAAGGAGTTGACCGAGATGAGAGTGAATTGTGAGTTGGGCGCGGATTTGGATATTAGGTTCTCAGAGTATACGAAGAAGAAGGGCGTTTTGCCATACTATATCCGATTGAGATATTGGTATGATTCGCCTTCTTTTGGAAAGATTGGACCTAATTTAAATGGAGGCTGCCATTGCTTTATGGTTGGCGTTGGCGCCTCATTGGCCAGAGAGAAAAGAGTCTACTAAATTGAATAATAAATACTTTAAGATATGAGCAAATCAATCTGTTTCTATTTCCAAGTGCATCAGCCTTATAGGCTTCGCACGTATCGTTTCTTCGAAATCGGTAAGAAACACTATTACTATGACGACTACAGCAACCGTATGATCATGCGGCGTGTGGCCGAGAAGTGCTACCTGCCCATGAACGACCTGCTGTTGCGTCAAATCGACAAGTTTGGCGACAAGGTCAAGTTTGCGTTCTCGTTCTCGGGCGTGGTCATCGAGCAGATGGAGCAATTTGCGCCAGAGGTGCTGGAGAGCTTCCAGAAGCTGGTCGCCACTGGTAGGGTAGAGGTGCTTTCAGAAACCTATGCCCATTCCTTGGCTTCAATGTCGAGTCCCGACGAGTTTAAGCGTCAGGTGACGGCTCACAAGCACAAGATGAAGGAAGTGTTTGGCGTTACCCCGAAGACCTTCCGCAACACCGAATTAATATATAGCGATGAAATCGGTGCAGCGGTGGCCGACATGGGCTACAACCTTATGCTTACTGAGGGGGCCAAGCACATTTTGGGTTGGAAGAGTCCCAACTACATGTATGCCAACGCCATCAACCCGAAATTGAAGGTGTTGCTGCGCAACTTCAAGTTCAGCGATGAGATTGCTTTCCGCTTCGCACAGGATAGCTTCCGCGCCGAGGACTTCGTTAACTGGCTCAATGCGCTGCCTGAGGAGGAAGAAGTGGTCAATATCTTCATGGACTACGAGACCTTTGGCGAGCACCAAAGCGCCGAGACGGGCATCTTCAATTTCATGGAAGCTTTGCCTGGGGCCATCCTGAATGGCAGCAAGTTTAAGTTTGCAACCCCGCAGGAATTGGCAAAGAAGCTGCAGCCAGTGAGCGCCGTCAATGTGCCTAATGTGCTCTCATGGAGCGACGAGGAGCGCGACCTCACGGCATGGCTCGGCAACCCCCTGCAGGATGACGCCTTCCGTGCTTTATACGAACTGAACACCAAGGTGCATCGCATCAAGGACGAAGAGCTACAACAGGATTGGAACATGCTCCAGACCTCTGACCATTTCTACTACATGTGCACGAAGTGGCTTTCCGATGGTGTGGTACATAAGTACTTCAACCACTATGCCTCTCCGTATGATGCCTACGTTAACTACATGAACGTGTTGACGGACTTCACTGATAGGGTGACGAAACTATCGAAACGGAAAGTGGCAAAAGTAGAGTAAATGATTCCCCGAAGGAATCTCAATTTTGAATCTTTAAATTTTTGAATCCTTAAATTAATGAAAACCCCCGAATACCTTTTTGAAACCAGTTGGGAAGTTTGTAACATGGTGGGCGGCATCTATACAGTGCTCTCCACGAAATCGAATGTGATGCGTCATCTGCTTGACGACCATTATATCACGGTAGGCCCCGATGTGGTAAAAGAAGCCCATGAGACGCTTTATTTTGTCGAAGACAATGACCTCTTTCCCGAGTGGCGCGAAAGGGCTTTGAGTCAGGGCATGAAGTTCCGTATTGGTCGCTGGAAGATTGAAAGCAGTCCTATCGCCATTTTAATCGACTACACTACGCTTTACCAGTCGAAGAACGAAATTCTCACGCATCTTTGGGAACAATATGAATTAGACAGCATCCGTGGTCAGTGGGACTATATCGAACCCGTTTTGTTCGGCTATGCCGCTGGTCAGGTGATTGAGAGTTTTTGCAACTTTTACTTGCAACAGACCAGCCACATCGTAGCACAGTTCCACGAGTGGATGACAGGCTCGGGCGTGTTGTACCTGAAGGAACATTGCCCACAGATTGCCACAGTGTTCACCACACACGCCACTTACCTCGGGCGTGCTATTTCGGGCAACGGATTGCCGCTGTATGAAAACCTTAAGACCTACCTGCCATCGGTGATGGCCATGCAGTTCAATGTGGTTTCGCAGCAGTCGATGGAGCAGAAGGCGGCCAAGAACGCCGATTCCTTCACGACGGTGAGCGACATCACGGCGCAAGAGTGCGAGCAGTTCCTCTATCGCAAGCCAGATGTGGTCACTAAGAACGGTATCGATCATACTTTCAGGCAAGAAGAAGCCGCTTTCAATGAGAAGCGAAAAGCGACACGTGAGCAGATTCTGAAAATCGCATCGACCTTGTGCGGCGAGACTCTCGACCCCAACTGCCTGATGGTACTTAACAGTGGCCGTTATGAGTTCAAAAACAAGGGCATTGACCTCTTCATCGAGGCTCTGCATCGGCTGAACGAAGACAAAAACCTTAGCCGTACAGTACTCGGTGTGATTGCAGTTCCAAGCAATATCGCAGGTCCCTCTAAGGACTTGCAGCATCGTCTCGATGGCACCAATGCCATCATGGGACACACCGACTTTCCTGCTACGCACCATGTCTTTGAGTATGAGAATGATGCGATTTTGAATACCTTGCGTAATTCTGGTTTGCAGAATGACGCCAATGACAAGGTAAAGGTGATGTTTGTCCCCGCTTACCTCAATGGTAGTGATGGCATCTTCAATATGACCTATTCAGAATTTCTCTCAGCATTCGATTTCTCTGTGTTTCCTTCCTATTATGAGCCTTGGGGCTACACGCCACTGGAAAGCGTAGCCTTGGGCATCCCGACCTTGACCTCCGATGTTTCCGGTTTTGGTAAGTTTGTCCAAAATGAATGCAAAGGTAATGAGGCTGTGACAGTTGTGCAGCGTAAGGAAGGGGATGTCAATATGGTGATTGAAGAAATCGTTTCCGCTTTACGTCGCTTCTTGGCCTTGACCGACAAAGGTATGGCTAAGATTTCTGAAGCCGCCTTGCAAGTTGCCAACAAGCTGCTTTGGAAAGACTTGATTGTCAATTATCAAAAGGCATGGGATGTGGCTCTTGAGAAATCGGGTGGACGCCATTATATGATGGAACCGGTGCCTTATGCCGACATGATGCACGAGGTAGTCTACCAAAAGAATGACTCTCCGAGCTGGAAGAAGGTGTTGATTAAACCCATCTATTCGCCTGAGATGAAAAAACTGGAAGACCTCTCGCGTAACATCTGGTGGAGCTGGAATGTGGATGCCATCGAGCTGTTTGAAAGTATCAATCCCGTGGCATGGAAGACTACGGAACAGAATCCTGTTGCATTGATGGAAGGCTTGACGGTTGAACAAATCAAAGCTTTAGAAAACAACAAAGACTTTGTGGAGCGTCTGAATAAGGTCTACGACCAGTTTAATGCTTACATGGAACAGCCTACCCAACAGAAGGACCTCATTGCCTATTTCAGTATGGAATACGGCCTGATGAAGAGTCTCAAGATTTATTCTGGAGGTCTCGGTATTTTGGCCGGCGACTACATGAAACAGGCCTCTGACTCAAATGCCAACATGGTGGGTATAGGCCTTTTGTATCGTTATGGTTATTTTACGCAAGAGATCTCTGTCTCAGGTGAGCAACGTGCAGAATACATTCCGCAGAAGTTTTCGCAGCTACCCCTTCAGCCTGTGCTTACTGACAAAGGCGAATGGGTGAAGGTGGGCATTGCTTTCCCAGGACGCTCTGTCTATGCCAAGGCTTGGCGCGTCAACGTGGGTAGGGTAGGGCTGTACTTACTCGATACCGACATCGAGGAGAACTCTGCTGAGGACCGCGGCATCACGAGCCGGCTTTATGGTGGCGACAGTGAGATGCGCATCAAGCAGGAAATGTTCCTTGGCGTGGGTGGTATTCGTTTGCTTGAAGCCATGGGCATGAAACCTACGATTTACCATTGTAACGAGGGCCACGCTGCTTTCAGTGGTTTGGAGCGCCTGCGTGTTTACATTAACAGGCACAACCTCGACTTCGATGTCGCGCTTGAGTTGGTCAGGGCTTCTACTTTGTTCACGACACACACACCCGTGCCTGCGGGACATGATGCCTTTGAAGAACACCTCATCCGCACCTATATGCCGCACTATGCCAACCGCATGAACATCAGTTGGGAACGCTTCATGGGCTTAGGTCGTTTCAATCCCAACAACCCGAACGAGAAGTTCTCGATGAGTGTACTTGCCACCAACCTTAGCCAGGAGGTAAACGGCGTAAGTAAGATTCATGGTCGTGTGTCGCGTGAAATGTTCCAGCCGTTGTGGCCGGGCTATTTCGCTGAAGAGAACCATATCGGTTATGTCACCAATGGTGTGCATCTGCCCACTTGGAGCAACCGTCTGTGGCAGCGCCTTTACAAGCATGCTTTTGGTCCTGATTACATTGACCATCAATCGGATGTGGAGATGTGGAGCAAAATCAAAGAGGTGCCTGATGCAGCCATTTGGGATATCCGCAAGCAGCTGAAACATGAACTGATTGTCTATCTCTCGGAAAAGATTAAAGAAGACATGCGTCAGCGGCAGGAAAGCCCGAAGCTGATTATGCAGACGGTCAGTAACTTGAACGAAGACGCCTTGATTGTCGGTTTCGCCCGTCGTTTTGCCACCTACAAACGTGCTCATCTTTTGTTTGGCAACTTGGAGCGTTTGTCGCAATTAGTTAACGACCCGAAACGTCCTGTCATCTTCCTCTTTGCCGGTAAAGCACACCCCAACGACAAGGCAGGTCAAGATCTTATCAAGATGATTATTGACATCTCGCGTCGACCTGAATTTATTGGTAAGATATTGTTTATCAGTAATTATGATATGGAACTCGGTGGTCGCTTGACCAGCGGTGTAGATGTGTGGCTCAATACGCCGACGCGTCCTTTAGAGGCTTCTGGCACCAGTGGCGAGAAAGCAGTGATGAATGGCGTTTTGAACTTCTCCGTCTTGGATGGTTGGTGGGCTGAGGGCTATCGTCCCGATGCCGGTTGGGCCATTCAGGAGAAACGCACTTATCAAGACCAGCGCTATCAAGACGAAATGGATGCTGAGACAATCTACAACACACTTGAAAATGAGATTGTTCCACTTTATTATGCCCGCAATGTGCATGAGGTACCTACGGGGTGGGTGGCCGCCATGAAGAAGTGTTTGAATGAGATATCTCCACGCTTCACCATGAAACGCATGATGGACGATTACTTCGAGAGGTACTATAATAAGTTGATTGAGCGTACCCATTGGATGCGTGCCAATCGTTATCAAAAGGCCTTCGAAATCAATGCGTGGAAGACGCGCGTGCGCAACAATTGGGATAAGGTGGAGGTGAAGTCGCTGATATTGCCCGACACCAATGTGCGTCCCTTGACGTTCGGTGAACAGTTCATCGCCGAGATTACGCTTCTTACGCCCGACCTTGAACCTGGTGACCTCGCCATTGAGTTGCTCTTTGGTAAGAAGAACAACGATATGGTGGACGAAATTACATCTGTCTACAAAATGAAGCTTGTTGACTCGGGAGACAAATGGGTGAAGTATTATATTAAGGTGCCGATTACACGGGCTGGCGTGTACAACTTCACCTTCCGAGTGTATCCCACCAACGAGATGCTACCGCATCGGCAGGACTTCCCCTTGGTGAAGTGGATATAGTGTTTAACGAAAAGGTTGCAACATTGCAGCCTTTTTCTTTTTGAAATAAAAGTAGTATATTTGCAAAATCAAATCTACATCGTTATGGAAACCTATCAAATCTGGCTCATTGTCGCCATTTTGCTTGTCATCTTCGAAATCTTTTCCGCTACCTTCGGCGCCATTTGCTTTGCTATTGGAGCGGGCTTTTCGGCACTGGCCGCTGGATTGGGTGCCAATGTCACTTGGCAGATCATCGTTTTTGCAGTGGTCTCTATGCTGACCTTTATCTTCCTTAGACCTATTGTGATGCGCTTTTTGGACAGGAAATCGAAAGATGTAAAAACCAATGCTGATGCCATCATCGGGCGAAAGGGAGTGGTATCGGAACGTATCGATGCAGAGCAACATACTGGGCGTGTGGCCATTGATGGCGATGATTGGAAAGCCGTTTCTGAAGACGGCTCGGTCATTGAGAAAGGAACCACTGTGGAAATCGTGAAATTGGACAGTATTATAGTAACCGTTAAACAATAGCACTATGAATTTTGGCATGATTATTCTTTATGTCTTGATTGCACTCGTCGTGATTTACATCCTTCGAGGCATCAAAATCGTTTCGCAGTCGGAAACCATGATTGTGGAACGTCTAGGAAAGTACAACCGCACCCTGAATGCGGGCATCAACGTCATCCTTCCCATTATCGAACAAGCTAAGGAGACGATTGTCCGTCGCCAGAATGGAGCCTTGTCGCGCACTTCCCGCATTGATATGCGTGAGCAGGTGTATGACTTCGATAAACAAAGTGTGATTACCAAGGATAACGTGATGACAGAAATCAACGCCTTACTTTATTTCCAGATTGTGGACCCAATGAAGGCAGTTTATGAAATCCAAAACCTCCCTGTCGCCATTGAGAAACTGACACAAACTACGCTTCGTAACGTGGTCGGTGAAATGGAACTTGATGAAACGTTGACTTCACGTGATACCATCAACTCAAAGCTCCGCAATGTGCTTGACGATGCCACAAATAAGTGGGGCGTAAAAGTAAACCGAGTTGAGTTGCAGGATATTACACCTCCTGAAAGTATCCGTCGCACCATGGAGCTCCAGATGCAAGCTGAGCGTAACCGTCGTGCTGAGATTCTGAAGGCCGAAGGTGAAAAGCAGGCTCAGATTCTGAATTCGGAAGGTGAAAAGCAAGCTGAAATCAATGCCGCAGAAGCCGACAAACAGGCCAACATCTTGAAAGCTGAAGGTGAAGCCAGGGCCAAGGTGTTGCAAGCTGAGGCTGAAGCCACCGCAATACGTAATGTTGCAGAAGCTGTTGCTGACCGTGGTGCAGATCCTGTCAATTATCTATTGGCTGTGAAGTACATCGAGACCCTTAAGGAAGTGGCAGGCGGACAGGAGAACAAGACCGTCTACCTTCCTTATGAGGCTTCCAACCTGTTGGGATCGCTGGGCGGAATCAAGGAACTGCTTAACAAATAAAGCAGGTTGCTGAGACCTGTATTTGTCGCGAGGATGTGGAATCCTTTTCCACATTCTCGCGATTTTCATTTTTTCAGTCCTCAGCAAGGCCTCTTTTTCTATTTTTGCACCTAACAAACCGATGGTATACTATGAATAAGACTATATTTTACTCCTTTTTTTTCTTCTTATTGCTGGCTTCTTCTTGCAAAAACAATCCAGAATCCGATACGCTTGCCTCGCGTTGGCCGGTCTTTGGCGACATATATGCGTTGAAAGATGACAACCCTGATAGTGCATTAAAACTTCTACTTCCCATTGCCGATACTATGGATATGTATACGTTGGGACAGCGGTCTCCTTATCAACTTGCAGAATATCAGATTCTTGATGCGGAAATTAAATACAAAAACTATCTGTTTACAAAACGAGAAGATCATGTTATGGAGGCATTTCATTTTTATGATTCTGTTATGCCTGGCCGTAAGTATTCCCGATTTCGCCAAGTATTGAGCTTCCAAAAGGCGAGGGCGTATTATTTCAAGGCTGTTGTTGAGGAACGCAAACTGAATCAGCCTCTTGAATCTTTTGCCGATTATCTCAATTCACTTTGGATTATGGAAGGCTTATTAGGTGACCGCACTTTTTTTCTGAAAGCCAAGGGTGGTCGCGATTATCATCATTTTACGGCATTGATATACGATCGGTTGGCATGGTTTCTCTATAATTATGATGCTTGGGATGCCGCATTGGAATGTTTGGAAAAGTCTAGTAAATACTTCAAATCGGATGGGAATATGAAAGGTGTGGCCTCCAATATCGAATTGATGGGCGATGTCATGCTGGCGCAAGGTGATAAAGTGAATTCAATGTACTACTACAAGAAAGCGGACAGTATACACGAACGTCTGAATACTAGCAACATCTATCAGAATTATAGTAGTGTTATTCATCGTGCACTGGATTTGTATAACGCAGGCCAATTTGAAGCGTCATCTGCCTTGCTGTATCATACTTTGAGGAAAGCTCAAAACACTTGGTTGGAGCGTCAGATTCGTTTCTCTTTGGGGTATTTTTATTTGGAAAAGCAGAATTATGACTCAGCCCTGTTTAACTATGAACGCAGATTCCCCTTGTTGCCCCGTCAAACATTGAAGTCGTATTCTCGCATCGTTCAGCTCGCCAATGCCTTAGGTGATACCGTCAAGGGTGGCTACTATGGAGAACTATTGGCGGATGCTTATCTGATACAGTTTGCTCGGAGTAAGGATAGGGCAAAGATGGATTCCATGCTTGATAGTTACAAAGTCGAGTCTCGTAATTCAAAGAATAGGGATTTGTTTCTTTTTATTAGCTGTTGTGTATTGCTACTCATAGCTCTTCTTTTCTTTGTAAGTTTTGTCCTAGTGCAGCGTAAGCGTAGACATAAGAAAGAAATAGCGGCACGCGAGCGGATTCAGGCTACACTTGAAGATGAGATAGAGTCAGTGAAGAGTGTATCTCAGCAGAAAGAGGAGACCATCAAAGCATTACAGTCGAAGCTTGACAGGGTAATCTCCACTCCAGATTTTCAAAAACTACCCTTTGACAAAAAACTTGATGCCCTCTATGAAAAGCCCATTTGTAAGCGCATTCTTAAGGTAAAACAATCCAATGTAAAGGCATTTTCTTCTTATCCTGAAATGGTACTGTCTGACAATCAGTTGACAATGCTAGTCAATGCGGTAGACGCTGTCTTCCCTAAATTTTCGGTACGCATCATCGAGATGTTTCCTCGCTTGAAGCGCTCGGATGTGGTGTATTGCTGCTTATATGTTCTTGGCATCACCGAGGTGCAAGCTGCTGCATTGACGGGTAAAACCTATCAGGCTGTATGGACACGATCGCTCAAAATGCATGAGATTTTCGACAATAAATCGAGTCTACAACTTATATTGCATGGTTTTTTAAAAGATTGGTAATCATCATAGTATGCCAAAATCGAATAATCTAATCAAAATTCCTATCAGGAATTTGATTATTTTGTATTGATTTCTTATTTTATTGATTATCATATAAATAAGAGTTAAATATTTGATTTTATTTGATTTCCTTTTTGTGTGTTTTTGTCTTCCTTTTTTGTCGTTACTCTAATTTTGTAGCATAATTCTAAAGGATAAAACTATGGGTTTTAAGATTAAAGACGTGCATATTGGTCAGATGATTCAAGATGAGTTGAACCGGCAAGGACGTACGGTGAATTGGTTGGCTAAGGGGATTTATTGTGAGAAGTCGAACGTATATAAAATGTTCAAAAGAAAAAGCATTGATATGGCGCAATTGATGAAAATTTGTGAAGTGCTCAACCATAATTTTTTGAAAGATTGCTACGAGGAGTCGTGAGGCTTCTTAGATTTGGATATAACATCATTTTTCGCCGCAACCCTTTTAGGATTGCGGTTTTTTGATGACTTTTCATAAGTTTTCCTTATTTTTGCAGCGTTAATTTCCTTGGATGGGTATGGAACTTTTGGATTTATACGATAAAGACCTGAAACCTACTGGGCAGACCATTGAACGGGGACAACGCATTCCTCCTGGCTTAATGATTCCCATTGTTGCAGTGTATGTTTATAATGATAAAGGTCAGTATCTAATTCAGAAAGTTGCTCCTTCTAAGGGCAACTATTATGCTACTACGGCAGGGCATGTACAAAGCGGTGAAAAAGATTTCGCTTTATCGATGTTGCGCGAGTTGAGGGAGGAAATTGGCCTTTCAACCACAAAAAGTGAGTTGAAGTTGGTGAAAATCAGGCGTTATGATTATAAATTTACCTTGCTTTACATGCTGAAAAGCAATGTTCCAGCTGAGATGCTGCGCCTGCAGAAGGAGGAGGTTGATTCGGTGTCGTGGATGAGCCACGATGATATCGAACTTTTGTGCAAGATGGGCCTTTTCAACTTGAAACATTATCAATTACTGCTCGATTGCGAAGAAAGATTGCAAAACAAGCACTGATTTTTATTCGTGTGCTAAAATTGGCTATATTTGCACCTGATTAAGTAAATTGCAATTTATACCTTATTATTATGATAGCAAAAGAACTTTTAGATCCGAAAAGCATCGTAGTGTGCGGTGCATCGTCAGACATCCACAAACCTGGTGGAAAAGCTTTGAAAAACCTTCTGGAGAGTCCCTTCAATGGTCCAGTATATGCCGTTAACCCCAAAGAGACCGAGGTGCAAGGCGTGAAATGTTATGCCAAGGTCGATGACTTGCCGCAGGTAGATTGTGCCATCATCTGCATTGCCGCTAAGTTCTGCGCGCAAACCGTCGATGTGTTGGCTAAAGATAAAGGCTGCAAAGGCTTCATTATTATCAGCGCCGGTTTCTCGGAGGAAAATGCAGAAGGCGCCGCTATCGAAAAGCATATCGTCGACACCATCAACAGCGTTGGTGGCAGCTTGATTGGCCCTAACTGCACAGGCTTCCTCAACGTGAACTATGCCGGCTGCTTTGATACGCCTATTCCGACCCTCGACCCGAAGGGCGTCGATTTCATCACTGGTTCTGGTGCAACAGCCGTGTTTATCAAGGAGTATGGCATGAGCAATGGCCTGAAGTTCAATAGCGTGTGGGCAGTGGGCAACAGCGCTCAACTTGGCATCGAGGACGTGCTGGAGCATTTGGACGAGACCTTCGACCCTGAAAAGTCGAGCCGCGTCATCATGCTCTATATGGAGAAGATTGGTGATCCGCAACGACTGCTCAAGCATTCACGCAACCTTATTAATAAAGGATGCCATATCGCAGCCATCAAGTCGGGAGGCTCTGCAGCAGGTAGCCGTGCAGCTTCTTCACACACTGGTGCTTTGGCCACCAACGATGCCGTGGTCGATGCGTTGTTCCGCAAGGCGGGTATCGTGCGTTGCCAGAACCGTCAGGAACTGACTACGGTATGTGGCGTATTCATGCATCCTGAAATCAAAGGCAAACGCTGCGCTGTCATCACCCATGCAGGTGGTCCTGCCGTTATGCTCACTGACGTGCTGTCGAATGGCGGCATGGAAGTGCCTTCGTTGAAGGAACATCCGGCTAGTCCTGCATTGCTGGAGAAGCTCTTCGCTGGCTCAAGCGTGGGTAACCCCATCGATTTCTTGGCCACTGGAACGGCCGAGCAACTCGGATATATCATTGACACTGTCGAGAATGAATACACCGACATCGACTTCTCGGTGGTCATTTTCGGCTCACCTGGTTTGTTCAGCAACAAGGAAGTCTATGACCTGCTCGACCAAAAGATGAAGACCTGCAAGAAGCCCATCTTCCCCGTGCTGCCTTCCATCATCAACGTGAAAGAAGAGATTGAGGACTTCATCGCCAAAGGCCGCATCAACTTCCCGGAAGAATGTGTGCTCGGTAATGCCATCTGCAAAGTCTATAACCCTCCGAAGCCGCAGCCCGAGAACGTGGAGATGCCGAAAATCGACACTGCTCGTATCCGCAAGTGCATTGATAGTTGCGAGAACGGCTACATTGGTCCTGATCAGATATACGAATTGCTCGACGCAGCTGGCATTGCCCAGAAGCAGATTCGCGTCGTCGATAAGAAACGACAGGCCTTGGACTTCGCCAACGAGGTGGGTTATCCGCTCGTGATGAAGGTGGTTGGCCCTGTACATAAGAGCGATGTCGGTGGCGTGACCTTGAACGTGCGCGACATAGAGACCGTCGGTAAGGAGTTCGACCGCTTGATGGCGATTAAGGATACCTATGCAGTGGAGATGTACCCGATGCTTGACGGTACGGAGGTTTACATCGGTGCCATCCGCGATGCCAAGTTCGGCCATCAGGTGTTCTTTGGCTTGGGTGGCATTTTCATCGAGGTGCTGAAAGACGTGCAGAGCTCATTGGTGCCCATCAGCGCAGCCGAGGCTAAGGAAGCACTTACCAAGCTTCGCGGTTACAAGATTTTGCAGGGTGTGCGTGGTCAGCAGCCCGTCAACGTTGACGTCTATGCAGAGCAAATTGCAAGAGTGGCCGCTTTGGTGATGGCTGCTCCTGAGATTGCAGAGATGGACCTCAACCCGCTGCTCGGCAACCCGAAGAATGTGGTTGCGGTGGATGCACGTATTCGAATTGAGAAGTAATTGACACTAGACTGCGGGACTGCGAGACGAGTAGGATTTAACCCGAAGTCTCGCGGTCACGAAGTCAAAATTAATACTATGATTACAGAAAAAGCAACCTATTACCTCGTTTATGCCGCATTGGTCGCCATCACTTTTGTGATTGATAATCTTTTGCTGAAGAAAACCGACAAGACCAACCGAACTATTGGTTATATCCTTAGTATCATCGTTGACTTGGCTATCTTCGGCTATGGCATTTATCTTTATTTGGCCAAAGGTGAAGACCAGACAGGCTTTGTGCTTGGTGGCATCCTTTGCGGTTTGTGCTTGCTGTGCTTGCTCGGACGTTATTGGCAGAACAAGGAATTGGATAAAAGAAACAAAGTATGAAAAAAAGTGATTTCATTACGATCATCATTGTAGCTGCTGTGATTTGCGGCTTTGCCTTTATTCCAGGCGCATGGGAATGGTTCAACACGACCACCCAGAACCATGGTCTGTTGATGAGTTTCTTCAAGTTTGCCATCCTTGGTACCTTCGGAGAGATGCTGGCTTTGCGTATCCGTGAAGGCATGTATATGAAACAAGGTTTTGGACTGCTTCCCAAGATGTTGGTATGGGGTGTGTTGGGTGTGGTTATTGCTTCGGCTATGACCATTTTCAAGACAGGCACGGTGAAACTGTTGGATGGTGGTTTCCACTTGAATGGGAAAGCTGCCGAATGGTTTGCTGGCGACCTTAGTTGGGGCAAAGCCTTTGTCGCGCTCTGTGTCAGTGTGTTGATGAACACTTTGTTTGCTCCAGTCTTTATGACCTTCCACAAAATCACAGACATCCACATTGCGGAGACGGGAGGGACGCTGAAGGGCTTTTTCAGTAGTCCGCTGAAAATCGGTGAGGCTTTGTCGAAGAAAATCAACTGGGACATCCAGTATGGCTTTGTTTTTGCCAAGACGATTCCGTTGTTCTGGTATCCTGCGCATACCATCACCTTCCTGCTACCGCCTACGCTTCAGGTGCTCTTTGCCGCCTTCCTTGGTGTGGCTTTGGGTGTGATACTGAGCATCAAAAAATGAAAAAAGCTTCCCAGTCGGGAAGCTTTTTTTTCACTTTTTTTCAAAAAAAAAACAATTTTTTCTTGACAGTAATGAAAATTGTTGTACTTTTGCAGTGTTCTATTTGACTAATACACTAACACAAAATACAACAACATGATTGAAATCAAGAACTTAGACTTCGGCTACAAGAGTCAGCCAGTCTTCAAAAACATCAGACTCAGCTTCGAGAAGGGTAACATCTACGGGCTGTTA
>JAEEGJ010007839.1_pt1 | contig 30038 bp, 28 predicted proteins | sample 8958761 | NCBI WGS metagenome assembly JAEEGJ01 (sample SAMN16246546, study PRJNA631951) | gut metagenome | biome: gut microbiome; feature: rumen; material: RS-attached | host: Bos | place: Iran: Karaj | collected 2018-10
CATGCCCTAAAAAATAACCAAATCCCGCCATAAATCAAAATACTTATTCCGCATAAAAGATATGCTTTGAAGGCATAGACGGGGGAAACCCTAAATTTCACATACTATGCGTCACACGCATACTGGGCATAAAAATTACGCATTACGCGGCTGTGCTGGATTTATTTATATTATAGACAACCGGTTCAAAGGAATTTTTTACAGAAAAGGCGGATCCCATGAAAAAAATCACCTTGATTCTTTTATCACTTCTTCTAGGAGTCTCTATGGCAGCAGAAAAGAAAATCCTCGTCGTTTACTATTCCCGCGCTGACGAAAACTACACCGTCGGTAACATTTCCAAGGGCAATACCGAAATCATTGCCGAGATGATTGCAAAAAAGACGGGCGGCACGCTTTTGCACGTGGAACCCGCGAAGGAATACCCCAAGGGCTACGACGACTGCATCAACGTGGCCAAGAAGGAACTTGCGCAGGACGCACGCCCGGCAATCAAGCCTGTGAACGTGAACCCCGAAGAATTCGACGAAATCTACGTCGGTTACCCGGTGTGGTGGGGCGAAATGCCCATGCCCATGTTCACCTTCTTCGAGAAGTATAACCTGAAGGGCAAGACAATTCACCCGTTCGTGACACACGAAGGCAGCGGCCTCTCGGGTGTGCAGCGCCTCAAGAAGGTGACCGGCGCGAACGTGACTCCCGGCCTCGCCATCTACGGACACGTGGCCCAGAACGAACGCGACAAGGCCCAGAAAGAAGTCGACAAGTGGGTGAAGTAGGCTGACTACACTGAATTCTGTAAAAGAAAACTCCCGGATCCGAGTGGATTCGGGAGTTTTATGCTTTTCCCCAAAAAAGTGGGGGAAGGGCTTTACAATTTTAAAATTGTGTTTTACATTTGTAAAGAAAAAGCGGCAAACTGAGGGCGGTGTGCGTATGATTCCACGCGAGTTACAAGAGATTATTAAAAAAAGGGCAAGCCAATTTCCCTTTGTCGCGGTGACAGGGCCGAGGCAATCGGGTAAATCGACCCTTTTGCGAAACATATTCAAAGATTACGATTACGTGTCTTTGGAAGATCTTGACGAACGGGACCTTGCGGAACGGGATCCGCGGGCGTTCATCCGGATGCATCCGGACAAGGTTATCCTGGACGAGGCTCAACGCGTTCCGGGGCTGTTTTCGTACTTGCAGACCCACACCGACGAAGTCGGACGGACTGGAATGTATATCTTGAGCGGTTCGCAAAATTTTTTGCTGATGGAAAAATTGGGACAAAGCCTTGCCGGTCGCGTAGCCCTGCTCGATTTACTGCCCTTTTCACATTCGGAACTAAAGGCGGCCAGGATGCTTCCGTATTCACTGGACGAGGAAATTTTTACCGGCGGTTACCCCCGTATTTTCGATAAGGAAATTCCACCTACAGATTTTTACCCGAGTTACCTGCGCACTTATGTGGAACGCGATTTGCGTACACTCAAGAATGTGGGAAACTTGAATTTATTCGTGAAATTTTTGAAATTGTGTGCCGGAAGAATTGGGCAACTGCTAAATGAGTCGTCGCTTGCAAACGAGTGCGGCGTTTCTACACCAACGATAAATTCATGGCTTTCCGTGCTGGAGACCAGTTTCATACTTTATCGCCTAAGACCTGATTTCCGTAACTTCAACAAGCGGGTTGTAAAGACGCCCAAGCTTTATTTCTACGACACCGGTCTTGCGTGTTCGCTGCTTGAAATTGATAGTGCGAGTCAACTAAAATCCCACTTTGCCCGGGGGAGTCTTTTCGAGAATCTGGTCATCAATGAATTTATGAAAGGTTCATTAAATCAGGGAAAAGAACCAAGGCTTTCTTTTTGGAGAGATAACGTCGGTCATGAAGTGGACTTGATTCAGGACCGGGGTGGAAAACCGTACGCTTACGAAATCAAGTCGGCGGAAACATTCAACTGGGAGTTCCTCGACAACCTGAATTTCTGGGGAAAAATTTCTGGATATCCCCACGAGCAAAAAGCCGTTTTATACGCGGGGGCAAAGGAATTGTCGCTGACAGAAGTAAACGTCATTCCTTGGAATAAACTAGCTTTTTGACAAGGCCCAAAAAGAAGTGGACAAGTGGGTGAAGTAGGCTACCCTTCGCTACAAAGTCTCTTGCCGAGTTCGTAGGCTTTTTCCAGATCCTTGGGGAATTGTGTTTCCCGTATTTGCGCCTTGTGGGCTTCGTCGAATTGAGCCGCATCGTATTTGGCGTAATCGTGGAACTGGTAGGTGTCAAAGGAGTAAAGGATTTCGGTCGGGCCGAATATTCCAAGGTTCTTTGCGCCTGCATCCATCAAGATGTCGTAGGCGTTCTCCTTGTAGATTGACATATCGGGGCAGTTCATGGTGAAAATGGATGCCGAGCGTTTGGGCTTGTTCACCACGGGCTGCATATAGTTCGAATAGTTTACGGCCGGGAAGACGAGCCTTTCTGTAAAGGCGCGCAGTCCGGCGGTAGGGTACCCGCAATAGACCGGCGAACCGCATACCAACACGTCGGCTTCTACGGCCCTTTCGAGAATGGGCTGTAAGCCGTCCTTGAAGGAACACACTCCCTTGCGACCGCCCTTGACCTTGCAGGCGAAGCAGCTCATGCAGCCTTTGTAAACCAGGTCGCGGTCGTATAGGTTTACCATTTGCACCTCGGCGCCAGCGTCTTTCGCACCTTCCATGGCGCGGTTCAAAAGTTTGGCCGTGTTGCCGTTCTTTCGGGGGCTTCCGTTGATAAACATTGCCTTGATCATATTACAGAGTCCTCTTCTTGTTGCGGATTTTGGTCAGCTTGTCCATGTCGAAATGGTCGATGCCGTATTGCAGAGAATCTAGAATTTCTTTTTTGCGGGCAAGGAACGGTCCGCTCAAATTCATGGACGACGTGTGGTGCGTATTGAGTTCGCAGTCGCAGGTCAGGCGCTCCAGGAAAAGTTTCAGTTCCTGCATCAGCTCGCGTTCCGTAAGCGGCGTGAATTCTCCGCGGCGGGCTTCTTCCAGGAGCGGCGTCCCGGGGAACAGCGTGAGTCCGCCGGTGCCTACCAGCATGGGCTTCAGCAGGTTGAATATTTCTGCCGTGTGGATAGCGTGGTCTTCGCTGTGTTCGCGGCCTGCCACGCCGTTCAGGAAGGTGACCCAGTACTGGATTCCGGCCTCTTCCAGCTTGTGGCATTGCTCCAGAATATCTTCGGGGGCGTAGCCCTTGTTGATGCGTTTCAGCGTCCAGGCGTCGCCGCTTTCTACGCCAAGGGAAATCTCGTTCACGCCGATATCGCGCAGGTTGCGCAACTGCTCCACGGTCTTGTTTTTCAGGTCAGAAACCCGTGTGGCTGTATATATGTGCTCCAGTTCGGGCAAGTACTTTTTGATGAGTTCCAGCCGGGGCATGAGCCTGTCGTAGGTGGGGGCCAGCGGGTTTGCGCTCAACAGCTGGATGGTCTTTGCGTGAGGGTCGTCGGCACGGAGCTCGCGCAGGTCTTCTTCCAGCAGGTCCATGGGCTGCATGCGGAAGGACACGTCCTTGTACATGGTGCAGAACTTGCAACTATTGTGGGTGCAGCCCTGCGTAATCTGGATGAGGGGCCATGTGGGCCAGTAGGGGTTCCTGTAAACGGGTTCGGTAAAATGCATATCTTTTTCCTTTTTTCTTGTCGGTTATAAGATATGCTCTATTTTGAAAATCCGTATCGTTACTTACCGTTTGGTAAGTGGCCGCCCAGTATGATTCGCCGGTGTTCTACGCCCCATTCTGACATGCGGTAAACGATGATGTAGAGCTTTTTGCCGTGCTCGGTCACGCGGTATTCGACGCGGGGCGGGTAGCCGTAGCATTCGAACTTTTCGAGCAGCTTGTCTTGTTGCATTTGCCGCAGCCGCATAGTCAGGACTTTTTCGCTGAGCCCGTGGATGGAGGCGAGGATGTCCTTGAAGCGGGTGCTTCCGCAGAGGATTGCCGTGAGAATCTCGACGGTCCATTTGCTGCGCAGGACGTCCATGGTGTCGCCGATGGACATCACCTCGCGGCAGAGCGTCTTGGAATCCTTGACCGTGATTTCGCCTATGATTTTTTCGATGTTGTCTGAACTTTCGGGCATTTCACGCCTAGGGGGCTCTGGGTGTACACCATTTTAACGCAGATGTCTTTTCAAAGCTTTGTCAAAGGTTGCAATTTCGGCGTTCCTGACATGGTTATACGCGATGAGTTCGCAGTCCACAAAATCCAAGGATGTTTCGGCAAATATTGACAAAGCATAACGCATTACATCAGGGTTGTAGGTGTCCGCATACTCCAGAAGTGATTTCACCTGATTGACGATTTCTGTCCGAGAGACCTTGTAGACTTTCATCAAGACATAGATGATTTCGGCAATGACTTCGGGCAGGGCGAACGCTTGACGCTTTGCCAGTAATTCTTCGGCATAATCAGCCATTTCACGGTCATCGTCAAGTATAAAGCGGAGAAAAACGTTTGCGTCAACGTATTGCATGCTTTTCCTCTGCCGCGGAAGCCCATGCCGCAGACTCCTGGGAACGCAATTCAGCATTTGCATATTTCGACAGGCCGCCACGCAAGGACTTGACCTCTGCGCCACTGTCTAGGAATTCATCCAGGACAGTAATCAGCAACCGCTGGTTACGCTTCATCGGGGCTTTTTCAAGCGTCTGAACGGAATTTCCATCAAAATAGGCGGCAATCGTAGTCATGGCGAACCTCCTCCATACAATATATACAAATTTGGCCCTAAAGGCAAGCCTCGCGCTCTTTCACTAGGCAGATTCCGAAATCAAGCACTTTGGATGTCTTGTATAATTTACCAAATCTACCATAAAAGGCTTACATTTGGGGCGCGGACAATCATGGAGTCTTTTCGGATGGAAAGGATTATTTCCCAAAAATAAAAAAATATAAAATTTGGGAACTTGTCTAGATGGACCTGGCCGGGGAACGCCCATAAGGCAGTGATGCATCGTTTTCACTATGCGTTTTACGCATACTGAGCATGAAAAAATGGTATTTTGCGGGGGTTGCGCATTTATTTATATTAAAGGCGTAGATAAAAAAGGAACAAACCATGAAACTAGGGACGATTATGACGATGCTTGGTATGGGCGCGGTGCTTGCCGCATGTGATTGCTGCCCGCAGGGCGAGGCGAAGGCGCTTTCGCAGGACAAGGAACTGCGTGCCGTGATGGACAACTTTACGCAGAACGAGGTTCCGGCGGCGACTCCGCTTGTGGAAAAGCGCGAGGTGGAGTTGATTCGCCTGGTGTCGCTTGTGACGCAGCAGTCGGGCACTCTTTTGCAAGAAGAAGTGGCGACGGCGCTTGCGCAGGGGATTACTCCCGAAGAAATTCTCGAGGCGATTTACCAGTGTGCCCCCTACACCGGGTTCCCGCGGACGGTGGATGCGGTTGAAATTGCCCGCAGCGTGTTCAAGGCGAAGAACGTGAAGGTGGACGAAAACCGTGCGACGGTGACGGCGCAGTCCCGCCTGGAGGCGGGTGCCGACGCGCAGGGAACGCTGTTCGGCCAGACTTTCCGCGACATGGCGAAGAACGGCAAGAGCGGTATGCCGACTATCAATTACTTCTTGGCGAGCAACTGCTTTGGCGATTACTACACCCGCAAGGGGCTTGACCTGAATACCCGCGAACTCTTGACGATGGCGATTCTCGTGAACCTAGGAACGGAGCCGCAGCTCAAGGCGCATATCGGCGCGAACCTGAAGATTCGCACGGCCGAATACGTGGAACAGGCGATTTACAACTGCTTGCCGTATTGCGGTTACCCGCGCACGCTGAACGCGTTGCGACTGCTCAAGGAAGCGGTGGCTGAGACGAAGGTCGTGGCGGACGCAAAATCCATGCCTGGCAAGGACTGGAGTGTGTTCCCGGTGGGTAAGCCGAACGACGCCTACGCCAAGTATTTCGTGGGCAAGAGCTATCTCGACATGATCAGCAAGGAACAGGTGGGTGTCGGGAACGTGACTTTTGAACCGGCGTGCCGCAACAACTGGCACATCCATCATGCAAAGAAGGGCGGTGGCCAGATTCTCATTGCGACGGCGGGTCGCGGCTACTACCAGGAATGGGGCAAGCCGGCGGTGGAACTGAAGCCCGGCGACGTGGTGAACATTCCGGCTGGCGTCAAGCATTGGCACGGAGCGGCTCCGGATTCCTGGTTCCAGCATTTGGCGATTGAAGTCCCTGGCGAAGGTGGTCGCAACGAATGGCTTGAGCCCGTGAGCGACGAAGACTACGGGAAGTTGAAATAAAATAGTTTTCACATGAGTCATTCTCCAAGGAGAATTCATACAGCCTGCGACTTTTTTATCCGCAATGGAAATGGTGTATAATGGAGAAAATTTATGAAGTTCGCTAAACTTTTATCTTGTGCAATTTTGTGGTTCTCGGCGGTGTCGCTTGCGGCGGCACCTGCGCCCGACGGCTTCGAGCTTATCAAGGGCGGGACCTTCGACATGGGAAGCCCCGCAAACGAGGACTGGCGCGTCAACGACGAGACGCTCCACAAGGTGAAGGTCTCCGATTTTTACCTAGGCAAATACGAGGTGACGCAAAAGCTTTACCGCGAAGTGACGGGCGAAAATCCCTCCAGTTTTAAGGGTGACGACTTGCCCGTCGAAAACATCACATGGCTCGAAGCGGCTCGTTTTTGCAACAAGTTAAGCGACCGCGATGGCCGCACTCCCGTTTACGCTATCGAAGGCGATGCGGTCAGCTGGAATCGCGAGGCAAACGGTTACAGGCTCCCCACCGAAGCGGAATGGGAATACGCGGCCCGAGGCGGCACGACCACGCCGTTCTACACAAAAAAGGCACCCGGTGCCGACGACGTGAATTTTTACGGGCATTATCCGTATCAAATCGAGCAGAACTATTTCAACGACGAGGTTCTGGAAACACGCCCCGGCGTTTACCGCGGGAACACGCTCCCCGTGGGCAAATTCAAGCCCAATCCCTTCGGGCTTTATGACATTTACGGGAACGTGGGCGAATGGTGCTTTGATTTTTACGGCGATTACGGTGTTTCTGCGGGTTCGGCTAGCGTGACGGTTGACCCGGCGGGCAAGCCTTCGGGCACAAGGCGCGTGCATCGCGGTGGCGGCTGGAACGATTTCGGCAAGAACCTCCGCAGCGCCTATCGCGGGGCCATGCAGCAATCCAGCAAGAGTTACAATGTGGGGCTCAGGCTCGCCATGAATGCGGGTGCAGGCGTCAAGGGAACATTTGTGACCCAGGAAGCGGCGGGCTTTAAGGGCGAAAAGGCGCAAGCGTCGACGAACCCGAAAGGCTCTTCCCGTGCACTGATCGTTTTCTATTCCTGGAGCGGGAATACCCGCGGTGTCGCCCGCGAAATCAAGAAACAGACCGGTTTCGACATGGTGGAACTTGAACTCGTGAAGCCCTATTCCGACGACTACAATACCGTCTTGAAGCAGGCGCAAAACGACCAGCACAAACAGGCGCGCCCTACCCTCAAGAAAAAGCCCGACGCAAAGAAGTGGGCCGACTACGAAACGATTATCATCGGTTACCCCAACTGGTGGGCGAGTATCCCGATGCCTATTGCGACTTTGCTCGAAAGTTACGACTTTACGGGCAAGCGGATTCTGCCGTTCTGCTCCCACGGTGGCGGGCGCTTTGGCCAGAGCATCACCGCGATTGCGAAACTTGCGCCCAACGCAAAAATCGGCGAAGGCCTTTCGGTGCATTATTCCGGCGGTTCGAGCCTCTCGAAAGATGTGGCAAAGTGGCTCGAGAAAAACGGCGTGAAAACGAAATAATGTATATTCTTTGATATGCCTATTTCCGCCAAAATCCGTATGATGCTTGATATCGCGATGACGGTCGCGACGCTCTTGTCGATGGGCGGCAATTACTTCTTTGAATCGACTGCTGTGCATGAGATTCTGGGCGTGATTCTGCTTGTTCTGTGGGCGGTGCACATTACGCTGAACCGGCGTTTTTTCCTTTCGCTGTTCAAGGGCCGCCACAACGCATTCCGCATTTTGCAGGCAGTCGTGAATTGCGGAATCCTTTTGTGCGCGATTTTCTTGATGGTGAGTGGCATTATGCTTTCAAACCACGTGTTCGCCTGGCTCGGGATTGAATCGGGCGCAAGCTTCGCCCGCACGGCGCACCTGCTCGCAAGCCATTGGTATTACGTGTTCATGTCGCTCCACATCGGGCTGCATGTGAGCCTGATTGCAAACCGCTTGGGACTTGCGGGCGCATTCAAGTCAAAGGCGGCGCTTATCGCAATTCGCGTGGTTGCCGTTCTTGTGGCGGGCTACGGAATTTACGCCTTCGCCATTCGCGGGCTTTGGAAATACATGTTCCTGCAGCAGCCCTTCTTCTTCTTTGATGCGGAACGCGGCTACGCCCTCTTTTTCGTGGACTATATTGCCATCGTCGTGTTGTTCGCCGTCGCGGTGCATTATGCGTTTAAGGTCTCGTTCAGGCTGCCGCTGCGGAAGCCTTGCAGGTCCAGCGAGATGTAGGTAAATCCGATTTTCTTGAAAGTCGCGAGAATCTGGTCGCGCTTTTCTAGAACCTTGTTGAAATCTTCCGGCAACACCTCGATGCGTGCGAGGTTGCCGTGCAGGCGCACGCGGAACTGCTTGAAGCCCAGTTCAAAAAGCAGTTGCTCCGCATTTGATATCATGGAAAGCTTTTCCCGGGAAATGGGTTCTCCGTAAGGGATGCGGCTTGCGAGGCAGGCGAAGGAAGGCTTGTCCCACGTGGGTAAATCCAGTTTGTGCGAAAGTTCGCGGATGTCTGCTTTAGTGAGTCCGCATTCCAGGAGGGGGCTCCTGATGCCTAGTTCCTGGAGGGCGCGCATTCCCGGGCGGTAATCGTGAATGTCGTCGGCATTGCTGCCTTCGCAGACGGTTGAAAATCCTGCGGCCTTTGCGCGTTCTGCAATTTTTGAAAACAGGTTGCACTTGCAGAAATAGCAACGTTCCCTGGAGTTTTCGACAAAGCCTTCTACCTGCATTTCGTCAACTTCTATCAGTTGCTGCGGGATTCCGTGCAACTTGCAGAACTCTCGGGAAAATGCGATTTCGCGCTCAGGGACCATTCCCGCCTGGACGGTGTAGGCGACCATGTTGTCGCCCAGCGTGTCGTGGGCGACTTTCAGCAGGAACGTGGAATCCACGCCGCCAGAGAATGCTACCGCGACGCGGCCCATTTGCCGTAGCTGACTTTTTAATTCATCAAGTTTCTTTTGCAACATTACTTCATGCTCAACTTCAAACTTTCCACATACTTGTCAATCCGCTGCAATTCTGCAGGGATGTCAAGTCCCTGCGGGCACTTGGGACTGCACTGATTGCAGCCTGTGCAGTGGTTTGCCTGCCTGAGTTTGGGAACGCTGCGGTCGTAGCCCACCAAGAACTCCTTACGCAATTTACGGTAATTCTCGTCGTTTATCAAACTTGCAACCCTTCCTTCGTTTACGCACTTGTTGTAATGCACAAAGATGCCCGGAATATCGATTCCGTATGGGCATGGCATACAGTACTTGCAGTCGTTGCAGTTTACCGTGGGGTATTGCGTCATCAAATCTGCGGTGTCGTAAAGGAATTGGAATTCTTCGTCGCTCAAGGGCTTGAGCGGTGAATATGTGCAAAGGTTGTCTTGCAAATGTTCCATGTAGGTCATGCCCGAAAGCACAGAAAGTACGCCGGGGAAACTGCCTGCAAATCTGAACGCCCAGCTTGCCACGCTTGATTCCGGGGAGCGCTGCTTGAGGCGTGCTACCACGTGGTCGTGTACATTTGAAAGCCTGCCGCCCAGGAGAGGTTCCATGATGACGGCTGGGATATTCCGCTTGTGCAGTTCGCCGTAGAGGTATTCCGCATTCACGTTTGCTATCCAGCCCTTGTTTTCTGCCGCATGGCGCCAATCCAGATAGTTTAACTGAATTTGTACAAAATCCCAATGAATTTCATCGTGAAGACTGAGAAGATAGTCGAACACTTCTACTTTGCCATGGAACGAAAATCCAAGATTGCGAATTCGCCCTGCATCACGTTCCTTTCGCAAAAAATCCAGAAGTCCGCAGTCGAAAAAACGCTGCTTCAAAAAGGGGATTCCCGTATCGCCGCCCACGTTATGCATCAAGTAATAATCGATGTAGTCCGTCTTCAATTTTTTCATGGAAGTCCGGTACATTTCGATGGAGGCGTCGTAAAGTTCCTTGCCACTCTTGCCGTCTAGGGCCAAACGATGGTTACTCATCTTGGTTGCGATATAGTAACTGTTGCGTGGATGACGGCTGAGTGCGATGCCCGTGGCATCCTCGGATTTTCCCTTCATGTACGGGGGAGCGGTGTCGAAATAGTTGACTCCATGTTCTATCGCATAGTCAACAAGGCGGTTTACCATCTCCTGGTCAATTTCGTCATTATCGTTTTTAGGCAGGCGCATCATGCCGTAGCCCAGCAGCGAAACCTTGTCGCCCTTTTCCGTGGTACGGTATGTCATTTTTCCAGTCGGTTCAAGGTTTGCACGTGGAGCGTATTTTGCTTCTTTTTCGTCAGCAAAGAAATTGCAGCCCTGCAAAGCGGAGCCCGCTATTCCGGCGCCCACGGCACCAAGTCCCGCCATCTTCAAAAATTCTCGACGATTGATTCCTTCGTTCTTGTCTGCCATAGTTTGCTCCCTAAATGTTCCTGTGTGCTTCGTGTCCTTCGACGTAGATGGCGCTTAGAGGCCGTGCAGGGCAAAGGTTTTCGCACGCTCCGCACCCGATGCAACGTTCTGTATTTACGACAGGGACTGCGTGTTTTGTCGGGTCGTTCGGATCCGGTGAAACCATTTGGATGGCGCCCGTGGGGCAGTGCCTTGCACAGTTGCCGCATTCCACGCCGTCTTTAGTGACAATGCACAGGTCGAATTGCCAAACGGCATGCCCCACCTGCGTGGAAGATTTTTCGGCAAGGGGAATCTTGTTGATGGCTCCGGTGGGGCATACGGACGAGCAGCGGTTGCATTCGGGGCGGCAGTAACCGCGTTCGTAACTCACGACGGGCTTCAAGTCTTTTCCGGGTCGGAGGACATCGTTGGGGCATGCAGAAATGCAAAGCCCGCAGCCGGTACAGTGGTCCTGCAAGTTTTTGACGCTTTTGGCACCTGGAGGAGCAATAGGACTGAAACGTTCCGGGATGACTTTGTCCTTGATGGGAGCAAGTCCGCCTTCGCCCTCGTCCACTTTGTCTTGCGCACGGACATGCGCGATGGTTCCTGCAGCAAGGACTGTTGCGATACCGAGGAATTTGCGACGGCTCGAATCGACACTCTCGGTGGAGAGCGTTTCCGTTTTGGTTTTTGATGCGCCGGTGCTTTCGCCAAATCGGCACTTGTAGCTAATCGCCTTCTTGCTGCATTTGTCGATGCAATTCATGCAACTCACGCAACGGCTGTAATCGAACGAGCCTTCCTTGGAATCAATGCAGGAACTCTTGCAGTTGCGTTCGCACATCCCGCAGTGAATGCACTTGGATTTGTCGATGACCGGGCGGAAAATGGCGAAGCGGGAGATGAACCCGAGGAACGTGCCGACGGGGCAAATCGTGTTGCAGTAGGCCCGCCCCTTGAAATACGCGAACACGCTGAGAATCACGAACGTCGCGATAGCCACAACCAGTGCCACCAAGCCCTTGTTCCACACTTCCACGCTATAGAACAAGTAGCTATCCATGCGTTCCGCCATGTAAGCAAGCCCATTGTTGGCCAGTTTATAAATTGGCGATAAGATGTACGTCGCAATTCGTCCGTATGCACTGTAGGGTGCAATCAGGATGGCTGCGGGGAAACTTGTGGCAAGCCCGACGATAAAAAGTCCGAGAATTGCATAACGCGGGATGCGGCGTTCCTTCACGAACTTGAAACGCCCATGCTTTGTCTTTTTACGCTTGCCGCCGAGCCAGGAGAATATGTCCTGGAAAACGCCCAGCGGGCAAATCACAGAGCAGTAGATTCGCCCGAATAGGAGCGTGAGCACGATGACGAAGAGAATCGCCACTACGTTCAACGCAAGCACGGCGGGCAAGAACTGCACCTTGGCGAGAAACCCGAAGTATCCCTGGAGTGTTCCCGTAAAATCCAGGAACAGGAGCGTCACCAAGGCATAGCAAAGGATAGCGAGCGTTATGCGGATCTTTTTCAGCATATTTTTTTCTCGACTGCTTTTTGAATTTCACGCACCGGGACACCCGCCTTTTCGGCAAGCGCTTTCAGGTCGTCAAATTCGGGTTTGATTTTTTCGATATTGCCCAAAACGGATTTCTTGATGCAGACTTTCCCGTATTCCGTTTCCACTTCGAAAATGCTTCGGCTCATGCAGTTGCGTTCTACGGGAATACGGCGATAGCCTACTGTAGATGTGTGCGTGAAAAGCGCAGTCTCGATAGCAGGCAAATGTTCTGCGTCGGCAATGGCCCGCAGAATAATCCCCGGACGATTCTTCTTCATGAAGCAAGGGGTAAAATGAACATCGCGGGCCCCCGCTTCAAAAAGTTTGTCCATCGCATATCCCAGTTCTTCGGGAGTGGAATCGTCGATGTTCGCTTCCAAAATGAACACGCAGCAATCGGCGGGACCGTTGCTCGCCCCCGCAGCGTCTTCGATGATTTGCGCCCGCAAGAAGTTCGCACGCCCGAAATCGCGCTTGCCGAGACCTATGCCCGATTTTAAAATCTTGTAGCCTGCGGGGAGTGTTTCTTGTGTCCGCAGAGCTGCGACGATGCCGGCTCCCGTGGGTGTAACCATTTCGCCTTTCGTTTCGGTGATGTGAAGCGCGATACCCGCAGCTTCTGCAATGTGCGCTACCGCCGGAACGGGAATCGGCAACTGGCCATGTTGCGTTTCTACAAAACCAGAACCTTCGTTGAGCCCTGTAACGATGCAGTTCTCTATACCAAGATCATCGGCAAGGACGGCGACCGCCAAGATATCGACGATGGAATCAACGGCACCCACTTCGTGGAAATGGACTTCTTCTACGGGCACGCCGTGTGCTTTCGCCTCGGCTTCGGCGATGATGCGGAAAATCTTTTTTGCGGTTTCAAGGGCGCGGGGAGTGACTGCCCCCGCATTTGCTGCGCGGTCCAGAATCTCGTAAACCTCGGACAAGTGCCGATGTTCGTGATGATGCAAAGTCGCTGATAAGGTTGGTGAGCCTGTCGAACCAGTCGAAGCGCCGTGACAATGTTCGCTGCGCTCGTGATGATGATGACCTTCATGACATTCTATCGTCCCACCTTGGTGGCCATGCGCACTAAGCGATAAATCGCTAAGTGCTGTCCGCTTTCGTCTTTCGTCTTTCGTCTCACAATGCTCTACATACCCTTCTTCGTGAGAATGCACGTGGTCTGCGTCGTGGTCATGGACATACACCGCAAAAGAAAGCCCCGCAATGCTGTAACTCTTTGAATTTTCCACATGGACGTGGACGCCTTCTAGGCCGAGCCCCGCAATCGCTGCATCCATTTTTTCGCGTGATGCGCCAAGTCCAAGAAGTGCGGCAACCGTCATATCGCCGCTGATACCGCAAGATCCATCAAGATAGAGATATTTCATAAAAGTGTGAAGTGTGGAATGTGAAATGTGGGGTTATTCGTCTGGATTTAGTCAGTTTATTTGTAGCATGCGGAATGCGGCGATGGCCGCCCCGAAACCGTTATCGATATTTACCACCGTCACACCCTCGGCACAGGTATTGAGCATGGTGAGTAGTGCACTGATCCCGCCGAAGGATGCCCCATACCCGACCGATGTGGGCACGGCAATCACGGGCGCTTTCACGAGTCCGGCAATCACGCCGGGAAGCGCTCCTTCCATTCCGGCAACGGCGATAACCACCGAAGCCTTGCGGATGTCCTCTACCTTCGAAAGCAGGCGGTGCAGCCCCGCAATCCCTATGTCATACTGACGCAAGACCTTTACGCCGTTAAATTCCAGCGTCTTGGCGGCTTCTTCGGCGATAGGCAGGTCCGCTGTTCCCGCACAACATACGGCTACCGGCCCGAGCTTAGCAACCATTTGCGTCGTCTTGCCGCCGGAACGTCCGAGCTTCTGCCTGGCAGGCGTTTCATCTGCCAGCGAAATCATCCTGGAAAGTTCGTCGTAGCAGATTTTTTCACCTGCATTTGCAATGAATTCCGCCTGTTCCTTGCTGCATTTGGTTCCTAATACGCGGCAGCCTTTGTCCCGAAACTTTCTAAGAATTTTCAGGAGCTGTTCCGAAGTCTTGCCTGCGCAATAAACGGCCTCGCTAGTGCCCGTACGCGATTCACGGCTCAAATCCAGCTTAGCAAAACCGAGGTCTTCAAAGGAATCTTTTGAGACAAACTTTTTCATACTTCTAATATAACACTTAGAGTTGACTCTAAGGCAAATAAATTTTTCTAAAAATCAATAAGGTTTCCAGTTGTCGGCGTCTTTTTCTGCGCCGACCTGGAACTTGGAAGAAGGTGCCGCAAAATCGATGTCGTCGGCTGCAGGGGCATCAACACTCGTCGCAGCGGGCTGCGCGGACTCCGATTCCGTCTCAGTCGCCATCGAATCTTTCGGGGCGATGTTCGGAGCGTTTTCGGGATGGACTTCTTTCAAGGTGCGCCCCTTGTAACGCCTTGCCGCCAGGAGACCCGCTTCGAAGAGCAGGTACGTCGGGAACCCAAGCAGCAGTTGGCTTACAACATCTGGGGGCGTGAGGAGGGCCGAGAGCACTAGGATTGCCACTACCACGTAAGGGCGCTTGCTGCATACGATCTCGTAATTCACGATGCCCGCACGGATAAGCGCGTAGGTCACCAGCGGAAATTGGAACATGCAACCAAAGGCAAGCGAAAGCCAAAGCGCGAGTGTTACCAAGTTAGAGACTCCGAATACGGGTTGCAATGTCGTGCTTGCAAAGCTCATGCCGAACTGCACAATCAGCGGGAAGCAGACGACAAGGCAGAAGGCGACGCCCGCAATAAAGAGCCCGCTAGTCATGGCGACGATGGAGCGGATGAATCGTTTCTCGTTGTCGTATAGGGCGGGGAGCACGAACTGCCACATGTTCCAGGCGATGTAGGGCGAAAACAGCACGCAGTCCAGCAGAGCAGAAATCTTGAGCTGCAACAGGAACACTTCCATCGGGGAAAAGTAATGGAGCGTGACACCGCCCTGCAGGGCGATTTGCTTACAGAACCAGTCCAGAACGCAAGGCGAAACAAGGAATAGGGGCACGATGCCGATGGCAAGTGCGATAATAGAACGTAAAAGCGCTCGTCGGAGCGCTTCCAGATGCGAAATCAGCGTTGCCTCTTGATCCTGTTTAGTAGTCATTGTGGTTAGTGGTTGATTTGTAAACCAAAGTATGTCACTCTGGACCCTGGAGCGCAGCGATAGGGGATAGAGTCCATGGATCCTATCGACACTTCGTGTCTCCAGGATGACATTGCCTCAACCACGGCTTACTATTTCTTTTCTTCTTCGGTTGCTGAGCGTGCCGAAGCATCGGCGGCTTTTTCCACCGTTTTCTGCAGGTCTTCGGCTTCTTCCTTCAGGGCTTCTTTGGCTTTCTTGTACTCGTTCTGGGCTTTGCCCAGGGAACGTGCAAGTTCAGGAATGCGCTTTGCCCCGAACAAGAGAAGCACCACGACCACAATCAGGATTATTTCTGGAATTCCAAGGGACATATTTTACCTGCCTTTTCTTAGAAATATAACATAAACCGCGACGGAGACGAAAATTTATCTACGACACCATCGCGAACTAGGCTACAGTTCGATAATTCTGTATTTGCGGTTACCCATCTTCAGCTTTTCCATGGCGGGGAGCTGGTGCAGGCCCTCGCGGGACTCGATGCGTTCCTTGAGGTCGTGCAGTTCCTTGGGCGGGAGCTTATAGACCATGTCAACGCTGGCCTGGTCCACCGCCACGATATCTGTGGAGGCGAGAATTCCTATGTCGCGGCACTTGGGTTCTTCGGCAGCAACACCCGCGCAGTCGCAATCTACAGACATGCGGCGCAGCACGTTGATAAAGCAGATGTGCCCCTTGAAAAAGTCGCAGGTTGCCTTCGCGGAATCGGCCATGGTTTCCATGAACAAGGCTCCGCTAGTTTTCCAGCCTGCCGTGCCGCCCGCTTCCATCTTGGTGGGGCCGCCCTTCACGTATTCGTGAATCATCTTCTTGCCCAGACGTCCACCCGCGCAACCGATGGCGATGTTCTTCATGGAGCCGCCGAAACCGCCCATGGCGTGGCCCTTAAAGTGGGTCAGCACGATCATGGAATCGTAATTCTTGATGTGCGCGCCCATGGACATTTCCTTGAAAATGAGGCCGTCCTTTACGGGGAGCATCACTTCGCCGTCTTCGTCCATGATATCCACGTCGCAGAAGGTCCAGCCGTTCACCTTGAGGGTTTCGCGGTGCTGTTCGGTAGTGTAGCGGTCGCCTTCGTACCAGGTGTTGGTCTCCACAATCTTGGAGTTGGGTACCTGCGCCTGGAATTCCTTGACCCATTCGCGGGGCAGAATATTGGGGCCGTTCTTTTCGCCGGTGTGGAGCTTGATGGCAACGCGTCCGGTGATGCCCTCGTTTATTTTCTTGTACAACTTAATGAGGCCTGCTGCACTCAGGTCCTTGGTGAAATAAACGTTAGAAACGTCCTTTCCGGGTTCCTTCTGTTCCATGGATTTCCCTTTCGCGAAAGCGGGTGTGAACACGGCGGAAGCGAGTGCCGCTGCGCCTGCGGTTTTTAGAAAGTCTCTTCTGTCCATATTTGTAGTGGCTCGTGGTTAGTGGTTGGTGTGGACCTCGGCCTTGGCGAGGGATTGGGCCTTGTACTTGCGAGCTATAATCATCACCGCCCATACGGACGTGATAAATGCCGACATGGCAACACCTACTGTGGACATTTCCCGCACCATCTCGGAAACGCCTTCGGGGCTTGTGGCGGCGGTAAAGAAGGGGTAACTCCACATGAGTTCTCCGTTCATGGCGTGATCGATAATCAGGACGCCCGTCACAAGCCAGAGCATGCGGGCAAGCAGACGCAAACTTTTATAGAAGGGCTGCGGAGCACCAGAAACAGCGGCTTTAAGGTTCCTGGATTCACTTTTGGACTTGTCGGTCTGCTGCAACACGAGGGTTGCTATGGTGGTGACGACAGCTTCGGCCATGGGCACGACAAAACAGCACATAAAATCTCCTTTTGAATAGGTTCTATAAGAAATATAATGTCTAGAGTTAACTCTAGGTGTATGACTTTTTTGAAAAAAATTTGAAAATTTTTATTTAGAGTTGACTCCAACTCTATCATTTGGACGAAAATAATTATATTTTGTTAATATGAGTTACTCCATAGGCGAAGTTGTCAAGAAAACTGGGCTTTCGGCCCATACCCTACGCTACTACGAAAAAGAGGGCCTGCTTCCCTTTGTTAAGAAAAACGCTTCGGGCATGCGGGCCTACAGCGACGAAGACCTTCGCTGGCTTACCATGATTGAATGTCTCAAGGATTCGGGATTACAAATCAAGGAAATCCGCCAGTACATCGAGTGGTTCAACGAGGGCGATTCCACGCTTTCCCAAAGGCTGTCCCTTTTTGAAAACCGCCGCAAGATTCTTGAAAAGGAAATGGCCCGCCTTACAGTGGTCATGAACAAGATCCGCTTTAAGGAACTTCTGTATCGGGAAGCCGTTCGGGTGGGCAACCTGGATGTCGCCACCAACGAAAGGCGGTTCAAGCATCTAAAGAAAAAGTTGTTCGAGTCCCCGGACGATTTTGACAAGTAGAATTTTAATAAAGAAACTTTTTTACAACAAAGGAATTTATTATGAAGGTTATTTTATTCAATGGCAGCCGTCGCGAAAAAGGGTGCACTTATACAGCGCTGAGCCTCGTGGCAGGCGAACTCAAGGCCGCAGGCATCGAGACGGAAATTTTCTTCGTGGGTGGCCGCGTGCTAAAGGGCGAAACCGATGCCGTGGTTCACGAAGCCAAGGAAATCCTTAAAACAGCCGATGCCGTCGTCTATGGCTCTCCAGTTTATTACGCCTCCCCCAGCGGTGAAATGTTGATGTTCTTGGACAGGCTTTACGGCGTTGCCGAAGCGGAACTGCTCTTTAAGCCCGCCGCAACGGTTGCTTCTGCCCGCCGTGCAGGGACTAGTGCCACTCTCGATGCACTGAACAAGTACCCAGCATTTGCACAGCAACCCATGGTGGCATCGCGCTACTGGAACATGGTGCACGGCTCTAGCCCCGAAGACGTGCTGAAGGACGAGGAAGGCGTGCAAATTATGAAGGAACTGGGCCGCAATATGGCGTGGATTTTGAAGAGCATCGAGGCGGGCAAGAAGGCGGGCGTGGAACAGCCCGTAGCCGAAAAGAAGATCTACACAAACTTTATCCGCTAGGATGCGAACGATGCGCTTGCGTTTTGCGAAGAACAAGAAACTCATGATTACGGCGATTATTTTATCGACCCTTTTTATTCTGGGAACCGTTGGCGTGCTGTTCCTAAACCAAGCAAAATTTGGGCGTATTCCGCAAGGCAAGCGGCTTGAACGCATCAAGCAGTCGCCGAATTACGACGGCAAGCAGTTCGTGAACGAAATCGAAACCGTCACCATGACAGGCAACAAGAACGTATTTGCCGTATGGAAGGATTTCCTGTTCGGTGACAAGAGCGAGACCGTTCCCGATACCGCAATGAACGTTATCAAGACGGACCTGAAGTCGCTGCCGCAGGACCGCGATTGGATTGTATGGTTCGGACATTCTTCGTACTTGCTAAATTTATCCGGAAAGAAAGTGCTGGTGGACCCGGTTTTCTACCAGGGTTCGCCGGTGAGCTTTGTGAACAAGATGTTCAAGGGAACGGACGTTTACAAACCTGCCGACATGCCAGATATTGACTACTTGGTGATTACGCACGACCACTGGGATCATCTGGATTATCAGGTGGTTACGGAACTGGAACCCCGCGTAAAGCACGTGGTGACTGGACTTGGCGTGGGTGAACATTTTGAATACTGGAAATATCCCGTTGAAAAGCTCGTGGAACTCGACTGGTGGGATTCTTTTGACCTGGGCGAAGGCTTTAACGTGACGGCGACTCCGGCAAGGCATTTTTCGGGCCGCGACTTGAATCAAAACAAGACACTGTGGGCATCCTTCATTTTCAAGTCTCCCAAGCGCACAGTTTGGATTGGCGGCGATACGGGTTACGGCCCGCACTTCGAGAAAATCGGAAAAAAATTCACCGACATCGATTTGGCGATTCTTGAAAACGGGCAGTACAACAAGGACTGGTCACTCATCCACACCATGCCGGAATACCTGGGCAAGGAAATGGTGGAACTGGGTGCGAACCGCTACATGACCGTTCACCATTCCAAGTTCTGCCTGAGCAAGCATTCGTACAAGGAACCGCTCGAAAACGCGAAACGTGCCGCCCAGGAATCGGGCAAGCCCGTGCTTATGCCGCAAATGGGCGAAGTCGTTTATTTGGAATAATACGGACATTTTTGCACATTTCCTAAACAGAAAATTATCCGCACGCCCGCAAAAAATCTTATTTGAAATCAACTCCTTCAAACACGATTTTATCAACTTCTAAATAAGTTCCGCTTCTCATAAAAATGCTGAACAAACCGATTTCGTGAGAAATCTCTTTCCACTCCACTTGATAGGAACTCTCTTCAAGAACTTCCCTACCGGGGTGCAAAATGATTTCATTCCAATTTTCGGTCGCTTTGGCCATCCATAACGATTTTTTGAAGGCATTCTCTCCCACTTCGCGGTAATGCTCCAAAGCAATGTTCAATTCACAGTCGCCTCGCACCGTAAGGCGAATCGCTGTGAGATTGCTCAGGTCGAAAAATCCTGTATCAAGTCCGAGATGCGTTCCTAACAAAACGAAGCCTGTATCTATCGCGAATTTAACAGCGAGATACTTTCCATGATCTTTATCTTCTTTTAATACGGATGAGAAACTTTCAGCACTATCAGGTATTGCAAAATTCGCTTTGCCAACAGCATTAAAATACCAGCCATAGTTAGGATAAGTTTTGGCGAGGTTATTCAAACTATCGCCATCGTCAAAGTCTTCGAAAACGTATTCGACAGACTTTCCCGGAACCGGAACGAGCGTATCCGCAGATTCGTCTGGCTCGAGCGTCACTTCTGCAATGGACGAGTCCCCGGCAACAATGGTAAAGAGTCCCGCCGGCACATGTGCAAATACGTACTCGCTACCGGAGCGTTTTGCAAAATAGGGAGTCGATTCCAGTTTGACATCTTCTGACAGGCTGCTATTTTCTTGAGCAGAAACGCCAGTACGTACGATGAGCGATGCCGAGGGCAGTAACGCAATTTCTTGAACCGAAGAGTCGGCGAAATCGACTGATGACCAGCTCATGAATGCGGAATCTTCACCCGCAAGAGCCTCCACAAAGCAATCTCCGCCTGCACAGACACCGAGACTATCGTAGAAAGAAACTCGTCCGCTTGAATCAGAAAGGGCACTGTCAACGACTGAGAAGGCGTCTTTCGAATATACCTTCATTTGCGCATGAACGAAAGGCTTATTTGAACCGTCAACAACCATGACGGCTATTCCGTTTGTCGTTTCACTTGTGGCACCTGCGGTATTGCTTTCTGAACAACCTAAAAACAGCGACAGGCAAAGCAAGGCGCAAAACGAAACATAAAACGAAGTTTCCATACCTTTTTTCATTGTTCTTCCTTTTTCATCATCGGAAATAACTGAAAATTTAATTGATATACGCTGTCACAAATTTGCGGAGGCATCGCATTGACAACGTTTACGATGGCTTTTCGCGTTTTGGCGAGGATTTCGCGTATCTTTTCTATTTGTCGCGAATCAAGCGCCATCGTGAGCGTACTGATATCGCGTTTTTCTTTGGGTGTGTTCTGGATGGATTTGCCGGCCAGTTCCGCGATACTGCTCTGGTAATCGCTGATACAAGCACTCAGCCAGTGTTCCTTTGTCTTGAGATGGGCTTCGGTCGGAACTACACGACCGTCCTTGCGGGCACGCGCAAGTCCGAGCTGCAACAAAGCGTCGATGGCGTTTTCCACTTGCGAGGCAGAAAGCTTTGGAATGCAACATTCTCCGAGAGCGCCTGCATCATGCGGACCGCGGTAATCGAACACGTCAAGCGACGAGCGGATCATCGGATAATACCATTGTTGAAAATAGCGGTAGCATGCCTCATCCAATTCGCGAGAGGCTGCCGGACGCATTTTTTGAAGCGTTTCAAAATGGCTACGCACATCTTTATCGTTTTTCGCCTTGCCGTAAGCAATCATTTCGCGGAAGTATTCCGCCTTGGCATCCTTGAAATGGAAAAAATCAACGAAAACATCTATGCATTTCGGAGAAATGTGGCGTTTACCCTGCAATATTTTCAAAAGCAGGCTTGCGTCCATGCCAACCGCCGCAGCAAACACTCGATAACTGAACGAGGAATCCAGCGATTTTTCGAGTTCATAGAACTCTTGCAGGAACTTGCGGTAGTCCGAATAGTCGTAGATGTTGATTTTGTTTTTTGCAAACATAAAGCTCTCGCCGGATATAAAATGACCCTATTTGAAAAATCGTTTCATTTCCTGGCGTCTCGTAAAAAAAATATACAATTCGTGGACATTTTTGTCCACACCATTCGAAAAAAATAATTGATAAATATACTTGGGGAATATAATTTCGTAAAATGGAGGAACCCTTATGATTTATAGAAAAAGCATCTTTGTTTTGGTCCTTGCTCTTTCGAGTATGGTGTTTGCTACTAAGTACGAAGCCGAATCAGCAACTCTTTCCGGAGGAGCAAAAAATGTCAACGCATCTGGAGTTTCGGGAACGGGTTATGCTGACTTGCAAGAAGGAAATATTTCTTTTAATGGAGTCACCGCAGAAAGTGCGGGCAAGTACCAAGTAACCATCCATTACAAAGCCGGGGATTTCAAAGCGAACTATTTGAAAGTGAACGGCGCAACCGCAGGCACCATCGACTTTAACGCCACTACTTCATGGGCGGATGTCACGACTGTCGCAACACTTAAAGCTGGGACAAACACAATCTCTATTGAGAAATACTGGGGCTGGATTAGCGTTGACTATATCGATATCGAACCTTACCAGTCATCGCCTTTCAAAATCTCCGCAACGCCAGTTACCCCAAACGCCACCGAAAGTGCCGTCAAACTCTACAGTTTTTTGCGAGAAAACTTTGGCAAAAAAACGATTAGCGGCATGATGACTGGCGACATGAGCGGCTATACCTTGGGAGCCGACTTCAAGACGCACGACGATGTAAAATACACCTACACGCGCACAGGAAAGTACCCGGCTCTTGTCGGTTTAGATTTCTTGTTTGCAAGCGGTCCGAAAGCAAACGAAAGCTGGAACAAGGAATACACGGACAAAGCTATTTCAATCGCGAAAGGCCTCTGGAAAGCGGGAGGCATCCCAGCATTCACTTGGCACTGGAAAGACCCGCTGGATAAAAAAGACGCCTTCTATATCCAGAGTGCGGCAAACGGTGGCGAATACACTGATTTCGATTTCTCTACAGGTTTCAAGCCAGGCACTACCGAATGGAACACGGAAAGTGCGGCTTACAAAGGAATCGTAGCCGACATTGACCACATCGCCGATTATTTCCTTGAATTGCAGAAAGATGGTGTAGCGGGAATCTTCCGTCCTTTGCATGAAGCGGGTGGAAAGTGGTTCTGGTGGAGCATCAATTCCGGTGAACAGTTTGCAGCCCTTTATCGACTCGTCTATGACCGCATGGTCAAAGTCAAGGGGGTAAAAAACATGATTTGGGTCTATAACCCTGAAGGAAGCACAGTCACCTCTTGGGATCCGGGTAGCGAATACTACGATGTACTCTCCATTGACATCTACAACAGCGCAAACGACCATTCCAGTAATGCTAGCGCCTTCGACAAATTCAAAAACGCATCGAAAAGCACGAAAATTATAGCTCTCAGCGAAAACGGCCCCATTCCCGATGTGAACAACATGCATACCGACGAAGCCGTATGGAGTTGGTGGATGCCGTGGTACAGCACTTGGAGCGGGACTTGGCCCGGCCAAACAAAAGATGGTGTATGGAAAAGCAACATGAATGACGAACGCATTATCACCCTCGAAGACATGCCTGGCTGGGACAAGTACACAGCGAATACCACCCCCGATACTTCGGTGACGAAACCCGACACTTCGATTACTAAACCTGACACAAGTACCATCAGTATCGCAACCAAGCCACGCATGGCCGGTACTGCGACCACCGTCGGAATTTTTGACATGAATGGCCATTACTTGGGCGTCACCACGCAAGGACTTCCGCAAGGGCGCTATGTTGTGCGTAAAAAGATTCAAGGCCACACCGTGAACATAGTGTATTTCAAGAAATAAGTTTACTGGGCGGCGCGACAAGAGAGAGTTCTTTGTTGGTTAGGAGTCCATTTTTTTTGGAGCGCCGCCCTTTCAATTTGAAGATCGCATGGGAAACAATTCGATGAAATACATGACTTTTGCAGCAACTTTCGCAATCTGGACTATTATTGGACTAGGGCCTGCAAACGCCATAATTCCAAACAAGCTAGTTTCGGGCGGGATTCCGGCGCATACTGGGACAAAGACAACGGATTACCTAACTGACGGATACCTCACCAATTGGAAAAGCAGCAGCGAGAAAGAAATCGCTTTGAACGTGGGTGCAGGGCCTTCTAAGCTGTTTATAACCTGGGAATCGTATGGCGACTGCGCTTGGGCGACGAATTTTACGAGTGGATGCGGCCATAGCGGAGTCGCGTTGTCGAATTTCAAGGTGTTGACCTCGGCGAATTCGACAAATGGCACCGATGGCGATTGGGAGATTGCCGCCACCATCAAGAACAATCCTGTAATGGCTCGCGGTGTGACAATCGATTTTGCCGGCAAATCATGGTTTAAATTCGTAAGTGACGGAGAAGTTGGACAAATCCTCGAAATAGAGGCGTTTGACATGAGCCAAGGCGGCACTGACACTTGGTTTTTTATGGGCACAAGCATTAGCCAAATGGGAATCAAACAGCAAGACACGGATTCTACCACAGCTCAGTTGATACATGCAAGGTTCCCGGAATATACGCCCGCAATGCTGCGTGGAGGTATCGGTTGCATCAATAGCACCGAAGTCGTCGCTCATTTACCTGAATATCTTGAATACGCAGGAAATGTGAAGTATTGGGCAATTGAGATGGGAACAAACGATGCATGGGGCGGCGGCGATTGGAACTTGAACACTTTTGTGAAAAACATGCAGACAATCATTGATTCTGCAAAAGCGCACGGTATCACACCCATTATCGCACGAATTATCGCTACGGATTCCGCCAAAGCGGGCTGGCAAGTCAATCCCGCGTTTTTAAAAGCGGTAGATAAATTATCAAAAGACAACAAGCTCCCTGAAGGTCCAGATTTTTACAGCTATTTTTCGAAACATCAGGAACTACTTGGAAGTGATGGAGTCCACCCAAATGCAAATGGCGGAGGACAAGCAATGCACCACTTATGGGCACAAGCACTTGCTCCGTTATACGCCGAAAAAGACACAGTTTGCAAAGATTGCAAGACCGTTGATGACAGCACGACAACCATAAAATCGTACAACAAAGTAAAATTTACGTCACCTGTAGTCTATACGCAAGGGAAAAACCTTTTTGTTGAAAAAATCTCTTCAAGTTCCGCTATGGTAATTTTAATCTCTGCAACAGGACAGATTATCGCACAAAAGACTTCAGTCGCAAATCAAGTTGTATTTGAAAATATATCTGCCGGCAAATATATCATAGTTATTCGCAGCAATGACTTTAACTTCACCTACCCTATCATGGTGAAATCAATTAAATAAGTTTCAGTCTATCCCCCTAAAATATCAGACAAAATAAGATTCGCATTTAAAAATGTCGAATCTTATTTTGTTAGTAACACATCTAGATTTGTGGACAATGTTGTCCACGAAATAAAAATTACATGTGAAAGAAACCTCTTTTCAAGAGTATTTTTTGGGAGGGACAAAAAATAAAAAAGGAGTAGCTTATATGAAAAAAGTCCTATGGAGTGGATTACCTTTTAGCGTAATTCTAATGATTTCGGTTATGGCAGCAAACGCATTTACCCTGACAGGAACAGTGAACGACAATAGCGGCAAGGCTGTTCAGGGTGCAGACATTTCACTTATTCAAAAAGGGCTCAAAACCAAAACAGATGCATCCGGCGCATTCACAATCCATCAAGACGAGGAGATGCAAGCGATAGCAAACAGGATTGATGTCGGATATCTTTCTGTAAATAACGGAATCCTTTCTTTTTCGCAAGGTGCAAACACTCCAGTACAGGTGCAGATTTTTGACATGGTCGGGAACCGTTTGCTGAATGAAAAACTGTATGGTTCGGGAACAGTTGACATGAAAGCGACCGTGAAAGCGAAGGGCGTGTATGTCGCCCGCGTCCACGTTGGTTCGGCACGGCAAAATTTCAAGTTCACAGCCGACGGAAGCTTTAATACAACATTTAGCGAACAATCTAGCGCCAAGGTTCTTCTAAAAGCAGGGGACTCGGACAACCTACGCGTCGTTGCTGACGGATTCGACACTCTCAATGTAAAACTCGACAACCTCGACACGAATCTTGCGCTTACACTCAAGAAAACGGTTCCACCGCAACCGCAGTATGAATATGGATGGGGCCTAAAGAACGATCCGGTGCCGACTCGTGGCTGCGGCAAAGACACTAAACTCGATTACAAGTACCGTGGCAATAAGCCCTACATTGATTTCAGATGGAGTAAAGGCATGCGAACCGTGCGCATTGACATGCCGAAAAGTTATGACAAGAATAAACCGTACAAACTCATTTTCGGAATGCAGTGCATGGGCGGTTCTGCAAGCGCCGTGCAGGACGAAGGCTATCACGGCCTCAAGTGGATCGACAAGAACGAAACAGCAATCTTTGTCGCGCCCGAAGGCAATGGCAATCAGCTGCCCTGGGGACAAGATGATTACCTCCTGTTTGACGAACTCCTCGCATATCTCGAAGGCAACTTCTGCATTGATTCTAGCCGTGTATTCTCTATAGGATTCAGCTATGGAGCCATGTTCAGCAACGGTCTTTCGTGGAATCACCAAGACGTACTCCGTGCAGTAGCGGTTTATGAAACTGCAGAACGCAACATCTGGCTCCCGCAACGCAAAAAAATGGGCATCGGATGGATGGGCGTACTCGGCCTCGATGACGGCATGTGCACTCCCGAAATGGGGCGGAACGCGCGCGACATCATCTTGTCGCTCAACTCCGAAGGCGGCAAGGCGAAAAACGAACGCGCCGAAGAAGCCCCGCGCAACGCCCCGCACAAGTGCTACGACTACACGACTGTCGAGGAACGATTCCCTGTTCGCTGGTGCACGCAAAGTGGCGGTCACATTTGGGACCACAAGGACCCCGGCCAACAGCAATCCTGGGTTCCGCAGGCCACATGGGATTTTTTTAACAAATTCTAACGAGTAAAACAATTCAGAATCGGATGTCCAGTATGCAAAAATGTGCTTTTTCAGCCACAAACTAAGAAATAAGCAAAAAAAATCTGCTCCAAATGGTTTAATGAAAATCCATTTGGAGTAGAAATAAAAGCGTATTTTTCCAAAATTTGGTTCAGTCCTTTTGGGAGGAAACGCTATGAAAAAGAAATCTCTGCTTTCTTGGATTTTTCTGTTTGCCAAAAACAAGAAAAAATATTACATCGCAAGCATCTTCTTTGCGCTTTTGCGCGTCGCTTGCGGAATCGCTCCTTACATCATTATCGCAAACATCGTACGCGAGCTGCTCTCGGGCGTGCGCGACTGGGATGTTTACCTTAAAGAATGCCTGATTATTGCGGCATTCTGGTTCGGGAATGTCCTGTTCCACAGCATTTCGACGACGCTTTCGCACGTAGCGACGTTCAACGTTCTCGGCAACATCCGCAAGGACCTTTGCGACAAGCTTTCGCGCGTGCCGCTGGGTTCTGTTCTCGACATGCCCTCGGGCGCGCTCAAGAACATCCTGGTAGAACGCATCGACAGCATGGAAACGACGCTTGCGCACGTGGTTCCGGAATTTACCTCGAACTTGATTCTCCCTGTGCTCATGTTCGTCTATCTTTTCCATATCGATTGGCGCATGGGACTAGCCTCGCTTGGAACGCTCCCGATCGGTATGGTCGCCATGGCCGTCATGTTTGCCGGAGCACAAAAGTGGTTCGACAATTCTATCCAGAAAACGAAGGCGTTGAACGACACCGCGGTTGAATACATCAACGGCATCGAAGTCATCAAGGCGTTTGGCAAGTCAAAGTCTTCTTACGACAAGTTTGTAGTAGCCGCAAAAGAAGGGAGCGACTGTTTTGTCGAATGGATGCGTCGCTGCATTTGGCCGCATTCCCTTGCCATCACGGTCGCTCCTGCCACGTTATTGACGGTGTTGCCGTTTGGCGGTTACTTCTATTACAACGGCTCCATTACGGCCGTCGATTTTATCACCGTCATCATCGTTTCGGTGAGCATTATGATGCCGCTCCTTACCATCATGAGTTACAGTGATGACATCAGCAAGGCGGGCGTCATTTTCGGCGAAGTCGGTTCGGTGCTCGAAATGAAGGAACTTGCGCGCCCCATTGTCGACTTGCGCAAGCCAGCCAACAATTCAATCACGCTGAATAATGTCCGGTTCAGCTATCATAAAGGCATCGAAGGCGAAGAAAAGAAGGAGATTCTCCACGGCATCGATATGGTTCTCCCCGAAGGAAGCTTTACCGCATTCGTGGGCCCGAGCGGTTCGGGTAAATCGACAATTGCACGCCTTATCGCCTCGCTGTGGGATGTTGACAGCGGCGATATCGAAATCGGTGGCGTGAACATCAGGAATCTTTCGCTCGAAGAATACAACCGCCGCATCGCCTACGTTTCGCAGGACAATTTCTTGTTCGACATGTCTGTCCGCGAAAACATTCGGATCGGGCGGCCGACCGCATCGGATGCCGAAGTCGAAGAGGTGGCGCGCCAAAGCGGCTGCTACGAATTTATCATGAGTCTCGAAAACGGGTTTGACACGATTGTCGGCGGCTCGGGCGCCCACCTCTCCGGTGGCGAGCGCCAGCGCATCGCCATCGCCCGCGCCATGATGAAAAACGCCCCCATCGTCATTCTGGACGAGGCAACCGCCTACACCGACCCCGAAAACGAAGCCATCATCCAGAAATCCGTGGCAAAGCTCGTGCAAGGCAAGACTCTCATCGTCATCGCGCACCGCCTTTCGACCGTCAAGGACGCCGACAAGCTCTACGTCATCAAGGACGGCAACATCGACAGCTGCGGCACGCACCAGGAACTGCTCGAAAAGGGCGGTCTGTACAAGTCCATGTGGCAGGCCCACATCAGTGCCAAGGATTCCGAGGAGGATGCATAAATGTTCGATACTCTCATCAAGTTCTTCAATTTCTGCAATGCAGAAAACCGCCACAAGTTTTACGGCTCTATCATCGTAGGAATTTTCAATTCCTTCTTCATGGCACTCCGCATCGGTGCCATGGCCGTCATGTTGCAGGGCGTCATTCGCCATGTGCAGGGAATTGCGCCGTTTACCATGGACACCGTCTGGCTTTCGCTTGGAATCATGGTAGCAAGCCTTATCGGAGCAACCGTCACCAAGCGCATCATGAGCATGTGGCAAACCGAGGGCGGTTACCGCACTTGTGCCTCCAAGCGCATCGAAATCGCCGAACACCTGCGTTACCTGCCCATGGGCTACTTCAACAAGAACAGCCTCGGTTACATCACCTCCGTCACCACCAACACCATGGAACAGCTTGGCGATGTGGCAACACGCGTTGTCATGATGGTCACGCAGGGCATTCTCGACACCATTCTCATCATCGTGATGATTGCCTTTTTCGATTGGCGAATTGCGATTGTCGCAACCATCGGTTTTGCGATTTTCCAGTTCATCAACACGCTTATGCGCATGAATGTCCGTGCCGTATCGCACGAAAAAGTGGAATCCGACAGCAAAGTGGTCGAAAAGGTTCTTGAATACATCCAGGGAATCGCCGAAGTAAAGGCCTACAACATGACCGGCAAGCGTTCCAAGGAACTGAACGAAATCATTGACAGAAACACCAGCGCCAATATCGGCATGGAACTCAAGTGCGTTCCGCTTTCGAACTTGCAGACTTTTGTCGCCAAGCTCACGGGCGTTACCATTATGATGTTCTCGATTCATTTCTACCTGAACGGCAGCATGGAACTTGCCAACTGCGCCGTCATGCTGGTGTGCTCCTTTATGCTCTTTGCGGCCTTGGAACTGGGCGGTAGCTACGCGGCACTCCTCCGAGCTGTCGACATTTCGGTCAATCGTGCAAACGATATCTTGAACAAGCCCACCATGGACATCGATGGCGAAGAAATTGCCCCCGCCAATCACGACATCAAGGCCGAAAGCATCGATTTCGCCTACGACAAGCGCAAGATTATCGACAACGTGACGCTTTCCATTCCCGAAAAGACGACTACGGCGATCGTGGGTCCGAGCGGTTCGGGCAAGACGACGCTTTGCCATTTGCTCTCTCGCTTCTGGGACGTAAACGCAGGCTCGGTAACTCTGGGTGGCCGCCGCGTGCAAGATTACAGCATGGACAGCCTCATGAAGAATTTCAGTTTCGTGTTCCAGAACGTGTATCTGTTCCGCGATACGATTGAAAACAACATCAAGTTCGGGAATCCGAGCGCCACGCACGAGCAAGTCGTAGAAGCCGCCAAGAAAGCCTGCTGCCACGACTTCATCGAAAAGCTCCCCGACGGTTACAATACGGTCATCGGCGAAGGCGGCGCAAGCCTCAGCGGCGGTGAACGCCAGCGCATCTCGATTGCACGCG
>JAEEGJ010007847.1_pt1 | contig 30008 bp, 24 predicted proteins | sample 8958761 | NCBI WGS metagenome assembly JAEEGJ01 (sample SAMN16246546, study PRJNA631951) | gut metagenome | biome: gut microbiome; feature: rumen; material: RS-attached | host: Bos | place: Iran: Karaj | collected 2018-10
AAATCTTGAGTACTAGCCGATATACGAACGCGCCATCCTTTCCGGTAGCCTCGAGAGGCTGCCCTATAAAGCGGATGCAAAAGTAGTTACATTTTTCCAAACGGCAAACTTTCTCCAGTATTTTTTTTATATCTTCGTACCACAGAGAAAAAGTCATGTGGCAGGCGGAAAAGGGAATACTGGTAGGTTCAGTGAGGCATAACGACCGCACGAGCGTGGCGCATATATTCACCAGCGGACACGGAATGGTGCCGTTCATCTGGTTTCTATCCAAGACCGGAAAGAACGCCAGCCGCAACACCCTGCTCCAACCCCTGACCCAACTGGAGTTCCAGGCCGAGTATATTCCCACTGAGAACCTCCAACATATCAAGGAGATAAAGAACTGCGCCCCCTACGGAGATATTCCAAGAAATCCCCTTAAAAGTGCCATTTCGCTGTTCCTGTCAGAGTTCCTGACATACGCATTGAAGGGAGAGCAAAACAATCCGCAGCTTTTCAGTTTCCTGAGCGAGTCACTCAAGTGGTTCGATGCAGCTGCTGACGGCACCTACTCCAACTTCCACATAGCCTTCATGATAGGCACCTCAAGCCACATAGGCATATGCCCCAACAGTGACGATTACACACCCGGATGCGTGCTCGATATGCGCGACGGCTGTTTCACGCCGCTGCTGCCCAAGCATACCGAGTACATGCCGGCGGAGCTCTCATACAAGCTCTACCTGCTCATGAACTCCGGTTATGACGGAATGAAAGACGCGCCCCTGACTGGTCAGGAACGCGTCATGCTGTTGAATGCGCTCAACAATTTCTTCCGTCTTCACATACCCTCCTTCCCTCTGCTCAAGTCAATTGAGGTTCTGGAGACGGTATTCGGTTAAGCGCGCAGAGCCTTGAGCTCGGACAATCCCACAGTATTCCTAAGATATGTAGGTGATGCTTCGATGGCATCAATCAGTGCGTCATTGTCAAGATCGGCATCGGACATCTCATAGAGATAGAGCTGGCGCTTGTCGACCCGGTCACCGTAGATATCCTCGATGACGCGGTCAGCCTCCTCTTCATCATCCATCATAGGAATGCTCTCCATTCCGAATCCGGTGGCAAGCACGGTAATCTTGACCTCATCAGTCAGGGTATCGTCATTGGCAAGACCCCAGATAACCTCGATGTTCTTGTCCTCGAACTTATCCATGAAGTGACGCACCTCATTCATTTCGTCAAGCATCAGCTGATGGTCAGCCTGTGTGCTCTGATAGATGTTGAACAGAATCTTCTTGGACTTATGGATATCATTGTTGTAGAGTAGAGGTGACTTTAGGGCCGAGTCAAACGCCTGGTTGACACGGTTCTCACCCTTGGCAACACCGGTACTCATTATAGCCACACCGCCGTTGCTCAGGATCTTCTTGACATCACGGAAGTCAAGGTTGATTATTCCGCGGCAGGTAATAAGCTCGGCTATACTCTTGGTGGCGGTGGTAAGGGTCTCATCCACATGCTTGAATCCGGTGGCAACACTCTTGTCGGGGTATATCTCAAGCAGTTTCTCGTTACTGATTACAAGCAAGGCATCAACATACTGTGACATCTCGCGAACACCCTTGAGCGCCTGCTTGATCTTGGGACGCATCTCAAACTTGAACGGGATGGTAACTATACCCACAGTAAGCATGCCGCACTCCTTTGCGCATCTGGCAATAACCGGAGCAGCACCGGTACCTGTACCGCCGCCCATACCGGCAGTGATGAACACCATCTGGGTATCATCCTTGAACTGCGCCTTTATCTCCTCAATGCTCTCCTCGGCTGCCTTGCGTGCAACTGCGGGATCATTTCCGGCACCCAGACCGTTGGTGGTCTGACGTCCCAACTGCAGTTTGATGGGTATATCTGAATCGGCCAGCGCCTGCTGGTCAGTATTGGCAATCACGAATACTACGTCATGAATACCCTCGCGGTACATGTTCTTGACGGCATTGCTGCCACCGCCGCCCACACCGATAACCTTGATTATCTTACGTGACTCCGTAGGGAAATCAAACGGGAGAATCTCTTTCTCCTCAAATTCTTTAATATCCTGGTTCATAGTCAATTGTTGTCTTTATCCTCAAAGAAGCTCTCACCCATGCTCATCACATCATCGACCCAACGCTTGAAGATGCTCACCTTCTTGGTACGTTTCTTCTCAGCTTCCTCCTCCTTTGCAGCAGCTTCCTCCTCTTTCTGGGCAGCGGCTTTCTCACGCTCCTCCTGTTCCTTGCGGTCACGCTCTGCCTGGGCGCTCTCACCTGCCTCGGTAAAGAGGTCTATCTGAACCACCTTATCCTGATTCTCGGCCGATATGTTATCAATCTCATCCATCTTGGGCAGCTCGCAGCAGTTCTCATCACCCTTGGCCATTACTGAAAGCAGAGCCAGCTGTGATCCGTCGCCGCGCTTCCAACTGGGCTCGCCCCATGTAACGCCGCATGCCGGTTCAGTCACCACACGCGGACGGCGCATGGAAGGCATCAGTTTTACGAACACCTGATCCAACTGGCGCAGTTGTGAGCCGCCGCCGGTCAGAACTATTCCCGCATAGAGAACCTCGGCATACCCCGAAGCCTTTATCTGTGCGCAGACGTTGCGGATAATCTCCTCGTTGCGGGCTTCGATGATATCGCCTATATCCTTGAGCAGCACCTTGTTGTCATTGATCATTATGGTCTCACTGGCATCCTGGCTGCCTATCAGGTTGCAAAGTCCGTAGGTGCACTTGAGCTGCTCGGCCTGCTCGGGTTCTATCTTGAGTACAGCCGCAAGGTCACGTGTTATAAGCGCACTGCCCAGCGGAATTACACGCAGGTAACGCAGCATACCGTTCTTGTATACTGAAACGGTTGTGGTATCGGCACCGTAGTCAACCAGTACGCATCCCTGCTGACGGTCATCATCGGTCAGGATGGCATCGGCCTGGGCCATGGGTGCCACATAACCGTCTACAATCTCCACCTGTGCCATCATAAAGCACTGGGCTATGTAATCGGCCACCTGTTTCTTGAGCAGGATATTCAGATAACTGCCTCCGAGTGAGCGACAAGCCACACCCATGGGGTCAGTCTCGGTTCCGCGTTTATTGTCAACCACATACTCCTGTGACTCCTGGAACAGGTTGACATAACCTTCATAATCTATCTCACTGCACTGCTGGAACATATCGTCGATAACCTCTTGGCTGACAACAGTCTCCTCTTCAAACTGGTGCTCTACCTTGCTGATTATTGACTTGAGTCCCTTGGCGTTGTAACCCACATAAACCTTCTCGATGTTGGTTGAGAGTATTGAGTTGAGACGCTCCACGACTTCGGCTATGGCGTTAGCCGTCTTGTCCAGATTGTAAACAGCACCATGGCGTATGCATGATGATGAAGGAACTCCTGCATAAGCCAGTACCTTAAGTGAGCCGTCAGTCATTATCTGACCTGCCACTCCGGATATCTTGGACGAGCCAAGTTCAATAGCAACAATAACTTTGTCTTCCATCTATATTATTTTCGTTTCTTACATACTACCTGATTCTCATAGGCCACGCTTATGGAACGGTACTTGTTCCAGCCCACGTTGTCCAGGCCCTTCTCATAGAAGTTCATCAGACGCTGCAGTTTATTCTCCACATCCTGGGCCGTACCAAGAATCAGCAGATGGTCACCCACACGGGGTACCAGTTCAATCTGTCCGTCCTTGGTCACGTTTATCTGCTCCACCTGAGCCTTCCAGAACTCCGAACGGTCTATGACACGTACCACCTCAAGCAACTCGCCGGCCGCAAACTGGCGGTCTATGTATCCGGTCGCTACCGGCAGCTGAACCGCAAGTGAACGCTGAGTAAGTATCTCGCCCCTGCTGTCCACATAAAAATCCTGGCCGCGGTTGTTGATGACACGTACCAAAGGTACCTTGCTGGACAGGTTTATCCTGAGCATGTCGCCGCCGGTCTTGTAACACTGTACCTTGCCCACCAGCGGATGCATCAGCAGTGTGGCCTCTATCTTTTCAGGTTCTATCTCTTCAAGCGGCATGCCGACAGGATCTATCGAATGCTCCTGAAGCACTGCCAGAACCATCTCCTCATCTATAAGGTCAAAATGAAGACTGTCCGTGATATGCAGGTCCACGCCGCGGCACAGACGGGAATCCTCATGCCTGTCAGTCATGGCCAGAACCGAATACACCAGATATCCGGCAAGCACAACCACCGATAATATGGACAGTATCTTCTTTAACACCTTATTTGATAATCTCAGTTATGGTTTCAACATAATCCTCCAGATCACCTGCACCAAGGGTTACCAGCACCTGTACATCATCCTTGATGGACTTGACAAGTTCAGGAACCTGGTTACGTGAGATAACACCCTTGCATACGCCCGGCTTCATGTTCTCTGCCAGAAGCGCGCTTGTAACACCCGGTATGGGTTGCTCGCGTGCGGGATATATCTCCAGCAGCCAGACCTCATCAAACAGCGAGAGGCTGTCGGCGAATTCATTGTAGAAATCCCTTGTGCGGGTATACAGATGCGGCTGGAAAATACATGTTATCTTGCGGCCCTCATAGAGTTTGCGCAGTGACAGGGCACACTGACGGATCTCCTCGGGATGGTGCGCATAGTCACTCAGGTAAACCTTATCGGCCTTCTTGACATGGAAATCAAAACGGCGGTCACATCCGCGGAACGAGCCGATACGCTCACGGATGACATCATCCGGTGCACCGCTCATCTGTGCCATAGCCATGGCTGCCACTGCATTCTCCACATTAATGGGAATGGGAACACCCAGTTCGACATCGGCGATGCTGCCCAGCGGTGATACGTAATCGAACCTGAGTTCACCGTTACCTATCCTTATGTTTGCGGCATGGAAATTACCCTCATCCAGTCCGTAGGTATAGAGGTTCACACCCTTCTGAAGCTGCGGCTTGACCTTGTCGGCCAGACCCACATGCAGAATCAGGTCACCGCCCGGCTTTATGAGTGAAGTATATTTGCGGAAACTCTCCACATAAGCCTCATAAGTGCCGTATATATCCAGATGATCGGCATCGACGGCAGTGATGACAGTACGCAGCGGAGTCAGATGGTGGAACGAGCGGTCAAACTCATCGGCCTCAATAACCACGCGACGGCTCTTGTTGGATATCATAAGGTTGCTGCCTATGTTCTTGAGAATACCGCCCAGGAATGCGTTGCAACCCTCCTCGGTACCGTCCAGGATATGAGCCACCATTGATGATGTGGTGGTCTTGCCGTGTGTTCCGGCTACGCACAGACCGTCCAGTGAACGGGTCAGCGTACCCAGCACCTGAGCACGTTTCTGCACGTCAAAACAGTGCATGTTGAACCAGCTCAGTATCCTGTTGTCGGCCGGAATTGCCGGAGTATATACCACAAGTGTCGATGCCTGGTCCTTGAAACAGAGATCAACCTTGTCCACGTCATCCTCGAAACCTATCATGGCGCCCTCCTTTATCAGGGCCGATGTCAGTTCGGTCGAAGTCCTGTCATAACCGCCCACCTTGCATCCGCGGGCCAGGAAGTAACGTACCAGAGCGCTCATTCCTATACCTCCGGCACCCACAAAGTATACGGACTTGATGTCATCCAGGCTGAGTGAACCGCTTCCGTAACCGGCCAGTTTCAGCACCTCACGGGCAATAATCTCGGCCGAGTCATACATGGCCAGCTTGAGTATGTTGTCATGCAGCTGCTTGAGACGGGGTTCATCCTTTACAAGATCGATGGCAGCCGGAATAAGCTCCTTCTTTGCATCAACGTCACGGATATGTATTGCGGCGTCCCTATCTGCCAGAGCCAGGGCGTTCTTGGTCTGATGGTCCTCGGCCACATTGGGTGACGGAACCAGGATGACCGGCTTGCCCAGCAGGCAAAGCTCTGATATTGTGCCGGCACCTGCACGTGAAATCACCAGGTCGGCGGCAGCGTAAGCCTGATCCATATCCTGTACAAACTCCGTGGGGAAAAGGTTATCAACCGGCTGCTCAGCTGACAGGCGGCTCTTCATCTCCTCAAAGTAGTACTTGCCTGTCTGCCATACGAACTGCACGTCATAAGACATACGTATCAGGTCCAGGTTTGCCATCACACTCTCATTGAGAGTACGGGCTCCAAGGCTGCCTCCCACAATAAGTACCGTTCTCTTGTCGGGATCAAGTCCCATAGCCGCGCTGGCTTTCTTGCGTGAGATCCCGCCTTTGGTAAGAGTGGGACGTACCGGGTTACCGGTCTTGATTATCTTGTCGGCAGGGAAGAAACGGTCCATGCCGTCATATGCCACGCATATCTTGGAGGCCTTCTTGGCCAGCAGCTTGTTGGTAACGCCGGCGTATGAGTTCTGCTCCTGAAGCAGTGTGGGTATACCCATCTTTCCTGCTATGCTCAAAGTCGGTCCGCTGGCGTAACCGCCCACTCCCACTGCCACCATGGGGCGGAACTGACGTATGATACGGCGTGCCATCATCTGGCTTCGCATTATCTTGAACAGTACCACTATATTCTTTAACGGGTTCTTGCGGTCAAATCCGCAAATGGGCAGTCCTTTTATATTGAAACCCGCCTGCGGCACGCGCTGCATCTCCATCCTTCCCTCGGCTCCCACAAAGAGGATCTCCGCCTCCGGGTTTAGCGCCTTGATTGCATGCGCTATCGACACTGCAGGGAAGATATGTCCTCCCGTTCCGCCACCGCTGATAATTATTCTTGGTTTTGCCTCCATATATTATGTTTTATTTCTCGTCAAATGATTCATTTCCGTCAACCGGTGCGGGGACATCGGCATCCGTACCCAGCACCTGCTCTCCGCGAGCCTCCTTGTCAAGGGTGTTGCTTATGCCCAGAAGCATTCCTATGCATCCGCTTGTCATCAGGACCGATGTTCCTCCCTTGCTTATAAGCGGCAGCGGCTGTCCTGTAACCGGGAACAGACCCACAGCCACCGACATGTTTATGAACGCCTGAAGTCCCAGCAGCATGCCAAGTCCCATAGCCAGATAAGCGGGATATTTCTCCTTGCACCTGGTGGCTATTCGACCCACCCTGAACAACAGTACTATATAAACCAGCATCACTGCCACACCTCCCAGGACACCCAGTTCCTCTATGATGATTGCATAGATGAAGTCACAACTGGCCTCCTGCAGATAGTCACGCTCATCGGAGTTGCCCGGACCCTTTCCCAGTATGTTACTGGTTGCAATGGCTATGTTGGCGTGAGTCTCCTGCGGCTTCTCGGGAGCCACCAGTTTGGCATACTCGTATGCACTGGGCTTATTCTTTGTCTGGCTGAAATCCTGCAGACGTGCCTGCCATGTGGTGGCACGTGAAGGTATTATCTTGGAGTCGCGTATGGTCTGCGCCGGAACAAAGAGCAGTATCACCACCGCCACTATTCCAGCACCCACAACCACGCCCGTCAGGGCCAGCATCCTGCGCCATGCTATACCGCCCAGTATCATCATCACGAATATCACACCGGCCAGAAGTACGGCAGTGGAAAGGTTCTCACCCACAATAAGCAGGTCCACCAGTCCTGTCAGAGCCAGTATCTTCCAGAATGTGTTGGCCTGGCTGAGTTCATCCTCGGGTTTGAGTTTGGAGAGCCAGTAAGCCACCGTCATTATGACACCTATCTTTCCCAGTTCCGACGGCTGCAGCTGGAAGAATCCCAGATTGATCCAGCGCTCGGCACCCGATGAACCCATACCGCGCAAGGACAGGTAACCCAGCAGCAGTATTGACAGGGGCACAAGCAATACCGGGAACAACTTGTACCACTTGTAGTGGAGCAGATGCACCAGCCACATACCACCCAGACCTATGCACAGGTGCATGGTATGTGAAATGATAGGTGCCAGGAAACTGCTCTTGCCGAATGTAAGACGGCTGCTGGCACTGAACACCTCAATAAGAGATATCAGGCACAGTATGAAGACCATGGTCCAGATGGTACGGTCTCCGTTAAGCAGTTGTCTGCGCTTGGGTTTATCCTCAGTATTCTCCATATCCTTTAATTACAATGCTCTCACGCAAGCCTTGAACTGTTCGCCGCGGTCCTCGTAACTCTTGAATAGGTCAAAGCTGGCACAGCAGGGACTCAGCAGCACGATCTCACCCGGGTGAGCCATCTTGTATGCAGCATCAACCGCATCCTTCATTGACTGCACATCGGCCACGGGAAGTCCGAATCCGTCAAAGAAACCGTGCAGTTTCTCATTGTGCAGACCCATATAGACCAGACCACAGCATTTCTCGCGTACCAGGTCGGCTATCTCATTGTAGTCATTGCCCTTGTCCTTACCTCCCAGAATCAGCACGCACTTTACAGGCATGCTCTGCAGGGCATACCAGCAACTGTTCACGTTGGTAGCCTTGGAGTCATTGATGAAATCAACTCCGTTCACGCGGGTCACACGCTCCAGACGGTGCTCCACACCCTGGAATGTCTGCAATGCCTTACGTATTGTCTCGCTCTTGATACCGGCTATGTTGGCCGATATTCCCGCAGCCATCGAGTTGTAGAGGTTATGCTTGCCTGTGAGCGAGAGTGACTCCTGCTCCATATTGAAGGCGTAGGGCTTGGTAAAGTAAAGGGTTTCGTCCTCGACATAAGCTGCCAGATCCTCCCTCTTGGCCTCTGCGAAGGGATAGAGGGTAGCCTGCAGACCGTACTTCTTGAGTTCACGGGTGATGATGGGATCATCGCTCCAGTAAACGAACGCATCGTCCTTGGTCTGGTTGCGGATTACGCGCATCTTGGCGTCAACATAGTTCTGCATCTCATGGTCATAACGGTCCAGATGATCGGGGGTTATGTTCATGAGGATGGCAATATCAGCCTTGAAGTCATACATGTTATCCAACTGGAAACTGCTCAACTCAATGACATAGTAGTCAAAGTTCTTCTCGGCCACCTGCCATGCCAGGCTGCTGCCTATGTTACCGGCCAGGCCCACGTTCATGCCGGCCATCTTGAATATATGGTAAATGAGCGATGTGGTCGTGGTCTTGCCGTTCGATCCGGTGATGCATATCATCTTGGCGTTTGTGTACCGGCCGGCAAACTCTATCTCCGATATGATAGGGGTACCCTGGGCCATGAGTTTCTGTATTATGGGAGCCTCCTTGGGTATACCCGGACTCTTGATTACCTCATCAGCAGCCAGTATCCTGGCCTCCGAATGCTGTTTCTGTTCCCACTCTATTCCGCGCAGGTCCAGTTCATTACGGTAATGCTCCTTAATCTCCGACAGGTCCGATACAAACACGTCAAATCCCTTGGCCTTAGCCAATATGGCGGCACCTGTACCACTCTCTCCTGCACCCAGAACAACAATCTTCTTCTGTGACATAATTCTCATCTGATTTTCAAGGTCAATATTGTTATTGCTGCAAGACCTATGCTTATGATCCAGGTCCTGAGCGTTATCTTGGTCTCAAACTGTAACTTGTTGTCATTACCGTGGAACTTAACGGTGCTTGTAGGATCGGCCTTGAGCACCTGTTCCATGCTTGTACGGTAATGGTCATGTATGGGAGTACGCTTCCATATGCGCTGATGCACGCCCTTGCGTTTACCCAACTTGTAATAGAAACGCTGGCAGATAACTGACAGGCTCTCAACCAGGAACACGCCGCACAGTATTGGAAGCAGCAGTTCCTTGTGTATGCAGAGCGCAGCCACGGCAATGATACCGCCTATAGTCAGACTGCCCGTATCGCCCATGAATATCTGTGCCGGGTATGAGTTGAACCACAGGAAACCTATCAGAGCACCCACGAATGCGGCCAGATATACAACCACCTCCTGGCTTCCGGGCACATACATAAGGTCAAAGTGACTGGCGGTCACGACGTTACTGGATACGTATGCCAGAATACCCAGCGTCACTCCTATTATGGCGCTGTTACCTGCAGCCATGCCGTCCATGCCGTCATTCAGGTTGGAACCGTTGGATACCGCGGTCACCACAAAGAGGGTGAGCAACACAAAGAATATCCATCCGGCCTTGTACTTGGTATTTTCACCCAGCCAGCCGAATGCGTCGGCATAGTTAAGGTTATGGTTCTTGAAGAACGGTATGGTGGTACGGGTCGATTTGACATCGGGAGTCTTGACAACTATCTCGGTGTTGTTCTCTATGCGTGTCTCAACCTTCTCGTTGATAACCACCTGCGGGCTGTAACGCAGAGTCAGGCCCACTATCAGACCCAGTGCCAACTGGCCTGTAACCTTGAGCCAGCCGTTCAGACCGTCCTTGTTACCGCGGAATGTCTTGATGTAGTCATCGGCAAAACCAATGACACCAAGAATTACGGTGGTTATGAGCATGAGCCACATGTAGACATTCTTGAGGTCACCTATCAGAATACAGGGAAGCAGGATGGCCACGATGATAATCACACCGCCCATAGTGGGTACGCCCTTCTTGGTCACGCCAAACGGATCCAACTTTACGTCACGCTGCGTCTCAGAGATGTTACGCTTCTTGAGCATGTCAATGAAATGACTGCCGAACCAGCATGAAACCACCAGTGACATGACCAGTGCGAAAATGGCCCTGAAGGTCACATAACTGAACATTCCTCCGCCCGGAATATCAACTCCGGCATTCTTCAAGTATTCAAACAGACTGTACAGCATCTATACCATCTTTTAAAAGCATTCACGAATAACCTCATGGTCGTCAAAATGGTGCTTGACTCCCTTTATCTCCTGATAATCCTCATGACCCTTGCCGGCCACCAGGATAACATCGCCGGCCTGTGCAATCAGGCATGCGGTACGTATGGCCTCGCGGCGGTCAACAATGGATATCACCTTCTGCATATCCTCCTTGGTAAGACCGGCCAGCATATCGTTTATGATATCCTGAGGCTCCTCAAAACGGGGGTTATCGGATGTGATTATCACCTTGTCGCTGTATTTGACACTCTCCTTGGCCATAAGCGGGCGCTTGCCCTTGTCGCGGTTGCCGCCGGCACCCACAACGGTTATTATCTGACCCTTGCCGTCCAGAACATCCACGATTGTGGTGAGTACGTTGGTCAGGGCATCGGGGGTATGTGCGTAATCCACAATCGCGGTGAAACCCTTGGGTGAGCGTATTGCATCGAAACGGCCGTTCACCGGAACCAGGGTACTCATCACGGTGAGCACCTCCATCGGGTCTCGGCCCAGGTTGACTGCCGTTCCATAGACGGCCAGCAGGTTGCTTGCGTTGAACTTGCCTATGAACTTGAGGAACACCTCGCGTCCGTTTATCTCCAGCAGCATCCCGTCAAAACCGGACTCCAGCAGACGGCCCTTGAAATCGCTCATACTGCGCAGGGAGTATGTGGTAACCTTGGCCTTGGTGTTCTGTGTCATGACCAAACCGTTCTTATCGTCCAGATTGGTAACCACGAAAGCATCCTTGGGCATATCGTCAAAGAACTTCTTCTTGGCCTTGAGGTAGTTCTCAACCGTCTTATGGTAATCCAGATGGTCACGGGTCAGGTTGGTGAATATGCCGCCGGCATACTTGAGTCCGCCAATGCGCTTCTGTACTATGGCGTGCGAGCTGCACTCCATGAATACGTACTTGCACCCTTCATCGGCCATACGTCCCAGCAGACGGTTCAGCGTCACTGCATCGGGGGTGGTGTGATCGGCAGGAATCGGCTCACCGTCAATGTAGTTGCATACCGTTGACAGCAGGCCTGTCTTGTATCCGAACTTGCGGAACATGTTGTAAAGCAATGTGGCGATGGTGGTCTTGCCGTTGGTGCCGGTAACGCCCACCAGTTTGACCTTGTCTGTGGGGTTGCCGAAGAACCTTGTGGCTACCGTGCCCACCACATCCTCGCAGTCAGGCACCTGTATGTAAGTCACTCCCTTTGCAGTCTCATCGGGCATGACCTCACACAAAACAGATGTTGCACCCAACTCTATAGCCTTGGGTATGAACTGATGACCGTCAACGGTCGTACCGCGCATGGCCACGAACAGGCATCCCTTGGCTGCCTTGCGTGAATCCAGCTGGATATCGGTAACCTCAACTCCGGTATCGCCTACCGTCCTGAGTATCTTAAGTCCTGCAATAAGTTCTCCAATTGTCACCATATATGTCACATTGATAATGTTAACTGTATTCTGTCACCCTTCCTGAAACGGGTGTTGCGTGAAGGAACCTGGGTCTTGACCTTACCCACACCCTCTATGCTCACTCTCATTCCCATACGCTCCAGCAGATAAAGGGCGTCCGATGCCCCCATCCCGCGTACATCGGGAACAACTCCATCGGCATACTCCACATAATTCATCACGTATCGGCCCGAATCGGAACTGACCGATCCCCATATGCTGTCAGGCAGTGAACGGTCAATTTTGCGCATCAGGTTTTTCTTGCCAAGTCCCTTGAGCACTGTGCTTGCCTTGGCCAGATCACCCGGCATAACCTTGGGTATGAACTGACGGACGGAGTCATACGCCTCATGCACATCCCTCAGGTTACGGCTTGCCATAACCTTCTCGGATATCTCATGGAATGCGGGAGCAGCCCATGTGGCACCGCCTGCCGCACCGCCGTCGGTACGAACCGATACTATGCATGAGTATTGAGGGTTATCGGCCGGGAAATAACCGCAGAACGATACCATGTATCTGCGCGGTCCGTCCCTGTAACCGGCCGAGCCCTGTGAGAGCTGTGCCGTACCGGTCTTTCCGGCAACCGTGAAGTATTTTGAACCGGCATTCTTTCCGGTACCGTCAATCACCACAAGCTCCAGCATGCTCTTTACCTTAGCCAGAGTCTCGTCCTTGCACATATGGCGTACCACCACCTCCACGGGGAACTCCTTTACCACCTCATCCTCACGGGTAACACTGGTAACCAGACGCGGAGCCACCATACAGCCGCCGTTGGCTATGCCGTTGTAGAACGCCAGAGTATTGATGACAGGCAGCTGGGTGTTGTAACCTATCGACATCCAGGGCAGGCGTGTGGCATCCCAGTAGCCGTCACGTCTTATCACAGGCGCTGCCGTACCGGTAAGCTGCAGTCCGAAATGGGTGTTGATTCCTGTGCGGTAGACACCGTCCACAAACTCCTGCGGATTATCCTTATAAGCGGCATGTATCAGTTTTGATGTGCCGATATTGCTGGAGTTGGCTATGATATGCGGAACATCCAGCCATCCGTACTCATGTGAATCGGTCATACGGGAACCGCCGAATCCGGTATAGACACCCTTCTCGCAGTAGACACTGTCCTTGAGGTTTATCTTACCTGCATCAAGCGCCACCATCATGGATACGGGTTTGAATGTGGAACCGGGCTCGTATATCTCCCTGACCGCATTGTTCTGTATCTCATCAAACTGACCGGGAGCCGTCTTGGTGAGACTGGCCATGGCCTTGATGTCACCCGTCTTGACCTCCATCAGCACCACAATACCCGAGGCGGCGTTGTGAGTATCCATCACCTTGCGCAGTGCAACCTCGGCAATATCCTGCATATCCACGTTGATAGTGGTGTGTACGTCACAGCCGTCAATCTGAGGAACATCGGCCACCATACGGGTAACGTTCTGCACCTTCTCCTGATGCCCTCGTCCCGGAACACCGCGCAGAAGCGAGTCAAACGAGAGTTCCAGACCGTTACGTGCCGAGTCCTTGGCCTCATACATGCTACCTATGGTACGTGCGGCCAGGGCACCGAACGGTTTCTGACGTGATATCTTGGACTCTGCGCTGTAGAACCACATCTCATACTTGGGTTTGAGCCAAACGGTCTTTACAAGCGACTTGTACTGGTTGTATGAAACGGGATATGAGTTTCTTGATGTTCCGGGCAGGAGGAGCCATGAATGTGATTTGGACTCATAACCTTTCTGATAGTGGTCTGCAAACTCCTGAATCGAGTACTTGGGGAATATCTCGTGCATCTGACGTGCGAACTCGGCCAGATGCTTGGTGTAGAGCGTGTCCTTACGCATCTGGTCCTTTCTGGCACGCGCCTCATCCTTCTCGGCCGTACGGAAATCCAGGAATATGCGGTACTGCTTCATACTGCTTGCCAGCAGCAGTCCCTCATCACTCAGGATATTGCCGCGACGCGGTTCGATAACCCTGTTGACCGGAGTCATGTTACGCTCCACATCATTCCAGTACTGCCTCTCGCCGAACATGACCATAACCATCTTGATGATTATGAGAGCGCCCCACACAAGCATGAGCAGGAACAGAGAGAGGTATTTTCGGGATACCCTCTTCTTCTCCTGCTTGCGTGCATCGTCCTTTTCAGCCATATTCATTTGGGCAGTTTGTACGGCGGTTCTGTACTGGGCTGCAGTCCGGAGCCGTTCCGGGTAGCCACTTTCTCCACGTATGACGGTTTACTCTTGGCCGATACGTCACTCGTGGTATTCAGAGTCTGGTACTGCATGTCCACCAGCTCGCGTCTGAGTCTTTCAGCGTAAGCCTGGTCACGCTGGTATGCATATCGGTTGCCGATATAGAAGATAACGCAACCCAGAATCTCCAGCAGCAGCCAGAAATTGCGCTGGATAAGATCCGGCATGGACTTCATCAGTCCCTTGCGCTTTACTGTGTTCTGCGTAGCCTCTTCCATATCAGATCTTCTCGGCTATTCTCAGTTTGGCACTGCGGGAACGCGGGTTGGCAGCCTGCTCGGCGGCATCGGGAATAACGGGTTTCCCTATGGCCTTGAACGGCACCAGACGGTTTCCGTAGAAATCCGTCTCTATCTCACCCTCTATGTTTCCGCTCTTCATCAGGTTCTTGACCATGCGGTCCTCGATGGAGTGATATGTTATCACCACCAGACGGCCGCCCTTGTCAAGCAGTCCCACTGCACCGCTCAGCATCTCACGCAGGGCGTCAACCTCATGGTTCACCTCCATACGCAGAGCCTGGAACAGTTTTGCGGTATCTTTCTTTTCACGCTCACGTCCTATGACCGGACGGACGGCATCCAGCAGCTGGGTTACAGTCTCCAGGCGGCTGTTCTTACGGGCACGGCCGATGGCAGAGGCTACCTGACGTCCGTTCTGCAGTTCACCGTACAGCCAGAACAACTGTGCCAGCTTCTCCTCGGGGTACTCATTGAGTACGTCCGATGCCTTCATCCCCTCCTTCTGGTTCATGCGCATATCGATGGGACCCTCAAAACGGAATGAGAATCCGCGTGTGCTGTCATCAAAGTGATGCCATGAAACGCCCAGGTCGGCAAGAATGCCCGTAACCTTCTCATGGCCGTACCAGCGCATGAAATTGGGCATATAACGGAAATTGGAATAGACGAAAGTAAAGCGGTCGTCACGGATTATGTTGTTCATGGTATCGGCATCCTGGTCGAAACCGTACAGATGACCTTTGCTGCTGAGTCGGGACACTATTTCGCGTGAGTGGCCACCACCACCGAAGGTGGCATCCACATAGACCCCGTCAGGGTCCACCACAAGTCCTTCTACACTCTGTCTGAGAAGAACCGGCACATGATATGTCCCACTTGTGTCCACTTACCTGTTATGTGTATAGTACGTATCACTCAGTCATGAATTTTTTCAGGTTATCGGCAAATTCGCTGTCCGACATGAACGGCTGCTTGCTCTCCGTAGCCGCAATGTCCGGAGCCCATATCTCTATGGTCTGCTCCATTCCTACAAACAGGGCGTCCTGCTTTATGCCCACCTTGTCAAGCAAGGCCTGCGGCAGCAGCATGCGTCCGTTGCTGTCCAGCTGCACTTCCTGAGCCTCAGATACAAGTTTGCGGTATACCATCTGCTGGTTTCCGTCAAAACGGTTCAGCTTGGCACGCACCTTTGCAATCTCCTCCTGCCACTGTGCTGCAGGATAAACCACAAGACAGTTCTCAAAGTAGTCCTTGCGGACCACCAGTGTCTGGCTCTCGGACTGCTGCAGGATGCGGCGGAATCCGGCGGGCATGAACGCTCTGTTCTTTGCGTCCAGACGTACGGGGAACTGACCTATGAAGCTCATTTTTATGCCGATAATCGATATTCGGTTTCAAAGTTAAAACAATTTCACCCACTTTAACCCACTTTACCCCACTTTTTATTTAAAAAAGTTTTTAACAATCAGTTGATAACTCAACTCGCTAAATAACAAACAATTGGCCCGAATCAGCTGAAGTGCTGGTTCGGGCCAACTGTATAACCTGTTGAAAACTACCTTTTACTCGGCCAGGATTTCCTCGGCTCGCTTGAGTGCGATATTGATGTGGCTGCAGATATTCTCCTTACCTACAACTTCATCCATTCCGGCATCCTCAATCACTTTCATAACCTGCGGATTTACGCCTGACAGAACCACCTTTACACCCATCTGGGAGCACATACGGCACATGTTCTGCAGGTTGTGAACACCGGTAGAATCAATGAACGGAACCTTACGCATACGGATTATGCGAACCTTTGCGCGACCGCCCATATCACCCATCATCTCCTCGAACTTGTTACCGATGCCAAAGAAATAGGGACCGTTTATCTCATACACCTTAACACCCTCGGGGATGGTCAGGTGATCCAGATTGCCCTGAACGTCAGAATCGGCGTTGGGATCGATCTCATCACTGAGCACTGACACGTTGGTGGTCTCGGCCATACGCTTCATGCAGAGCAGGCAGGCAATCAGTACGCCAACCTCGATTGCGACGGTAAGGTCGAATATCACAGTCAGGAAGAATGTTACCAGCAGTACGATGATATCGGACTTGGGGTTCTTGAGGATGGCCTTGAAGCTGCGCCACTCACTCATGTTGTATGATACGACTACCAGGATTCCGGCCAGGCAAGCCATAGGTATGAACTTTACCAGTGGCATAAGGAACAGGTAGATTAAAGCCAATACAATGGCGTGCGCAATACCTGCCACCGGAGTGCGCCCGCCGTTGTTGATGTTGGTCATGGTTCGTGCTATTGCGCCTGTGGCAGGTATACCGCCTATCAGAGGTGATACCATGTTGGCAATACCCTGTGCCACAAGTTCCTGGTTGCTGTCGTGACGGTCACCAATCACGCCATCGGCTACTGCTGCTGAGAGCAGTGACTCAATTGCACCCAACATGGCAATTACCATGGCCGGCTGAGCCAGGCGACGGATGCTGTCCCAGTTGATTTTGGGAACCTCGGCCTGAGGCAGTTGGGTTGATATTGAGAAACGGTCACCGATGGTCTCTATGCCCTCTACGCCAACACCGCGCAGGATAAGGCAGACAATTGTCATAATGATGATTGCCACAAGAGAACCGGGAATTTTACGACTGATCTTGGGAGTGAAAACGATAATCAGTATGCTGCCCACACCAATAAGGAGTGACCACCAGCTTACCGTATCGAAGTTCTGGAAATAGACCACCCACTTGTCAAGGAAACCTGCAGGAACACTCTCAATCTGGAGTCCGAACAGATCTTTGATCTGGGTAGCGAATATTGTCAGGGCGATACCGCTTGTAAAGCCCACGACTATGGGATAAGGGATATATTTGATGATGGTTCCCAGATGCAGGATACCCATGAGTATAAGGAACGCACCTGCCATGAAGGTTGCAATGCACAAGCCGTTCATGCCGTAATCCTGTATGATACCGTACACGATCACAATGAACGCTCCGGTGGGACCGCCTATCTGAACCTTGCTTCCGCCAAAGAAAGAGATGATGAAACCCGCTACGATAGCAGTAAGGATACCGGCCTCAGGAGTAGCTCCCGATGCGATACCGAATGCGATGGCAAGCGGCAGAGCCACTATACCGACAATTACACCTGCGAGCAGGTCCTGAACAAGAGTCTGTTTGTTGTAACCGTTCTTGAGAGTTGAGAACAGTTTAGGTTGGAAACCTTTGAGATTCATAAAGTTAACATCATTATTGCCGGCCCTTTGCCGACACGTTTACATATACATTTTCGTTTTCGGCCGCGAAATTACACATTTTCCGGCCTCATTGTAACGCATATGCACTTCACAACTTTATAATATTGTGCGAATTATACATTTTTAACCCCATTTGTAATCTGCAACTGCCAAAATCGGGGCCGATATTGCAGATTCAGGAAATAAGTGTACCTTTGCTGCGCTTTCTGCAGAACCCGATCCTTTAGCTCAGTTGGTTTAGAGCGCTTGCTTGACAGGCAAGAGGTCAGCAGTTCAAATCTGCTAAGGATCACAAATAAAAAAGGCGGTTAACCCGCCTTTTTTATTTTGTGATACAGAAACTTTATTCCCAGTATTCAATCTCCCTGACCAGAACCTCCAGAGGCAGCCGGAACTCATTGTATGTGCGGCAGTCCTTCCAGTTACCGTGTTCGTCCAGATCTCCGTATTCAGTAATGACTGATCTCTGCTCATGGATGCCATCAGCTAAATACTCCGTATACAGGTCTTTCTGCACCACGTTATGATTGGCATCGAACTTGTTTGTCTCAACAGTCTTGATACCCTTTTGTAAGTCGGTGATTGTAATCTTTACGGGATAGCCCTGACGGTCTGTCTTATAGATGCTGACCGTGGTAACCGCGCCGTTCTCGGAAACCACTGATTTATGGCGGCGCAGGAATGAGCTCTGCTTAACCTTCATACGTGTTATGCGGCCGTTTATCTCCTTATTATAGACAAGTGTGCCTCCATCCTTTGACATAAGATTGAGGGTAGCCACAGTCCTGTCGCCCGATTTCTGGGAACTGCGTATGCATACACCGTCCTGGAACAGGCTCTCCGTTTCAACCTGGACACGCCCGGCGCTGTCCATAGTGACCGAGCATATCTCATTTCCGTAGACATCGTAGATTGATGTGTTGATGTTCATTACATCGGTGCCATCGAAATTGGCGTGCCATAACTCCGGCATAAGCTGATATACAGTAACCTTCTGTACACGACCGTTCAAGCCTCCAAACGGTTTCTCCTTGTAGCGGCTCCCGCATGAGATCATAACCAGAGAGCATAAAACAGCCAGCAAAACGGCCAATCGTCTTCTATTCATATTCATATAATGTTCTGTTTCTTCATTTCACCCACCGTAAGTTCCAGCTCATCATACCACTCCTGTCCGAATCGGCGTATAAGCGGTTCCTTAAGGCATTTGTAAACCGGAATATGTTCACGGTGTCCTTTGATGGCAGCAGCCTGGCATACATCCCAGCGGTCATAGTTCAGTCCCCAGTAGGGGCCGATTTTCTTGACGCGAATGGGATACAGGTGGCACGATACCGGCTTCATGAAACTCACCTTTCCCTCACGGTAAGCTTTCTCAATGGCGCAGTAGCAGCAACCCGTCTCATCGTAGCAGGTAAAGACGCAGTCTTTGCCGTTCACTATCTGCGTTACCAGTTCTCCCTCAGGATCGGGATAGGCAATGCCCTTCTCCTCAATAGCCTTGAGGGCATCGGCCGATAACATATCCCTTATGACAGGCAGGAGTTCCTCAATCTGCGCTATCTCCTCCGGGGTGACAGGTGCACCGGCATCACCCTCCACACAGCATGCCCCGTGACACTTCTTCAGGTCACAGCAGAACTCCTTGGTGATGACGTCAAGTGATACTATCGTGTCTTGAATCTGAACCATCGCGCAAAAGTAGTGAAATAATTGCTACCTTTAGCCCCCAAACACGCAAACTATGACTTCAACCATACTGATTGTTCTTGCCGTCATTCTGGCCGTTATCGGCATTATCGGCAGCATCGTTCCGGGGCTTCCCGGACCTCCTTTGAGTTGGGTCGGCCTGCTGCTGGCATTCCTCAGCCACAAACTGGGCGGGGCCGATATGACCCTCACCTTTGTCCTTATCTGGCTGGGCGTGACCGTCATCGTATCCATTCTGGATTACACCGTACCCGCCAGATTCACAAAACTGGCCGGAGGCTCCAAAGCCGGAAGCCAGGGTGCCCTGATAGGCATGATAATAGGTATTTTCCTTACACCCATAGGTATGATACCGTGCAGTCTTGCAGGCGCATTCCTGGCCGAGATGTTCCAGGAGAACAAGTCTGCGACCGATGCACTCAAGGCCTCACTGGGCACATTTGCAGGATTTCTGGTGGGAACAGGCCTGAAACTGATAGCTTCCGTGACTATGGCGTACTACATCGTATTCTGAAAAAAATATTTAACTTTGCGTGCCTTGTAAGGTATTAGATAAAGAATATTACTTCTTAATTACATCAATAATATGAAAAAGAAAATTCTTCTTGCAGCGGCTGTTATGATGTCGCTCACATGTTTTGCCCAGTTCCCGGGCGGTGGCGGTTTTCCTGGTGGCGGTATGCCTCCTATGGGTGGCGGAATGCCCCCGATGGGTGGCGGCGGATTCGGCGGTTTCGGCGGATTCGGTGGTCCTCAGGGCAGTGCCCAGGTTGAGTGCTCCGAGAAATTCACCGATATCAACTACGCCGGTGATGACGGTCAGGTATATCACATGCTCGACATCTATCTCCCCAAGGAAGTTAAGGATAAGTACCCTGTAGTTGTACACATCTACGGTAGCGCATGGGGCAGCAACAGTTCAAAGGGTATGGCCGATGTAACCACAATCGGTCAGGCTCTGCTCAATGCCGGTTATGCAGTGGTTTGCCCGAACCACCGTTCAATCTCCGACGCCAAGTGGCCTGCTCAGGTTAACGATATCAAGGCTGTTATCCGCTTTATCCGCGCTAACGCCGACAAGTACAAGTTCGATACTTCATTCATCGCAACTTCAGGTTTCTCATCAGGCGGTCACCTGAGTGCCGTTACCGCTCTGTCAAACAACGTAAAGATCGGTAAGTACGGCACAGCCGAGTACGATATCGAGGGTAACGTAGGCCCCTACACCAAGGAGTCAAGTTACGTAAACGCATTCTGCGACTGGTCAGGTCCCACTGAACTGCTCCATATGGACTGCGGTAACGCTATGATATTCGGTGGCCCCGGACAGACCCCCGAGGAGAACCTCATCGGCGCACCCAAGGAGGGCAATGAGGACAAGTTCATGCTTCTGAGCGCATCAGGTTTCCTGGATAAGGACGATGTTGCCGGTTACATGTTCCACGGTGATTCAGACCCCGTAGTTGCTTCATGCGTAAGCCAGTATCTGTATGACAAGATGCAGGAGGCTGGTGTAGAGAGCTACATCGTACGCGTACCCGAGGGCAGCCACGGCGGTGCAGCAATGTACACCGAGGAGAACCTCAAGAAAATGACCGACTTCCTGAACGCCCAGCGCGCCAAGGTAAAGAAATAACACATTATAGTGGCAAAAAGAAATGCCGCAGCCCTGACGGGTTGTGGCATTTCTTTTGCAATCCGGGAGAGATTATTTGTTAGGATAGATGTACATCACAGTTGCACCTTTATCATTCTCTTCAACCAGTATGTACTGCTTGATCTCATCACCCTGTTTTACCAGCTCAGCCATGAACTCCATCTTGACCTTGCGGCCCTTTAACTCAAGTTTGTTCAAGCCTTCGGCCACAAGCCCCTCATCACGAGGATTCTTCTCCTTGTCTGGCTTAATCCAGTTCATTGTGTATTTGCCGTCGGGCAGTATGGTTGACTTGCTGCCGGACAATATCATCTTGCCCTTGCTGTCAAATACCACCTTATCAACGGTATTTGATTCTGTCCTGTTTGGTCCGGCACCATCATCCGCAAACTCATACTTTGCAATCTCTGCGTGATATTCACCTGCGGCAATCTCATCGGTTAAAGTCACCGTCGGACCTGCAGGACGCGGCCTGTTCAGCTCAATACTTACCGGCTCGTGGCATACGGTAGCCCTGAAGATATTGACACCCTTCTCCCAATCCTCCTGGCTAATGGGCGGGAAAATCACCTTGAAACCGGTCTGAACAAAGTCGCCGTGACGGTCAAAATCCTCATCGGTGGGCACGCCCAACACCTTTACCGCATTCAGAACCGTGCCGTCGGAGAGCGTAAGGGTGATGTCACTGCCCAGATGTCCGGGGAACGCGTGAGACTGAGCAATGGCCATTGATGCATAAACCTTGGTCTCATCGGCCGAAAAATCAATCCTGTGTACAGACACATAATCACGTTCGGCATCTTTCTCCCTATGGGTGGTCTTGAGTACAAATCTGCTGTTTTCATGAACCACTCTGATATTGTCATAGTCAACGGGAGTTTCCGAAATCTGCAATCCCGATATCGCCTCGCTGTCCTCATCCAGCAGGTCAACGGTCTTTACGTCATCGGGGATAGCCACGTCAAAATGGACCGATGAAATGAAATAACCGTTATCGGGGCTCCAGTAATGGATGCCTATCATATCATTCAGACCCTCGTACTTGGAGGACTTGTATTTCTGCCCGTCAACATCAATCATCCAGTCATCGCTCGCCATGATCCAGAGGTCAGTGTACTGGACAGACTTGAATATGAGTATCAGCTCATCGGGTGTACGGACCACATCGGTAATATTCAGGAAACTGGAACCGGCATTATAGAAAGACCTGGGCTTCTCAATGTGAACGCCCTTGTCAAAATAGTCCGATGATCGGCTGGCGTTATACTTACGGATAGCCTCATAGGCATTCACACCGGGGAATTTCTTTGACAGCAGACCCTCCTTGGGAACCAGAGTGTACAGTTTAAGGCCCTCCATGTCACTCTCGCCGTCAATTACGGCCGATACCTGCTCGATACCGCGTGACCAGGCAGCCTGTGCCATCTGCTCCATATCAGCGGTGGGCATGCTTGACTTGGGATAGATAGCCAGTCCGTGTCCGTCAAACATATCAATCCACTTAAGCATCAGGGCCTTGTCGCCTGTTATTGAGATATCCTTATACTTGTACTTATGACTGCCACCTCTCATATAATGTAACAGGCGGTCATCGTGCGAGTTGCAGATAAGCTCAAAGCGGTACTTGCCCTTACCCTCGTCATAAACTCTGGCCACGCGGAACTCCGGCATGGTCATACGCTCCAGCATCTCCTCATTGGTGGCTACCGATGTCTTGATACCCACCGCGTTAAGCTGCTCGGCGTAGGGCTGCACATCGGCCAGGCTCTCAATGGGATACTCAAACATAAGGGTCATGCGGGTAGTTTTGAATCCGGTGTAGTTCTTAAGATACCCGGCCACCTCACTGGCCTTCATATTGGCGGTAACGCCGTCAAAAGTACGGACCTTGGCACTGCCGTCCTGGAAAATCCAGGTCTTGCCGTCCTCAAATACCGGCCAGCGGAACGTGTTGTCCTGAGCATTGGCCACGGTTACATTTGCAGTCGCAAACAGGAAGAGATACGCGATTGCGGGGATGAACAGGACTCTGAGCCTGCTCCATCCGTTTGATTGTTTCTTGTCCATCATATCTATACGTTTTTTAAGGTTGGATTGCTTGAGCCAACTGGTCATAGCAAGTCCGCGGCTGGCAGCCACGGCACTAACCAGCATCAGTTTGTACTCCTTTGCATTGGCTCCGCTCTCAATCACAGCCTGATCTGCCTCATACTCGTGTATGAGTTCAAACTCCTTACGCAGCAGGATCATTACGGGATTGAACCATTGGAACGCCGTCATAACATCGGCCATGAGCAGGTCCAGCGAATGCCATCGGTGGGCATGAAGGTTCTCATGCTTCCACACCGATGCATTCTCTTTCTCCAGCCACTCGCGCGGCATAACCACGTACCGCATCCAGTTGAGCGGTCCGGGAATCTGGTCGGACTCTATCACGTCAACGCCCTGGGTGCGGTCAGCATACCTACCCTTGCGTATGATACGTGAAACGGCTATTACCGACACCCCCTTCCTGACAAGCACAAATACAACACCAACTCCGTACATAACCAGCAGGATGGCTACGGGATTGACACGCAGCGGCTTTTGCGCGCTTACGACGGCATCGGCCTCCAACTGCGTCTCCACAGCAGCTTCAGGTGGGAATTGCGGCTGCTGCTTGGCCTGTCTTGTAATATGGAAAAAGGGCAAAACAAAGGAGAGAAGAGCAATGGTTATCAGTACCGACCGGTTAAAACGGTGGAACGTTTCACGTCCCAGCAGCAGACGGTAAGCGCCGAACAATACGGCCACAAGTACTGCCACTTTGACTTGATATAATAACAATGCCTCCATTTATATAATTCTATTTATTCAGCAAAAGGTCCTATTTATCTCCGGAAGGTTGTCATCCCTCCTCTTTGATGCGCTTGATAAGTTCCTCAAGCTCATCGACGCTTATCTTGTCATTCTTGACCAGGGCCGACACCGCATCGATATAAGAATTCTCAAAGCAATGCGATACTATTCGGCCGATGGAACTGTTACTGTACTCATCACGGCTTATCTCAGCGTGATACCTGTAACCCATCCCCTCTTTGTTGTGCCCCAGGAATCCGTTCGACTCCAGCAGACGGACCTGAGTGGAGATGGTGTTGACGTGAGGCTTGGGATCCGGCATATGCTCCCTGAGCTCACTGACAGTCATGTCCCCGTTCTGCCAAAACAGCTCCATGATGTCTTCTTCCTTCTTACTTAATCTCTTCATAAAAACTATAGTTTTGCATTCATTTCAGAACTAACTCTGCGGCAAATATACAACTATTTTTTATAGTTGAATCACAAAACCCCAAAATTTAACTATAAAATATAGTCGATTCCCGATTTAAACAAAAAAAGCAGCCCCAGAAGGCTGCCATTCGAGCGGAACTTAAGTTCCCCCTTATAAAAGAGCTGAAGCTAAAGATTCAAGAGCAGGGATATCGGCCTGTTTCATGCGGCTCTTGATTGTAACCATAGGCTCTACAATCTCAATGCCGTTCATTGCGGATAGCATCTCCTTCATGACACGGCCGGCCGAAGGAGCCCACGACCCGTTCTCCACAATACCGACCTTGCGGTTGCAGAACCCCTTGATCTGGAGCCGATGCAAAAACTCATACATGGGAGTGAATACGCCTGCATCATATGATGAAGCTGCAACCACCAGGGTGGAATGACGGAAAGCATCCTCCACGTTCTCGGCAAAATCCGAGCGGCAAAGGTCACTTACAACCACACGCTCAGCCCCCTTGGCACGCAGAATCTCAGCCAGTTTCTCAGCCGCAGCCAGAGTGCCGCCGTGAATTGAAGCGCAGGCAATGAAAATGCCCGGGGTCTCAACGGCGTAGTTGCTCCATATATTATAAAGGTTAAGATACTCCTGGAGATTATCCTCAAGGATAGGACCGTGAAGCGGGCGAATGGTCTTGATTGCAAGTTGTGCAGTCTTGCCCAGAAGGGTGCGTACCGGAGTGCCGTACTTACCTACTATATTGAAGTAGTAGCGGCGGGCCTCGCAACTCCAGTCATCATCGTCGCGTCCATAGAATCCGCACTTGCCCAGGGCACCGAACTTGCCGAATGCATCGGCACTGTAAAGAGCGCCGTCTGCCTCATCGAACGATACCATAACCTCGGGCCAGTGAACCATAGGAGCGCCGATAAAACGGAGTTTATGCTCACCCAGTACAAGTTCCGAACCCTCCTTGACCGCAAGAGTGCGTCCCTCAATCTGAATACCCTCAAAGAACTGCTCCAGCATCTGGATAGCCTTGGCGCTGGCTACAAGCGTAAGAGCCGGGAACTCTGCAAGGGCCCAAGCAATCAGGGCCGAGTGGTCCGGCTCCATATGATGAACGACAAGGTAATCGGGCTGGCGGCTGCCGAGAGCCTCCTTGAGGTTAGCCTTCCAATCATCGGCCTTGCGGGCATCGGCCGTATCAAGAACAGCCACCTTATCGTCAAGAATGACGTAAGAGTTGTACGCCATTCCCTCAGGAACAATGTACTGACTCTCAAAAAGATCCAGATCCAGATCATCAACTCCGATATACTTTACCTTATCACTAAGATTCCTTACCATAACATTTCAAATTTGATTATACAAAAGTAGTCATTCCGCTTGGAATAATGACTCGCGTTGCTATATTTGCAAAAGAACATTAACCTAAAACCAAAGGCTATGAGCAAGTACGTTTGTGATATGTGCGGTTGGGAGTATGATCCCGCCGAAGGTTACCCTGAGGGTGGAATAGAACCGGGTACCCCCTGGGAGGAGATACCCGATGATTTTGTATGCCCTATTTGCGGCGTAGGAAAGGACCAGTTCTCAGCCGAGTGAATTCTTATGGGTTCCTGAAACCAGTTTTATAAGAATCGTACCCAGAATGCCGGCAGCCAGAGAGCCCATCAGAATGGCTATCTTGCCGGCATTTCTCATTTCCTCAACTGCAGTAGCATCCTGGAATGAAAGCGTATCGACAAATATTGACATAGTAAAGCCGATACCTCCAAGGCATGCAACGGCAAAGAACATTGCCCAACCGGCCTTTTCAGGCATCTCGCAAAGTCTGGACTTGATTGCGGCATAACTGAACAGAGTGATACCCAGCGGCTTGCCCAGTACCAGGCCCAGGAAAATTCCCAGCCCTACTCCACCTGCAACTCCCGAAGTATTGAAGATATTGAAGTAAGCCAGATCCGGAATCTCCACACCTGCATTGGCCAATGCAAAAATAGGCATGATCATAAAGTTCACCCAGGGTGAAAGAGCATGCTCCACGCGATAACTCATATTGAGAGAGCCGTATGCCGTCTTGTGTATTTTACGCAGGAAATGACGCTGCGGACCGTTGGGGAACATGGTCTCATCATCAATCTGGTCAAATGTGAGCAGCTTCTGTGAGAAGAACTTGATCTTATGCAGAACGTATGAACGCTCGTAACGGGCCTCGGACGGAATGATGAATGCCATTACCACACCTGACATGGTTGCATGAATACCTGAATAGTAGAACAGCACCCAAACTACCACAGCCAGTGCAAGATAGACAGCAATATGCTTGTGTCCCAGATACTTGATCAGCCAGGCTATGAATATAACCACAACCGAAACACCAAGAAGCATCAGGTTGACATGTCCACCGTAGAATATTGCCACAACCAGAATTGCAATCAGGTCATCGGCAATGGCAAGGGCGGTAAGGAACACCTTGAGTGAAACGGGAACCCTGTCACCCAGGACAGAGAGGATGCAGACTGCGAATGCAATATCAGTTGCAGTAGGAATACCCCAACCCGAAGCGCCGATGGTACCGCGGTTGACCAAAGTATAGAGCAAAGCCGGCATGATGACGCCACCGAATGCGGCAACTACAGGAAGCAATGCCTTCTTGACCGATGAAAGTTCACCGTGTGCAACCTCACGCTTAATCTCAAGACCGACCGTGAAGAAGAACACCACCATCAGGATATCGTTGATGAACTTCTCGATGGTCATTCCGTGCGGGAACAGCCAGTCAACACTGCCCTCGGGACTCTGCATGTGAATCTGAATACTGGTCTCAAGGAAAGCATGGTAATAGTGACGGGTTGCAGGCAGATTTGCCAGCAGCATTGCTATGATAACGCACAGCAATAGCACTACACCCTGAAACCAGGGCTGGTGTGAAAGACGGTCTTTCTTACGGTTGAACTCAAGGACGCTACGGTTCCAAGTATAGATAGGAATCAGTTTCATTCAGAAAAATAAAAAAGGACAACCGACGGTCATAGTCCAGGACCGTCGGCTATTATAAACAATAGTTCAGTGGTTATTTTACAAGTACCTTGCCGTTCATCTCAGCCGGTATGGGCAGACCCATAATGGTGAGGATTGAAGGAGCTACATCGGCCAGGATACCAGACTCTACCTTGGCATCCTTGCGCGGGGTAACGTAGATTACCGGAACGGGATTGAGTGAGTGAGCGGTGTTGGGTGTACCGTCGGGGTTCAGGGCGTTGTCGGCATTACCGTGGTCGGCAATGATGATAGCCTCATAGTTATGAGCCTTGGCAGCCTCGATAACATCATGAACGCAGGCGTCAACAGCAACGACAGCCTTCTCAATAGCCTCATAAACACCTGTATGACCAACCATATCGCCGTTTGCAAAGTTTACAACGATAAAGTCATACTTGTCAGTTCCGATAGCCTCGACCAGCTTGTCACGGACAATGTAAGCGCTCATCTCAGGCTGCAGGTCATAAGTGGCAACCTTGGGTGAAGGAACCAGGATGCGGTCCTCGCCCTCGAACGGAAGCTCACGGCCACCGTTCAGGAAGAATGTAACGTGAGCGTACTTCTCGGTCTCGGCAATGTGCAGCTGCTTGAGACCCTGAGCTGACAGATACTCGCCCAGAGTATTGTTCACGTTCTCCTTGTCAAACAGAATGTGTACGCCGGTGAATGAAGCATCGTACGGAGTGAGGCAGTAGTACTGCAGACCGGGAACGGTATGCATACCCTCGGCATCCATATCCTTCTGAGTCAGGACGATGGTGAGCTCCTTGGCACGGTCATTACGGAAGTTGAAGAAGATGATTGCGTCACCCTCCTCGATGCGGCTGTCATAAGCCTCGTTTACGATAGGCTTCATGAACTCGTCGGTCACGCCCTCGGCGTATGACTCCTCAACAGCCTTTACCATATCTGAAACCTTACGGCCCTCACCGCCAACCAGCTGGTCATAAGCGATCTTTACACGCTCCCAACGCTTGTCACGGTCCATTGCATAATAACGGCCTATTATGGTGGCAACCTTGTCACCACGCTTTACAAGCTGGTCAATGAAACCCTTACCGCTCTTGGGGTCGGTGTCACGACCGTCCATGAAGCAGTGTACGTATGTCTTGTCTATGCCATACTCACGGGCAATATCAGTAAGGCAGAACAGGTGCTCCAGTGAGCTGTGAACGCCTCCGTCTGATACCAGACCCATCAGATGCAGCTTCTTGCCGCTCTGCTTGGCATAGCTGTATGCTGAAACAACCTCCTTGTTCTGGCGGATGCTGCCGTCGGCAATGGCGCGGTTTACCTTAACCAGGTCCTGATAAACAACGCGACCGGCACCTATGTTAAGGTGACCAACCTCCGAGTTACCCATCTGACCGTCAGGAAGACCTACGTTCTCACCGCTTGCAAGCAGCTGAGCGTTAGGATAATTGGCGTTCAGGTAATCCATGTAAGGAGTAGGTGTGTTGTAAATCACATCGGCCTTGGAGCGGTTTCCGATGCCCCAGCCGTCCAGAATCATAAGAAGTGCTTTCTGTTTCATATATCGTTTTTTTAACCCTCTCAATTTCAGACCGCAAAGGTACAAAAAATTAGCACTTTAGCCTCACAAAAAATGTGTAAAAATAAAGGCGGTCGCTATTTTGCGACCGCCTTATATGCATATAATGACTAAATCCTATTAATCAATATACCTAACGGGTTCTTTCATATAAGGATATCTCACTCTTCTTGCCTTATTGATCAGTCTGATAACCTTATGTGCAAAATCACCGGACTTGAACACCATCTTTACAGGATCAGTATCCTTTCCGTCCTCAACCATGAAGTAATGCATGAACTTAAGAGCAACCTCATCAAGGTAATCATCTACAGATACCATAACGGTCTCACCATTTGAGTCACGACCCTCAATTGCTACATACAGACCTGAATGGGTAAAGGTCCAGACAAACTGCATATAGACATTATCTCCGTATTCTCCCTGATAACCTACGGTATCGCGTCTGTTCTCGTCATAAGCAAACATGATCTTTGCCTGAGGCTCTGAGAAGCCCTTGAAAGAGATACTGCCGCTAAAGTTCTTGTTGAGAGCCTCAACAAGCTTAGGCATCTGCTCAGCAGAAGTAAATGCTATAGGAGAGACATTACTTACAAAATTGGATTTAAGCTCAGCACTGATATTGATCTGACCGTTCATGAGATTTGCCTCAGCACTCAAATCACTCAAGCTGAGAGCAAGCATTATAAGATTTCTGGTATCAAGATAACTGGCATCTTCACCCAGTAACGGAAGTACACCCTTGAAGTCAAGAGTTGCAACCGACATGCCTTCATAATCCAGGCCCAGTCCGAAAGAGAGCTCATTATTTTCATCATCGTAGCCAACCCCAG